>ENA-USUJ01002963-USUJ01002963.1-human-gut-metagenome-genome-assembly--contig:-NODE-2963-length-11982-cov-14.603024_pt1 | contig 11982 bp, 9 predicted proteins | sample MGYA00250061_ERZ773398 | MGnify/ENA primary metagenome ERZ773398 (study PRJEB29103, sample SAMN06111992) | human gut metagenome | biome: human gut; feature: ankylosing spondylitis patient; material...
TTACCAGTACTAAATATAAAAGCACTATAAGAAAGTGTTACTACTACACTAAAAAGTACTAATATACTTAAAAATACACCATACTTAGTTTTTAATCTTTTTATCAATTTAAACATCTCCTTCAAAAAATTTATCTATTCTTACATTTAATATTTTACTTATTTGATATAAGTTATAGATTGATAAACCTTGAGAATTATTACTACTTTCTAAAGCAGCAATTAAACTCATATGTACACCTAACATTTCACTTAGTTTAGCTTGAGTTAATTTATTTTTATTTTTAGTATTATAAAGTAATCTATACTTCTTTACATTTTTACCTATTAGTTTATTTAGTTCTTGTTTATTCATTATTTCCTCCAATGCAAAAATGGATAGACTCATTCTATCCATATAATTTTATTAGTTTTATTATTTAAGTTAGTTAGAAGATAATACCCCCCCCCCATTTAGTACTTTATTTTGTACTATAGGTGAAGACATATAACTTATTATATTATTAATTATATTAGTCATATAACATATCCTCCTCTACCTTAAACTAATAAAAGTATAACAAAAAAGGCTACTCTTTTCAAGTACCCTTTATAAATTATTTTACTGATGTTGTTCTTTTTCTTTTTCGTGTAGGTAAGTCTTCATCTACTTCTTCTTGTTTTACTTTAGACATTTTATTTTTTACTCTTATTAATTTAATTAATTTTATTATATCATATATAATTACACCTACTGCTGGTATTAGTATTATTGTGAACCAACCGAATTTACTTGCTAAAAAGAATTGTACTCTTCCTAGTTGTGGTATTATCATTTTTTCAACACCTATAACATTATCTTCACTTATTATTTCGTTATCTACAACCGGGTTAGCATCTCCTTTTGTTCTAAAGGTATAACCTTGATTAGTACTAAATTTTTCTACTACACGGTGTGTTATTGGAGTATTACCAAAGAATGCATTAGTACTATAGTATGAGATTACATCTCCAACTTCTATATCTTCTGGGTCTGTTTTAACTATAAATACTACATCATATACTTGTATATTTGGTGTCATACTAGGACTTATTATTGTATATAAACCAAGTGGTTGTTTTTGTCCTTTAGCAAGTGCTATTTTATTTATAGCAATATAACTTACTAAAAATAAACCAATTATTACCAATATTGCCATTACACACCAGGATATTGTCTTAGTTATAAAATATAATGTACTTTTTCCCTTTTTATTCTTCATACTGTCACCTACTATAATTATTATATTAAATTTTTGTGATTTATACAAGGTAGTTTTTGTTAATATTTACATTATGTTACATAAAATAAAACAAAGTAAGTTTATTTTTGCTCACTTTGTTTTTTACTATATATACACCCACAATAGTTTTGTCTATATAAGTTATATTTTTTAGATAACTCTATTGATAATTTATATCCTTCTTTTTTCTTGAAGTCTGAATATAAGAATTTTACTTTTGTTAATTCTTCTATATCTTTTCCAATAGCATTTAATACTTGACTATTTTTATATGGACTTACTGTTAAAGTAGTACCAAAATATAGAAAGTTATTTTCTTTTGCAGTAAGTGCTGTTTTTGTTAATCTTAATTCATAACATTTATGGCATCTATAACCACCTTCTGGTAAATCTTCTAGTCCTTTAGATATACTTTTAAATATTTCATTTTCATAGTCACAGTCTAAAAACTTAATACCAAACTTACTAACTATTCTTTTTTGTTCTTCTTTTCTTTTTAAGTATTCTTCTAATGGTTCTATATTTGGGTTATAGTAAAATATTGTTACATCAAAATAATCTTTTAATCTTGTTATTACAGCAGTAGAACATGGTGCACAGCAAGAGTGTAAAAGTAAAGAGGGTTTACTCCCTTTTAAATCGTTAATTATTTCTTCTAATACTTTATCATAATTAGTATTCATAATTACCTACTTTTGTTTTTTAGAGTCTTCTTTTTTTCTAAGTTCAGTATTTAATATTTTCTTTCTTAATCTAAAACTCTTTGGAGTAACTTCTACAAGTTCGTCAGTATTAATATAATCTAATGCTATTTCTAGAGTTAATTGTCTAGGTCTTTTAAGTACAACAGTATGATCTTTACTAGCACTTCTTGTATTAGTTAAGTTTTTAGCTTTTGTTACGTTTACTGCTAAATCGTTATCTCTATTGTTTTCTCCAACTATCATACCTTCATATACTTCAGTACCTGGTTCGATAAACATGATACCACGGTCTTCTAAAGCACCTAAACCATATGCAGTAGCTTTTCCGTTTTCCATAGATACAAGTACACCTAGTTTTCTTTCTCCAACTGGGTTAGGATTAACTGGACCATATTCTTTAAATGTATGGTTAATTATTCCGTAACCTTTAGTTAGAATTAAGAATTCGTTAACAAAACCAATTAAACCTCTAGATGGTACTAAATATTCAAGTTTAGTATTTGTTTCAAAAGGTTTCATATTAATCATTTGACCATCACGACTTGCTAAACTTTCTATTACTGAACCAACTGTATCAGTAGGTGCTTCTATTAAAACTTCTTCATATGGTTCACATTTAACTCCATCTATTTCTTTTACAATTACTTCTGGCTTTGATACTTGAAGTTCAAAACCTTCTCTTCTCATGTTTTCAATTAGTATTGATAAGTGAAGTTCTCCACGTCCACTTACTATCCAGTTTTCAGCATCTTTTTGTTCTACTCTTAATGATACATCTTTTTCTAGTTCTTTCATTAATCTTTCTTCAATTTTTCTAGCAGTAAGTAGTTTACCTTCTTTACCAGAGAAAGGACTTGTGTTAACTCCAAATGTCATTTTTAAAGTAGGCTCTTCTATTCTAAGGACAGGAAGAGCTTCTTCTTTTCCTATTTCACAAACTGTTTCTCCTACAGATATGTCAGGAAGTCCAGATATACCAACTATTTCTCCAGCTGAAGCACTTTCTATTTCTTGCCTTTTTATTCCAGTAAAACCAAATAATTTTTGTATTCTAAATTGTTTAATACTTCCATCTAGTCTTACACATGAAACCATTTGTCCTGTTTTAACTATACCATTAGTAATAGTACCTACACCAATTCTTCCAACATAATCGTTATAGTCTAAAAGTGCTGGTTGGAATTGTAATGGGGCATTTACGTCTCCTTTTGGTTCAGGTATAGTGTTAATAATTGTTTCAAATATTGGGTCCATTGTGTGTTTTTGTGTTGATAAGTCTTCGTCATAACTACTAGTTCCATTTAAAGCACTTGCATAAATTATAGGGAAATCTATTTGTTCATCACTTGCACCTAAATCAATAAATAATTCAAGTACTTCATCTATTACTTCACTAATTCTTACATTTTCTCTATCAACTTTGTTAATAACTACTATTGGTTTTAAATTAGCTTCTAATGCTTTTTTAAGAACAAATCTTGTTTGGGGCATAGTACCTTCTCTAGCATCCACTAAAAGTATTACACCATCAACCATATGCATTATTCTTTCTACTTCTCCACCAAAGTCAGCATGTCCTGGAGTATCAACTATATTAATTTTATAATCTTTATAATGTACACCAGTTGTTTTGGCTAAAATTGTTATTCCTCTTTCTTTTTCTATATCATTTGAGTCCATTACTCTTTTGTCATGTGTTTCATTTTCTCTAAAAGTTCCACTTTGATTTAATAATTCGTCTACTAATGTAGTTTTACCATGATCAACGTGGGCAATTATTGCAACGTTTCTTATTTTCATACTTCTTCACTCCTTAAAAACCTAGAGTATTATAACACTAAAATGGGTGTTTTGTAAAGAAAAATGTAACAATTATGTTACATTTTAAGATATGAATACGTATGTATAATATAAAATAAATACTAGAACCATAAGTAAGCCTTCTCTTCTTGAGAGTTCTTTATTACTTCTTCCAAATAAGTAAAACATTAAAGCAGATAATAATACTACACTTGTGTCTACTACATTAAATGAACTAGAACTTACTCCACCATATATTGCAATTGGTAAACCAAGTACTATGCATATATTAAATATATTAGTTCCAATAATGTTTCCAACAGCCATATCAAATTCATCTTTTCTAGCAGCATTTATTGTCATTGTTAATTCTGGAAGAGAAGTTCCTATTACTATTACTGTCATTGATATTATTTTTTGACTTATTCCTATTTGACTTGCAAGTAATACTGCATTATCTACAACTATATTTGAAGATAGTGTTATTGCTAATAATGAAAATATTATTAAAATTATTGATTTTACAATAGAATACTCTGGAATATCATATTCATTGTTTTTATTTTTTCTTACGATTCCTATTATATAAAACATAAATAATATAAACCAAATTAGTAACATTATTGCATCTGCTCGTGATAAAGAGTTAACTGCACTTTTTTTAAATAGTGAATCTGTTACTAATATGAAGAATGCAGTTGTTATTATTACTAATAATGGTAACTCTTTTTTTATTGTTCTTTCTTTTACTTTTATTGGTCTTGTTATGGCAGATAGTCCTACTATTAAGAGAATATTTACTATGCAGGAACCTATTACATTTGCAAGAGTCATATCACTAGCACCTGACTTGATACTGTTAAATGATATTGCAAGTTCTGGAGCACAGGTTCCGAAGGCTGCAATTGTTAAGGCTATTAACATTTTTGGTACTTTAAGAGAAAGAGATAAACTACTTGCTGCACTTACAAATATATCAGAGAATCTTATTAATATTGTTAAACCAAATACAAGTAATATTATAGTTGTTAATATTAAACTCACTTTTTATTCCTCCTTATTTTGTCCCTTTCAAAGTATTTTAATATTTCTGAAACTATTATTATTGGAAGAGATAATAGAAATAAGTATAATACACTAACTAAAGGTATTGGGTTTGAATCTAAAAGGTGAGATAGGAAACTATTTTCTACTACAATAAATTGTATAAATAGTACTACTGCTATACTTATTATTAGCTGTTTATTTTCTTTTAATGGTTTACTAAATATGCTATGTATTTCACTTCTACAATTAAAGCAATGAAGGTTTTGAAGGAATACCATTAGTAGTAATATATGACTTCTTGCAACTGATACTTCATAACCTAGTACATCTATTAAATAAATCCACACACCAAATACTGTTATACCCATAATTAAACCTATTAGCATTATTTCATTTTTTAATAGTCTATCAAATAGTGATTCTTTTGGATCTCTTGGTTTTCTTTTCAATATGTCTTTTTCACTACTTTCAAAGGAAAGTGCTACATCTTGTATTCCATCTGTTACTAAGTTTAACCAAAGTAATTGAACTGCTGTTAAAGGTATGTCATAGTTAAGCGCTATTGAAAGGATATAAAATACAACTTCTGAGATACCACAAGATAGTAACATGTATGTTACTTTTCTAACGTTATCATATGCACATCTTCCTTCTTCTACTCCATTTAATATAGAAGAAAATTTGTCATCAGTTATAATAAGTGCACCTGTTTCTTTAGCAACATCTGTTCCTGAACCCATGGCTATTCCTACATTTGCTGCTTTTAATGCAGGTGAATCGTTTACACCATCTCCTGTTACTGCAATAAATTCACCTATTCTTTTATATGACTCTACTATTTGTAATTTTTGCATTGGACTTACTCTACTAAAAACTGTTTTAGTTTTTATGTATGTGTCAAAGTTATCTAGTCCACTTTCATATACTTCTTTTAATTCTAAACCTGTAGCTATTTCTGTTTCGTTAGTACATAATTCTAATTCTTTTGCTACACTGAATGCTGTTAATGGATGGTCTCCTGTTATCATTACTGTTTTTATTCCAGCTTGTTTGCATGACTTTATTGCTTCTTTAGCATCAGGTCTTATTGGGTCAACAAATGCAACTAGTCCTAAAAATGTTAATTTAGGTATATCATTTTCTTTATAATTGTCTTTTATTTTAAAGTTTTTTATTGTACCTGTTGCAAACGCTAGAACTCTATATCCTTCTTTTGCTAAATATTCATTTTGTTTTCTTATTTTTTCTTTGTCTGTTTTTGTTGTACAGAAACTTAATATTTTTTCTAATGTTCCTTTAACTGAAACGTTTGTGTTTTCTCCTTCTTTATAAAATGCACATGAGTATCCTGCATCTGATTCATATGGTATTCTTCCTAAAACATCATTTTTGAATGATTCAGATTCTAAGTTATATTTGTAACCTAAGCTTAAAAGTGCTGTGTCCATTGAGTCACCAAAGTTTACCCAAGAGTTGTCTATATATGATAAACTTGCTTCGTTATTATATAAACCTTCTTTTACTAGTTTGTCAATATTTTCTAGTTTACTATTTTTGACTGGTTTAATTTCACCTTTGTTATTATAACCAACACCTGTTACTTCATATGTTTCATTATTTGGTAAAACTATTTTTTTAACAGTTTGTTCATTTAGTGTAAGTGTCCCAGTTTTGTCACTAGCAATTATTGTGGCAGAACCTAAGGCTTCTACTGCATTTAGTTTTTTTACAAGAACATTTCTTTTAGCCATTTTGTTAGAACTGATTGATAATGCTAATGTAATCACTACTGGAAGACCTTCTGGAATTGATGAGATACTAAGTGCTACTACTAGGAAGAATATGTTTTTTGCTGTATATCCTTTAAAGTATAATATAGTTGTTACTATAAGGACTAGAATACCTGTTAACATTCCTAATTGTTTTGTGAATTTTTTCATTCTTATTTGTAAAGGTGTTATTGTGTCATCAGTTTCTAATACTTCTTTTGCAATCTTTCCTATTTCTGTAGATGAGGAGGTTGATACAACAATCCCTTTAGCACGTCCTCTCATTACTGAGGTACCTAAATAAGCCATATTGGTTCTTTCACTTAGTGAACATTCTTCACTTAGTAGGTGAGCAGTTTTTTCTCTGGGAATTGATTCACCAGTTAAAAGAGATTCATCTATTGTTAAGTTTTGTGTTTCAATTAATCTTAAATCTGCAGGAACTTTTGAACCTGATTCTAGTAAGACAATGTCTCCTGGAACTAGATCTTCACTTGGAATAGATACTTCTTTATTGTTTCTTATTACAAGTGCATCTATTCTTATTAATTTGGCTAGGGCTTCAGCATTTTTATTACTTTTATATTCTTGTACTGAACCTAACACGGCATCAATTAGTATAACAAACAATATAAAAGCACCATCTATATATTCACCAATTATAAATGATAAAACCATAGTTATTAGTAATATATATACTATAGGATTTTTAAATTGTTCAAAGAATACTTGTATAAATGTTTTTTGTTTTGCTTTTGGAAGTACATTTTTTCCATATTGCTTTAGTCTAGTATTCACTTCTTTTGTTGTTAAACCTTCTAGTGATGTTTTAAGTGTTTTAAATATATTTTCTTTATCAATAGTATACCATTTTTCTTTCATATTTAGACTCCTATTCTGTTAATATTATATCATGGTATTTTTGTTTTAAAAAGAAAAAGTTGATAATTATCAAGTTATCAACAATTGTTATTAGTTTATACTTTTTTTAACATATAATTTATAACCATTAAAGTTAATGTTTGTATTTTTTCATACTTATTTCTTTTTTTGTTATAATTATCTAATAATTATGGTGCTAAACTTGTATAACTTTTATGAAATTTTATTTATTTGTGTAATTATAGTAATTCATTTCTTGTAATTCTTCACTTAAGTTTTCTAAATCTTCTAAATCTGTTTCATAGTTTAGTATTTCTTCTATTTCAAATATTAAACTATTTAAATTTGTATGTTTTTCATAGTCAATATTATATTTTTTAAGTATTTCTATTTGTGAATCTCTTAATACTAAATTATTTTTTCTTTTCTTAGGTATGTTTTTATCTATATCTGCATCTACTTCTGTTAGTAAGTCATTTATATTTATATCTTTTCCATTAATTTGCATGGCGCACTCCTTTTAAGTATATTTTACCATATTAAAACTCCCAAATGGGAGTGTTTTTTTTTAAAATTTATTTTTTATAGACGCCTATTAAAGTTTATAGGAGGAAGATTTATTTTTTTAGGAAGTTTTTTGTCTTCCTAGTATATTATATGTTAATATATTATTTTGATTAGTTAATAAGTCTATTTCCATTTCCAATAAGTTATTTCTTTCATGTCACATCCATATGTTGTTATGTGTTTTTTGTGTTTTTCTAACATAGATATAGCATATTCTTGAAGGCTTTTATCTTTTTGAAGTTTTGGTACGTATTTGATTATATCTAGAATTAAGTGATATCTATCAATTTTATTAAGTACTCTCATGTCAAATGGTGTTGTTATTGTTCCTTCTTCAATGTAACCTCTTACATGCATATCTTTATTAGTTCTATTGTATGTTAATTCATGTATTACGTTAGGGTAACCGTGAAAAGCAAATAGTATTGGTTTGTTTGTAGTAAATAGTTTATCATATTCTTTGTCAGTTAAACCATGTGGATGTTTATCGTTACTTTCTAATTTCATCAGGTCTACTACATTTATTACTTTTATTTTTAACTCAGGCTTTTTTTCTTTGAGAATAGAAACAGCAGCTAGGACTTCTAATGTTGGAGTATCGCCAGCACAGGCTAAGACTATATCTGGAGTTTTACCATTAGTTGTGCTTGCCCATGACAGTTCGTCTATTCCTTTAGCACAGTGATTAATTGCTTCTTCCATTGTTAGCCACTGAGGTCTCATATGTTTTGAAGCAACTACTAAGTTGATATAATTTTTTGTTCTTGAAATATGATCAAATGTTGAAATTAATGTATTTGTATCAAATGGTAAGTATATTCTTATGGTATCACTTTTCTTTGGAAGTAAGTGATTAATGAAACCTGGATCTTGGTGTGTGAAACCATTATGGTCTTGTTGCCAGCAGTGACTTGTTAATAATATATTTAGACTTGATATATCTTTTCTCCAAGGTAGTTCTTTAGCCATTTTAATCCATTTAGCATGTTGACTAACCATTGAGTCAATAATTCTTACAAATGCTTCATAACTGTGGATAAATCCATGTCTTCCTGTTAATAAGTAGCCTTCTAGCATTCCTTCACAAATATGTTCTGATAAAATGCTATCTATTACATGACCATTTCTACTTAAGTATTCATCAGTTTTAATTATTTTAGTATCCCATTTTCTATTTGTTACTTCGAATACATGGTTAAGTCTATTAGATAGTGCTTCATCTGGACCAAATATTCTATAGTTATCTTTATTTAAATTCATTACATCTCTTATATATGAACCAAGAGATCTCATGTCTTCATTTTGTGTTTGTCCACGTTTAATAGGTAATTCATAATCCATTAAGTTTTCAGGTAATTTTAGTTCTTTTATTAATAAACCTCCATTAGCATTTTTGTTTAGTCCCATAGTTTTTTCTAATGGTGGACAGATATTTTTTATTTCTTCTTTTATACTTCCGTCTTCATTAAATAATTCTTCTGGTTTATAACTTTTCATCCATTTTTCAAGTATTTTTACGTTGTCTGGGTTATCTTTATTAACGATTATTGGAACTTGATGTGATTTAAAACTATTTTCTACTTCTTTAGGACCAGTCCAACCTTTTGGTGTTCTTAGTATTATCATTGGATAGAATGGTCTAAAGGTGTGAAGGCAGCTTTGTTTTTTTATTTTATTTATGTAAGAAATTATTTCATCCATAGTACTTGCCATTTTTCTATGCATTTTAACTGGGTCATTTCCTTCAACAAGATATGGTTTGTAGCCTAACCCTTTAAAGTAACTTATTAGTTCGTCTGATGGTATTCTTGATAGTATTGTTGGGTTTGCAATTTTGTAACCATTTAAGTGAAGTATAGGTAATACTGTTCCATCTACACAAGGATTTATAAGTTTGTTTATTTGCCAACTTGCTGATAATGGTCCTGTTTCTGCTTCTCCGTCTCCTATTACACATGCTGCGATTAGGTCTTTGTTATCTAATACTGCTCCGTAGGCATGACTTAGACTGTAGCCAAGTTCTCCACCTTCATTTATGCTTCCTGGAGTGTGTGGCGTTACATGGCTACCTATTCCACCTGGAAAACTGAATTGTTTAAATAACTTTTTTAGTCCTTTTTCATCTTCTGTTATGTATTCATAAATTTTACTATATGAACCATCAGCATAATCGTTTGCTATCATTGCTTGTCCACCATGACCTGGACCAGATATGTATATCATATTTAAGTCATATTTTTTTATTACTCTTTGTAAATGAGTATATATAAAGTTTTGTCCTGGTGCAGTCCCCCAGTGTCCGACTACATTTGGTTTTATGTCTTTTATATCAAGCGGCCTTTTTAAAAGGGGGTTATCTAATAAGTATAGTTGTCCTACTGATAAATAGTTTACTAATCTAAAATATTTATTTAAATTATTTATTTCTTCTTTTGTTATTTTAGTTTTCATTATTTTCTCCTTCTAAATATGTATTTATATCGTTCATGTTAAATCCATCAAATAATATTAGTTTTTTATAAATATTGTTAGTTTGTCCGTTATTTTTTATTACTAGTATTATTGGTTTATCACTTTTTAAATCGTTTATGTTATAGTAATTAAATGTGCTTAGTTCGTTATAGTTTATATAGTATGAATTAGGTAAATCTATTAAACTATTTTCTACTAGACTACATTTGTATGAACAATTTTCTTGTTTTATATAGATATAGCTTGTAGTTGTTCCAGTTACTAGTCTATTTAGTTCTTCTAATGTTATGTGTTTATTTTGAATTTTTGTAAAAGCAGTATTTGCAAAATCATTTATGTTACTTCCATATGTTTCCATAAATTCTTTATTTAATGAAGAATCTTTATCTTTAAAGAAGTAATAATTGTTTTCGTTAATTTTAATTCCTAGTAATTCTTTTGAACTTGCTGTTATGGTAAAAGCACTTCCACAATCTAGTTTCAAAATGCTATTTGTTGGTGTGTATGAGTAGGTGCTACAATCATTAATTTTTAATGTTGAACCTTTATATGTGACTTTATTACTAGATATGTTTAATGAGTCATATAAGCCAGTTGTTTTGTTAAACATATAATATGTGTTATTAATTATTTCGTTACTTGGTAGTTCTTTTGGTTGATTTTTGTAACCTGTTATTCCTAGAAATATAAATAGTATTATTAGTGTTGTATATATAATTATCCTTTTCACTTTTTCCCTCTTTCTATTATAAATTAATTATATCAAAATTTGATTTTTTTTTAAAGTAGTTTACTTGATTTTCATATACTAATTATGGTATAATTTGTTTTTCTGTGTACCGAACCGGATATTGTATCCGGTAGCATCGTTGACTTTGCTCCAACTCAGATTTACGGTTCTGCGGTTATCGTTGTTTCTGGTTAATTCCGTGAATTGGGCAGTTGCCGGAACCGGTTTATCTACTTTTCCGAACACTCTTAAGCGGGAAATGGAAAACTTGCCGGAAGGGAAATAGATATTGGTGATACGGATATACCTGGTGTCTGCCGGTTTGTCCAATTGGATGTAGTCATTGGGAGCATCAGCTTTGTTCTCTGATTTGTCAACTAACAGATTCCATGTAATCCCGTCTTGGGATTCTTCTATCCGGTATTGGTAATATATGGAATCCGATTTTCCCAATGCGGTAGCATCCTGGTCAGCAAAGTTGACCTGAATGGCATAGACTTTAGAGTTCCGGTCTAAATCAACAGTCATAAACTCTCCTTTGTCTGCGGTTTTTGCGCTCCACCATGTTCTGATATCTTCATTCACGGCATTCTCTGTAGGATATCCTTCCAATGTAGATGACGCTTCTACCTTCTTTTTATAAGACAGGAGCATCCATCCCGGGAATAAATCTTGTGGAGAAGATATTTTTTTATCAGGAACAATCATAGGATAGTCTCCCCATGCTGTGTATGCATAAACATCTCCATC
>ENA-USUJ01002966-USUJ01002966.1-human-gut-metagenome-genome-assembly--contig:-NODE-2966-length-11973-cov-4.706540_pt1 | contig 11973 bp, 10 predicted proteins | sample MGYA00250061_ERZ773398 | MGnify/ENA primary metagenome ERZ773398 (study PRJEB29103, sample SAMN06111992) | human gut metagenome | biome: human gut; feature: ankylosing spondylitis patient; material...
CGTTTGGGAACGGATGGGCTCCGGTGGGCCCCGCGGTCCTCAAAACCGTTGCGAGGCGTGCAAAACGTCTTGGATGTGTTCGATTCACATACGTTCCCGCCAACGCATCCTGCCAACCACCACAAAGGTGCCTGTCCTCTTTGTGGTGGTTTTCGGTCTGTCTCGATCTGTAACATCTAGGATCAAAAATGGCTGCTAGATGTTACAGATCGAGACGGTAGCGCGCCTGGGCAGCGGCGGGCTGACATCTCAGTACCCTATCCGTAATTCACTCAGAAAATCTTATATATAGAGACTTAGATTTGTGTATAAGATCGCGTAAAGCTGGCAACAATACTTCTCGAACAACATGAAGCCGCCCCGTAGGGCGGCCGCCCCAAGAGAGGTGATTCCATGAGAATCGATAAGCTAGCAATGACGTCGCGCGAGGCGCTGCAGACCGCCATGAGCACGGCTGCCGATGCACAGGCCGGCGCGGTGGAGCCGATCCACCTGCTGTCTGCCCTGCTCGGTGCCGGCGAGCGCAATATCTCCGTGATCATCGAGCGCATCGGTGCCGACCCGGCTCAGCTCGCACGCTCCACACAAGATGCCATCGACCATGCGCCCAAGGTGTCGGGCGAGGGTCAGCAGATGGGCCTGTCCAACGAGCTCGTTCGCGTGATCGAGAAGGCCGAGAAAAAGGCCACCAAGATGGGCGACAGCTTTGTGGTGACCGAGCATCTGCTGATGGCACTTGCCGAGGACAAGGGTGAGGCGGGTCGCGTGCTGCGTGACGCCGGCGTGACCAAGGAGCGCATCGAGCAAGTCTACGAGGAACTGCGCGGCGATGACCGCGTGACGTCTGCCGAGGACAAGACGCAGTTTGAGGCGTTGGAGCAGTACGGTCGCAACATCTGCGATCTGGCTCGCGCCGGCAAGCTCGACCCGGTCATCGGCCGTACCGACGAGATCCGTCGTACTATTCAGGTTCTGTCCCGCCGCACCAAGAACAACCCCGTGCTTATCGGCGAGCCGGGCGTCGGCAAGACGGCCATCGTCGAGGGCATTGCTCAGCGAATCGTGGCCGGCGACGTACCGAGCACCCTGCGCGACCGCGACCTCATCGAGCTCGACATGAGCGCGCTGGTCGCCGGCGCCAAGTACCGCGGCGAGTTCGAGGACCGCTTGAAGGCCGTGCTCAAGGAAGTGCAAAAATCCGAAGGCAAGGTCATCCTGTTCATCGATGAGCTCCATACCATCGTGGGCGCGGGTGCCACCGAGGGCTCCATGGACGCCGGCAACATCCTCAAACCGGCGCTCGCTCGTGGCGACCTGCACGCGATCGGCGCGACCACGCTCGACGAGTACCGCAAGTACATCGAGAAGGACGCGGCGCTCGCCCGTCGTTTCCAGACCGTGATGGTCAGCGAGCCTACCGTCGAGGACACCATTTCAATCCTGCGTGGCCTGAAGGAGAAGTACGAAATCTTCCACGGCGTACACATCACCGATAGCGCGCTCGTGGCTGCCGCCGACCTCTCCGACCGCTACATCGCCGACCGCTTCCTGCCCGACAAGGCTATCGACCTGGTCGATGAGGCCGCGAGCCGCCTGCGCATGGAACTCGACAGCATGCCGGTCGAGATCGACGCCACCACGCGTCAGCTCACCCAGCTGCAGATCGAGGAACAGGCGCTCATGAAAGAGACCGACGACGCCTCTAAGGAGCGTTTGGAGGCTCTGCGCCAAGAGATTGCCGAAGTCCAGGAAAAGCTCAACGTGCAAAAGGCCGGCTGGCTCAACCAAAAGAACGCCATCGACCACGTGCAGGAGCTTAAGGGCCAGCTTGACGCGGCCAAGAGCGAAGAGGAGCGCGCGACGCGCAACGGCGATCTGGGCCGTGCGTCCGAGCTTCGCTATTCTGTGATCCCGGGTCTGCAGCAGCAGATTCAGGATTCCGAGGCTGCGCTCGAGGCGCAAAAGCAGCAGGACGGCGAGGGCCTCAACGAACAGGTGACCTCCGACGAGATCGCCGAGGTCGTGAGCGCCTGGACCGGTGTGCCCGTGTCCAAGATGATGCAGGGCGAGCTCGACAAGTTGAAGGGCCGGAAAGAGCCGAAAGGGTGCGGAACGGTATGGTTGATGCAAGAGTGGATAATATGCTCAAGATCACAAACGACGGCAGAAAGCTGGCACTTGACCAGCGGCTTATCAATCCATTGCTCCCTGATTTTGAGGACAGTAAGCTCAACGCCTGCGTGGACGCTATGTTTGAAACTTGGGAGCGTGGCAGTGAGAAGCGGTTGACCCAGCTATTTTTCTGCGACCTGTCTACGCCGAAAAACGACGGCTCCTTCAATGTCTATGACGACATTCGACAGAAGCTGATTGCCCGTGGCGTACCCGCCGATGAGATAAAGTTCATCCACGAAGCGGATACCGAAGCAAAGAAGCTGGAGCTGTTCAAGAAGGTACGCCGAGGGGATGTCCGCATCCTGATGGGCAGTACGCAGAAGATGGGAGCCGGTACGAATGTGCAGAACAAACTTGCCGCATCCTCCGATCTCGATTGCCCGTGGCGACCCTCTGACTTGGAACAGCGGCTCGGCAGAAGTATCCGGCAAGGCAACGAAAATGCAGAGGTTCACATCTACCGTTTCGTGACGGAGGAAACCTTTGATGCCTACTTGTATCAGCTCGTGGAAGGCAAGCAGAAGTTCGCTTCGCAGATAATGACCAGTAAATCGCCGGTGCGATCCTGCGAGGATATTGACGAAACCGCACTGTCTTACGCTGAAATCAAAATGCTGGCGACCGGCAATCCCCACATCAAAGAGAAGATGGACTTGGACATTCAGGTGCAGAAATTGCGGCTCTTAAAGTCCAGTTTCCTCTCCGAAAAATATGCTTTGGAGGATAAGATCATCAAGTTCTATCCGCAGGAGATCGCACGGCGGGCGGATGTAATTGCAGGATTAAAATCCGATATTGAAAGAGTGGCAGAGCACCCGAAGCCGTCTGATGAAACCTTTGTGGGTATGACGGTCAAGGGTGCTTTCTATTCAGAGAAAGCGGATGCCGGCAACGCCATCTTGGAGGCGTGTAAAGCAATGACGAATCCCGACCCCATCCACCTCGGTGAGTACCGTGGTTTCCCGATGGAGCTGTACTTTGAAGCAAGAGAATACAAAGTGCGGCTCAAGGGTGAGCTTGGTTATCCCGTAACCCTCGGCACGGACACCTTCGGTAATATCACCCGCTTGGATAATGCGCTGGAGGGGCTTCCAAAGCGTTTGGAGATGAACGAAATGGAGCTTGATAACCTCAAAAAGCAGTTTGAAACTGCAAAGGTCGATGTGGAAAGACCGTTCCCGCAGGAGGAAGAATTGAAAGCCAAGACCGACCGGCTGAACGAACTCAACGCTCTGCTCAATGTGGATAAGCGTGAGAACGAGATCGTTGGCGGTGAACCCGATGAGGGTGAAGAACCGCCCGAAAAGAAACCGAGGGACTTGGAACGCTGATTAATGCGGTATGGGAATGATCTCATACTGCCGACACATAGCCGCTTGGTTTTCAAAAGAAATCAGGCGGCTATTTCTATTTTGAAGGAGGTGTTCGTTATGAACGAAACAGATTACAACGCTCGACTTTATGAGAAAATGAAAGCCGAGCAGGACAAATACCGGGACTGGCTGCTACATCAAGAGCCACCCGAAATCCTCAACCACACCTACGAATACACGATGCGGGAGGACATCGTACTTGACTATTAATAATCCAGTTTACCAAGCCCTTTGAGAGAAGAAAAAACTTTCTCAAAGGGCTTTTTAATGCAAAGAATTTAACTCTCTGTCGTTTGTATCGCGCCGAGCATGATGAGCGTGCCGACAATGGATACTATCACGCCGATAAGCAGTGTATACTTTGGCGTTGAGGTATCCAGCAGCAGACCTCCGATGTAGCTTGCAAATATGCTGCCGAGGGTTATCATCGCCGTTACAAGTGCCTGACCGCGCACGGCGTCACGCTTAGCGATCACCTCGTCAACATACCGCACGGACGCAGGGACGAATATCGCAAACGAAAATGCCTGCAGGACCTCGGCGGCGTACAGCGCCGGTATGCTCGATGCAAGATATATCATAAGCTCTTTCATAGAAAACATGACGACCGCAAATCTGAGCAGGGAAGAGCACTTGAAGCGCCTTGTGAGCCGGCCGAACAACAGCATTACCGGAACCTCGGCGACTGTCATGAATGCAAGCACGTTGCCCATGTCCTCGCTGCCGCCGCCGATGTTTCGGATAAACTCTATCATGAAGTTTCCGATCATGCCGTGGGTAAAGAACAGCGCTGCGGTTCCGAGCAAGAACAGCATAAAACGCTTATTTTCCTTTGCAAATACGGTAAGAGCACTCGGCTCGGCGATATTTGCCTGCTCATGCTCTGCGTTAGCCGAGCGATGCGCACGCTGCCCGGGGATAAAAAGAAGCGTTATAAGTCCGAGAAGAGCAGAAAATATTATGAATGACACCGGAACGGCGTTTTCGCTGACCCGTTGAACGAGAATTCCCATAACTACGTTGCATACCGCAAACGAAAACGAGCCGATTGCCCGTGCACGACTGAAATTCACGCTGCTGCCCCAGCTTTCAACATAAAAGCTGAGCGATATGCAAAGTGGATTGAGCAGCGTGCTGCCCGCTATGAGCAGAGCATATGCGCCAATTATCGTAACGCTGCCGGATGGGAGCAGACACACGGCCAGCATAAGCAACGCCGAAAGTATCGATGTAATGCATATGCAGCGAAGCAGAATGCGCTTTTGGCTCTTGTCAACAAGCCCGGCGATGAACGGCTGCGCAATAAAACCGATAATATTGCCGACAGCAAATACTATGCCGATCTCATAGTTGGAATAACCTTTAAATTGCAGAAATATGGTCGTAAAGCAAAACAAAACAGCACTCGTTACCCAGTATGACATTTGCAAAAGCGCATAGTCGATATTAAGCTTTTTACTTGACAGGTTCATAATCTCGTGACCTTTCGCATGGTTTTGAGATTTAAAATTATAGCATCATTATCTAAAAACCACAATACGCTTTTGCGGTACAAAAGAGCGATATCAAAAAACTGTACTTAAATTTGCACAGAAACGCGGTTTTCACAGCCGATAAAGCTTGCAATTGCACACGAATATGTCTATAATGTAAACATCGCGAAAATTTCGACAAAAATATCAGATGAGAGAGGTATGTTTAATGATCGAAGCGATTCACGGCGTTATCAACGCCATAAGCGGCTTTTTATATCAGCCGTACATAGTGCCGCTGTTCCTTATTGCGGCAGGTCTTTACTTCACTGTCCGCACCGGCTTTTTGCAGGTCCGCCTGTTCGGTGAGTCTATCAAGGTCGTAAGCGAAAAGCCGAAAGACAAGCGCAGCGTATCCTCATTTGGCGCTCTGATGGTATCGACGGCGTCCCGCGTCGGCACCGGCAATATCATCGGCGTTTCAACCGCTATCTGCCTCGGCGGATTTGGCGCCATCTTCTGGATGTGGATAACCGCTATCCTCGGCGGAGCGTCTGCGTTCATTGAGTCTACTCTGGCTCAGATATACAAGCACAAGGACCCTGACGGAACTTACTACGGCGGCCCGTCCTACTACATGCAGAATGCGCTCAAACAGCGCTGGCTCGGCGTCATTTTCGCAGTTATCCTTATCTTGACCTATGTTGTGGGCTACAATATGCTTGCGTCCTTCAACACTCAGGACACCTTTAAGACCTTCAGCTTCTATGACCCGAGCAAGACTCCGATCATTATCGGCGCAATACTTGCCGTTCTGTTTGCACTGTGCGTCCTCGGCGGCGGCAAGCGCCTTACCAATATAACCGGCGTTCTCGTTCCGGTCATGGGCCTTATTTACATAGTCGTATCGCTCATAGTAGTCATCATGAACATCACGAACCTGCCGCTGGTTCTCAAGAACATATTCGTCGCGGCATTTGACTTTAAGGCAATCTTCGGCGGCTTTGCAGGCTCCTGCATGATGTGGGGCATTAAGCGCGGCCTTTACTCCAACGAAGCCGGTATGGGTTCTGCGCCCAACGCCGCCGCCTCGGCGGACGTCTCGCACCCCGTAAAGCAGGGTCTCGTGCAGATGCTGTCCGTTTTTATTGACACTCTGCTTGTCTGTACCGCGACCGCAATGATGTGCATGTGCGCAAACCCCGAGGGACTTGTTGCCGATGCTGCCGGCGCTGCATATGTTCAGCAGTCCATGCAGCTTGCGCTTGGCGATTTCGGCCCGATATTCATTGCCGTGGCAATGAGCCTGTTTGCATTCACAACGCTCATCGGCAACTATTATTACACCGAGGGCTGCCTGAAGTTCATCCTCAAGCGCACCCCGTCCAAGGCGTTTATGCTCGTCTTCCGCCTGATAGCGACAGCGCTGGTGTTTGTCGGCGCACTGCTCTCGGCAGGCATCGTATGGGATACCGCAGATATGCTCCAGGCGTTCATGGTCATCATAAATGTTCCTGTTATCATTATCATTGCAAAGCCTGCTCTTGCCGCACTCAAGGATTACATGAGCCAGCGCAAAGAGGGGAAGGATCCCGTGTTTAAATCCTCCAACATCGGCCTTAAAGGCAAGACCGAGTGCTGGGAAGACTGACAGACAAATAAAAGACCGGCCCGTGCCGGTCTTTTATTTTTTCTCGAATTATTGTATAATCGCAGCAAAGGAGCTGAGACTATGGATGATTTTAAACGTGCGTGGCGCAGGCAGCTTGCAGCCGAGAAAAAATATATCGACGAGCGCTCGCAGCGCAGCGACAGCCGCCTGAACCGTTTTTTGCAGACCAAGGTTCCCGAAAAGCTCAAGGATACGCTCGATACGGGCTTTGCAAAGGCCTTTGAGCTTATCTTCGCAAAGGGAACGGAAGTTATCGAAAAAACCTACAACCGCCGCGATATGGAGCGCAGCAGCCGTGTGCGGCGCATAATAGCCGAAAACAATCCGTCCGGGCGCGCTCTGAACGAGGCCTCGCGCGGCTCAGCCTCACAAAAGCTGAAAAACACGGTCGCATCGGGCGTTTCAGGGATTGGCATGGGGCTTATCGGCGTCGGCATACCGGATATCCCGGTTTTCACAGGAATGCTGCTCAAGAGCCTGTATGAGACTGCACTCAGCTATGGCTATGATTATGACAGAATGGATGAAAAGTATTTCATCCTGCTGCTGATAGGTGCGGCTCTCCGCAGCGGAGACGAGCTGAAAGCCGCCGACGAGCGAGTTAACTATTTCATTGAGCACGGCGCAGAGCCTGACGAGGAAACGATGAAGACCGAAGTGAAGATCGCCGCCGAGGGCTTGTCGGGCGAGCTTCTGTACATGAAGTTTTTGCAGGGAATACCTATCGTCGGCGCTGTGGGAGGAGCGTACGACCCGATATACATTGACCGCATCACACGCTATGCAGCCATGAAATATAACCGCAGATTTCTGCATGATATCAAGAATAAGCACTAAAAAAGCAGACGCAAATGCGTCTGCTTAAATTATTCACTTTTTGCCGGGCTTCGGCTTTCTGACGGTTGAGAAGGGATCCGCGCCGCCGCCGGAGAACATGGTGAAATTTAGGCTTGACTTAACATGGTCTGCCATAGCCTGCTTGGCAAGGTCGGGGATATGCATCTTTATTGCCTCCACGACCGCAACGTGGTTATAAATAACGCTTGGAGACCAGGGATTATCCTCGGAAGAATTGCTGATGAATTTTATCATGGAGGATTGATACATTGTCAGATTGGGGAGCAGCATCTTATAGCACTTCTGGATATACTTGTTGCCGCAGGACTCGACTATAAGGCCGTGGAATGGCATGTCTGTTGCGATCATGCCGTCATAGTCCCTGCGGATAACACAGTCGGCAAATTCACCGGCAAGCCTGTCAAGCTCATTTACGGTGCCGGCATCGGCGCGCTCTGTGCACAGGGCGGCAGCCTCGCACTCGATCGCAGCGCGCACGTCGTAAAGATCTATCATATCTTTAAGGCTCAGATCAATTACAAAGAAACCGCTCGTATCCGGCTTTGAAACAACAAAGCCCTGCTCACACAGATTCATTATTGCTTCGGCAACAGGCGTGCGTGATATGCCGAGGGCGGAGGCAATGCTGTTGACGTTGAGCTTTGTTCCCGGAGCTATGCACAGCGAGACGATCTCGTCATAAAGCATCTGCGAAACGATGTCGCGCAGCTTCGCGCTCGGGTTTGCGTCAAGGTATATCTGAAACTGATCGCGTTTCAATGAAATCAATCCTTTCGTGCTTGATTAGAAGCAAAATATAATATGTCAAATATAAAATGAACTCAAATACATCCGCTATTCTACGGCAGATGCTGCCGAAATTCAAGACCCTGAGTGCATTTTTAATAAAAATTTTAGTAATATTCCCGGCATACAAGCAAATTTCGACAGCGTTATCTGAAATTGTCTGAAAAATCGCGAAGAAATAAGCACCGACGCGATTGCATCGGTGCTTATGTTATCTTATCTGGACTTATTTTTTGCTCTTTATGTACTCGTCAATGCTCTTTGCGCCGGTTTTGCCTGCGCCCATTGCGAGGATAACGGTTGCAGCGCCGGTGACTGCATCGCCGCCTGCGAAAACGCCCTCGCGAGCCGTTGCGCCGCCTTCGTCTGCCTCGATGCCGCCCTTACGGGTGAAGGTCAGACCCTTGGTGGTGTTGCGGATCAGCGGGTTGGGGCTGGTGCCGATGGCGATAACGACAGTGTCAACGTCGAGGATCCAGTTCGAGCCCTCAACGGGAACGGGCTTGCGGCGACCCTTTTCGTCCGGCTCGCCGAGCTCCTGCTTCTGAAGCTCGATGCCGGTGACGTGGCCGTCCTCGCCGGCGTGGATGGCTACGGGGTTATTGAGCAGTCTGAACTCAATGCCCTCGGCCTCTGCGTGCTCGACCTCTTCCTTACGGGCGGGCAGCTCATCCTTGCCGCGGCGGTAAGCGATGTAAACATGCTCTGCACCCAGACGCTTGGAAACGCGCGCTGCGTCCATTGCGACATTGCCTGCGCCGACGACGCAGACATTGTGGAAGTGCTTTATCGGCGTATCGTAATCATCGCGGTAAGCCTTCATGAGGTTTACACGGGTAAGAAGCTCGTTTGCCGAGTAAACGCCGAGGAGATTCTCGCCGGGGATGTGCAGGAACTGGGGCAGACCTGCGCCCGAGCCGATGAACACGGCCTCATAACCGTCTGCAAACAGCTCGTCAACGGTCTCGCTCTTGCCGATGATGGCGTTGTTTATGATCTTAACGCCCATGGCCTTGAGGTTCTCGATCTCGGCTGCAACGATCTCCTTGGGCAGACGGAACTGGGGGATACCATAGACCAGAACGCCGCCGGACTTGTGGAATGCCTCAAAGATGGTAACGTCGTAGCCCATCTTGCGCAGATCGCCTGCGCAGGTGAGGCTGGCAGGGCCGGAGCCGACGATCGCGATGCGGTGACCGTTGGATTCGGGGGCCTTGACCTCGTCCTTGACTTCCTTGTTCATGTGGTAGTCGGCGACAAAGCGCTCGAGACGGCCGATACCGACGCTCTCGCCCTTGATGCCGCGAACGCACTTACTCTCGCACTGCTTCTCCTGCGGGCAAACACGGCCGCAGACAGCAGGCAGGGAGTTGGTGGAGGTGATGATCTCATATGCTGCGTCAAAGTCGCCCTCTGCGACCTTGGCGATGAATTCGGGGATGCGTACCGAAACGGGGCAGCCGGTGCGGCAGGGCATGTTGTGGCAGTTGAGGCAGCGCTTTGCCTCGTCCATTGCCATCTCGGGAGTGTAGCCGAGAGCGACCTCGTCAAAGTTGCCGGCGCGGACTACGGGATCCTGCTCGGGCATCGGGTTTTTATCCATTCTCATGTTAGCCATTGCGCTTACCTCCGGTCATATTGCAGATATGCTTTGCAGCCTCGTCCTGCTCTTCCTTGTAGAACGCTGCACGCTTTATAAGCGAGTCGAAATCGACCTCGTGTGCGTCGAAGTCGGGACCGTCAACGCAGGCAAACTTGGTCTCGCCGCCGACGATGACACGGCAGCCGCCGCACATGCCTGTGCCGTCTACCATGATGGGGTCGAGGGAAATGATGGTCTTGATGCCGTAGGGACGGGTGACTTCTGCCAGGAACTTCATCATGATATCCGGGCCGATGGCGATAACGCGGTCAAACTGAGGCTTGCCCTCTTTGATGTTGGCCTCGATCTCCTGCTTGAGATACTCGGTGGTGAAGCCCTTCTCGCCGTAGGTGCCGTCGTCGGTGCACATGATGAGCTTGTCGGAAGCGGCCTTGAGCTCGTCCTTCAGGATGACGATGTCAGCGCTTCTGAAGCCTGCGATAAAGGTCACGTCAATGCCCTTTTCGTGCATTTCCTTGGCGATGGGGTATGCGATAGCGCAGCCGACGCCGCCGCCGACAACGCAGACCTTCTTCAGACCGTCCATCTCGGTAGCCTTGCCGAGGGGGCCGACGAAGTCGGTGATGTAATCGCCTTCCTGCACGGTGTGCAGCATCTTGGTGGTGCGGCCGGCAGCCTGTACCATAACGGTAACGGTGCCTTTTTCGCGGTCATAGCCTGCTACGGAAACAGGAGTGCGCTCGCCCTGCTCATCCAGACGGAAGATGACGAACTGACCTGCCTGAGCGTGCTTTGCGACCAGCGGAGCTTCGATCTCGAACAGGCAAATGCTCTTTGCATCGTTCAGAAATCTTTTTTGTACGACTTTAAACATCTTATTACCTCTTATCATTATAATTATTTTGTTCAAGCCATTTGCAACAAAATTAATTCTAATTCAATTGCGTATGATTGTCAACATACGAAATTATATCAGAATTAAATATATGCTGAAAAATCAATGGTTTTTCAAAAACTATGATAAAATATTGACTAAAATTGCACGTTTTCGGGTGCAATTGCGCCTTGCAATTGACGGAATACTTGATAAGCGCGCCGTTCCGACTTATAATGTGGCAAAGAAACGGAGGAGATGAACATGCCGGTAACAAAAAGCACGTTCGGTGAGTATGAGCTTTATACGATAAAAAATTCGTCGGGCGCGTATGTGCGCATAGCAAGCCTCGGCGCTGCGGTGCAGAGCATTGTCGTTCCGAACAGGAACGGAGCACCGACAGATGTTGTGCTCGGATACGACACGCCGGGGGAGTACCTGCGCAATGACGGCTACTTCGGCGCATTCGTCGGCCGATACGCAAATCGAATAGCGAATGCCGCGTTTATGCTAAACGGCAGAGAATATAAGATAAGCGCAAATGAGGGGAAAAACACGCTCCACGGCGGCAGCGGCCTGAGCAAGCGCCGCTTTACCGAGATAGCGGTAGGGGAGAACGCACTTACTCTCGGCATATCCGACCCCGACGGCGGCGACGGATTCCCGGGAAAAGTCGAGGCCCGCGTGACGTATGAGTTTTCCGAGGATAATGAGCTTAGCATAAGCTACGAGGCCGTGTCCGATGCCGATACATATTTAAATCTAACCTGGTCATCAAAATTATACCTTGTAAACCATAAATCAATATCATTATACCAAGATGGTCCCATTATACCTTGGAAATATGCATTGTTTATATGTTCAATTACTTTTGCACGTTCTTTATTTTTTGCAACGTCAGCTACTTTTTCTGCTGAAATTGTTAAGTTTGGCTTATATAATTTGTTTAAAACTTGTTCTTGTAAGTTTGCTACTATATATCCAGTTGTTTTTCTTATAATTAAATCATTTGATTCCAAATATGTAATAGCATCATTTATATCTTTTAAAGGTAATGCTAATTTTTTTGATAAATCATTTAATTTTATATCTTTTTTATATTGCGGACTGCGGCATTGCGGTTGAAACGTAACGGAAGCAGAAAGCGCCGGAATGTGAGC
>ENA-USUJ01002967-USUJ01002967.1-human-gut-metagenome-genome-assembly--contig:-NODE-2967-length-11971-cov-5.510425_pt1 | contig 11971 bp, 8 predicted proteins | sample MGYA00250061_ERZ773398 | MGnify/ENA primary metagenome ERZ773398 (study PRJEB29103, sample SAMN06111992) | human gut metagenome | biome: human gut; feature: ankylosing spondylitis patient; material...
ACGTTCAGTTCGCGGACACGGCGTGCGATCAGCTGCGTGTACTGCGATCCGAAGTCGAGAATCAGGATTTTTTCCATCTATATCGTGTTTATTGTTTTCTTACCGGACGGTTGAAACTCCCTGCCAGCCGCATTTCGGCGGCAAAAGCCTCGCAGCCGACTTCGCGGATGCGTTCGACGCATCCCCTGCGGTCGGAACGGAAGACGAACCCGAAAATTCGTGCGATGAAATTATTGAACTTCCCGCAACTTTCCAGCGGCATCAGCGTGCATTCGGCGCAACTCTGCCAGCCGTGTCCGATACAGCAGGCCCGCACCTTGCACCAGGAAGCCCGCTCATTGGGATGGCACCCCGGGCAGGAGCCTTTCGCAAATTTGCGGCAGGTTCCGCAGAAAAGTCCGCAGGCGGCGATTTCGGGATTCATCATCAGCGTTCGCTCGAGTAGTTGGGCGCCTCGCTCGTGATGGCCACGTCGTGCGGATGGCTCTCGTGCATGCCCGAAGCCGTGATGCGGACGAACCGCGCCTGCTGCAACGTCGGGATGTCCTTCGCCCCGCAGTAGAACATGCCGGCGCGGACGCCGCCGATCAGCTGGTAGACCGTCTCGGAGAGGGAACCCTTGAACGGCACGCGGGCGGCGATGCCCTCGGGAACGAGCTTGCTGAAATTGTTTTCGCAGCCCTTCTGGAAATAGCGGTCGGCCGAACCGGCCTTCATGGCGTCGATCGAACCCATGCCGCGGTAGCTCTTGAACTTACGGCCGTTGTAGATGATCGTTTCGCCCGGAGCCTCCTCCGTCCCTGCGAACATCGAACCGATCATCACGCAGTCGCCGCCCGCAGCCATCGCCTTCACCAGATCGCCCGAATAGCGCAAACCGCCGTCGGCGATGACGGGCACGCCCGTGCCGGCAGCGGCCGACGCAGCGTCGAAGATGGCCGAAAGCTGGGGAACACCCACTCCGGCGATGATGCGCGTCGTGCAGATCGACCCCGGGCCGATGCCGACCTTCACGCCGTCGGCGCCGTTCTCGATCAGGAACTTCGCGGCCTCGGCCGTAGCCACGTTGCCGGCGACGACATCCAGCGACGGGAACTCAGCCTTGATCTCGCGCAGCTTGCGGACCATAGCGACCGAATGGCCGTGCGCGGAGTCGAGCACCACGGCATCGACATCCTCGGCAACCAGCGCACGCACGCGGTCCAGCGCATCGGGCGTGATACCCACGCCGGCAGCCACGCGCAGACGCCCCTTGGCGTCCTTGCAGGCGTTGGGATGGTCCTGGACCTTGGTGATGTCCTTATAAGTGATGAGCCCCACCAGGCGGCCTGCGTCGTCCACCACGGGGAGTTTCTCGATTTTGCTGTTCAACAGAATCTCCGAGGCATGTTCGAGTTCGGGATTCCGGGTCGTGATCAGACGGTCGCCGGGAGTCATCACCTCCCCGATACGGCGCGACATGTCGCGCTGGAAACGCAGGTCGCGGTTGGTGACGATGCCGATGAGCTTCCGGTCGGAATCCACGACCGGGATGCCTCCGATCTTGTTTTCCTTCATCAGATTCAGGGCGTCGCCGACGGTGTTCTCCTTGGAGATGGTCACCGGGTCGTAGATCATGCCGTTCTCGGCACGCTTCACCTTGCGGACCTGCGCGGCCTGCTCGGCGATGGACATGTTCTTATGGATCACGCCGATACCTCCTTCGCGGGCCAGAGCGATGGCCAGCGGCGCCTCGGTGACGGTGTCCATAGCGGCGGACACGATGGGGATGTTGAGCTTGATATTACGCGAAAAACGGGTCTGGACATTGACCTCTCGCGGCAACACTTCCGAATAGGCGGGTATCAGCAGCACGTCGTCGAAGGTAAGTCCTTCGGGCTGAACCCTTTCATTGATAAAAGACATAATGAACGTGGATTTTTGTTGCTCGCAAAAGTAATCATTTTTTTCGAAACGGCCTAATTTCCGGACCGATCCGCCGATTTTTTTATCAACAAAATGTAAACGCCCCGCCGCAACCGGCCGACAATGCTCCGGAAGGGCCCCGAGAGCCGTTCGGAGGCTCCGGAAGCGCAAAAAAATACCTGTTTATGGGGATTGCAGGATATGTTCGGCGGGCTTAAATTTGCAAAATCATTAAAATCTGCATAGATTTGCCGACAAACAAAGCTATCCAAACGATGATACGCGCCTTCCGCCTCCTGAGCACACTGCTCCTCTTTGCCGTATACGATGCCCATGCCCAGAAAAGCAATACGCCCCTCTACTCCATTTCGGGACAGGTGGTGAATGCCGAAACGGGAGAACCCGTGGCGCTGGCCTCATTCGTAGTCAACAATACGATCGGCGTAGTGACCGACCAGAAGGGCGCATTCAAACTCGACAAGCTCAAAGGCGGCCCCATCACCTATAATGTCTCGTTCCTCGGATACAGCCCCGTCGAACGGAAACTGGTCCTCTCGGCAGACATCAAGGACCTCCGAATCGCCCTCACGCCGCTGAGCCTCGGACTGGAAGAGGTCGTGGTGACGGCACAGCCCACCGGCGCGGGCTCCACGTCGAAGATCGGCGAAGAGGCCATCCGCCACATCCAGCCCATGAGCATCGGCGACATGTTCCAGCTCCTCCCGGGCAATCTGTCGGTCAACCCCAATCTGAACGGCGTGGGCCAGGCCGCCATCCGCGAAATCGGCTCCAATGCCAACAACGCCCTGGGCGCCGCGGTGATCGTTGACGGAGCTCCGCTCTCGAACGACGGCAACTTGCAGGCCCTCTCCCCGTCGCTCGCAGGAAGCGCCTCGAACCAGTCGCAGAACGGCATGAGCGACCAGACGACGGCCGGAAAAGGCGTCGATCTGCGCTCGGTATCGCCCGACAACGTGGAGTCGATGGAGGTGATCCGCGGCATTCCGTCGGTCGAATACGGCAACCTGACCTCGGGAGTCGTCATCGTGAAGACCAAAACGGGCTCAACGCCCTGGGAGGCCAAATTCAAGGCCGACCCCTATTCGAAAATGGTGTACGCCGGCAAGGGATTCACGCTCAAAAACGGCAGCGCGATCAATGCGGGCATCGACTGGACGCAGTCGTTCGGCGACACGCGCAAGCGCTACTTAGGCTACGACCGCATCTCCGCGACGCTGGGTTATTCGAAGAGTTTCGACGTGGCGGGACGCCCCATGCTCCTGCGCCTCAACGGCTCGTTCTACTCGAACGTCAACAACAGCAAGACCGACCCGCAGATGCAGGTCACGAGCAGCACCTTCGAAAACAAGAACATCGGCGCACGTCTGAACGCCGAGGGCAGCTGGAAGATCAACGGAGCCGCCCTCACGGCCCTCGAATACGGCTTCATGGTATCGCAAGCCTACCAAAGCGACCGGCTGCACGAATATGTGGCTTCTGCCAGCGGAGTGATCTCCAACACACTGAAACCGGGCGTCTATGAAGGTATCTTTCTTCCGTCGTCGTACTATTCCGACTATGAAATAGAAGGTAAGCCGTTCAGCGTTTACCTGCAAGTAAAGGCCAACAAGATCATCCAACTCGGAGGGGGGGGGAATTTTACCAATCTCCGGGCCGGAATCGACTGGCGGTATGACGCCAATTACGGCGGAGGGCTTCTTTATGACATAAACAAGCCGCCACAAAATATTTCGAGCCAAACCTTGCGCCCCCGGTCGTTTCGGGATATTCCGGCGCTGAACAATCTTGCTTTCTTTTTCGAAGACAGGCTCAATCTCAAGATCGGGGAAACGTCGCTCGCCCTGCAAGCCGGTGTGCGCCTGACGAACATGTTCCTCGATCCGCAGGCCAAGCAGAACGACATCTTCGTGGCCGAGCCGCGCGTCAACCTCAACTATTCGCTGTACGAAGGGCCCAAGGCGGCCGTCGCCGTCACGGGCGGTTGGGGCCTCTCCTACAAGATGCCCACGCTGCTCTACCTCTATCCGGACAACGCCTATTTCGACCGCGTCAGTCTGGCGAAGATCTCCAATGCCGATCCGACGAGTTCATTGGCCGTTCTGACGACCGATGTCCTGACCGACCTGGCCAATCCTGATCTCAAACCCGCCCGCAGCCGCAAATACGAGGCCGGACTCTCGTTCCGGCTGGGGCGCGTGCGCGGCATGGTGACCTATTTCCGCGAAAAGCACACCGATGAATTCGGCTTCTCGACGACGCCCCACTACATGCACTACGAGACCTACGACGTACCGTCGGAGGCCACCGATCTCCGGTTCGCCGACGGCAAGGTGACCTACACCGACGCATCGGGCAGCACCGTCGAGGCCGCAACGAAAAAGGAGGACTATATCGCCACCTACTACCGGCCCACCAACAAATCGCACACCGAGAAACAAGGTATCGAATACAGTTTCGACCTCGGAAGCTGGCGCGCCCTGCGCACTTCGCTGATCATCGACGGAGCGTGGTTCCACATCAGGCGGACCGACGAACAGGAGTACTATTCGAAAATCAACGAGACCTACGACTACATCCGCCTCATGCCGGCCGGAAGCGGCACGCTGCAAAACCGCGTGAACACCAATTTCCGCTTCATCACCCACATCCCGCAGCTGAAGCTGGTATTCTCGACGACCATGCAGGTCGTCTGGTACGAAAGCCAGCAGAACATCTGGCAGGACGGTAGCGGCAACGACCTCTTCAGCCTCTCCGAAGACGGGAAGTTCATGCAGGTCATGCCCGTCGGATTTTACGACAAGCAGGGCAACTACACGGTCTGGCAAAAGGGATTCGAGGAGCGTCCGGAGTACTCCCAGATGGTCAGCAAGTCCCTTGCAACTGCCTACGACCGGGAGACGTTCCGCCCGTGGGTGATGTTCAACTTCCGCCTGACGAAGGAGATCGGACGCGTCGCCGAACTCTCGTTCACGGCCAACAACTTCACGCGCACCTCCCGCTGGCACTACTACGACACCCGCACGGGCTACAAGCAGATTTACCCCGACATGTATTTCGGCGCCGAACTGAAACTGCGTATCGGCAACAGATAATTCGAAAAATCACCATTTGTATCATAAAAATCAGGAAACGATGAAAAGGATGAATTTATTGGCAAAGGCCGGGCTGCTCTTCGCAGCAGGCGCCACCCTCCTGTTCGCAGGCTGCGACAACGGCAATGACGACGATGGAGGCGACAACGGATCGAAAAAACTCCAGCTGACGGTCAACCTGACCGCTCCCGCAGGATACGAAGCGTCGGAACTCCCGTCCATGACCGTAACGGCCGTGAACTCCGACAAGGAACTGACCTATACCGAAACCACCGCCGCCGGGACGACCTCCGTCACTTTCGAAGTATCGTCGGGCCAGTACCAGATTATGGCTACCGGCAAATACTCTCCCACGGTCACATTCACGGGTTCGGTCGCTGCCGACGTTTTCGGAGACAAAACCGCTGCGGTGGCACTGTCCGAAGTCTACGAATCCCCGTTGGTATTCAAGGAAATATACTCGACATCCAACTCGAACTACACGCTCACCGACACCTATTTCGAGATCGTCAACAACTCGGACGAGGTGCAGTATCTCGACGGACTGATCGTTGCGACGATAAACCCGCCCTATCCGGCGAACGTCAACCCGTGGGAATCGGTATACCCCCTCTATCCGGTCTACGGCGTTGCGGCGGCATTCCCCGGCACGGGCAAGGAACACCCTTTGCAGCCCGGTGAAAGCGTGGTCATAGCCAATGACGCCAAAGACTGGACAAGCAACGGGGGTACTGACCTCTCCAATGCCGATTGGGAAGTCTATGTCCAGAACGTTACGATCCCCTCTGCGGATGTAAATTACGACGCTCCGGATCTCACGATACTTTTCAATGAAAATACCCAGCGAAACCTCAATCCGGGATACTCGAAAGGCTGTTTCCTGCTTGCCAAACTGCCCGACGGAACGACTCCCGAAGAATACGCCAGCGACTCGGGCAACTTCATGACAGAGCCCAATTCCACGAAGACCCAGCGAAACCTGATGATCCCCAGCGACTATCTGCTGGACGCCGTAGAAATCTGGGATGCCACGGAATCGCAACAGCTCCACCTGCTGCTGTCCAAGGATGATTCGGGACAGGCCCCCGTAACCGGATTCGCAGGCAAGAGCATCCGCCGCAAGGTGACCAAAGTCGAGGGAGGCCGCGCCTACTATCAGGACACCAACAACTCGACGAACGACTTCCTGACGGAGCAGCCGCTTACCCCCGGCGTACACCCCACGCAGGCGGACTAAGGCCGGAACCCGATTCCGAGATCACGACCGAAACGGTGCCGTCGAAAAGCGCCGTTTCGGTCTTACGACACCACACCTAACGCATTTCTTACGATGAAAAGATACCCGGGTACCGCATTGTGCGCATTGCTGCTCTTCGGCGGCGGAACGCTTCGTGCCCAGCAGAAAGCGCAGCTTCCCGTCTACCGGGAGGTAGAGCGCTCCGGAAACCTCTATTCCCGGAGCCACAACCCCTCGGCGCTGTGGTTCTCGCCCGTCGGGAACCTGCTCGACTTCCATGCGGACTACGACATCCGCCGGGGCGACCTGCACGATGTGGACGAATCCTCGAAAATCAACGCCTTCGGAGTCGGAATCTCCGGACAGCAGCGGTTCGACAAGGTGATCTGCTCCGGCAGCATCGCCTACAACGACGGCAAGGAGTATGCCCGGCGCTGGAACTCGACGCTTCAGGTCGCCGACGACAATCCTTTCATCCTCGGCGATTCGATCCCGTCGGATTTCAACACCCAGCGCTTCAACCTGAGCGGAACGGTGGCCTACAAGCCGCTGGAACGGCTGATTCTCGCCCTGAGACTCGACTACGACACCGGCAGTTCGGCCAACCAGACCGACCCGAGGCCCAAGACCGACGGCATGCACTTCGTCATCACGCCCGGCGTCCAGTACCTGATGGGCGGCGGATTCTCGCTGGGACTCTCGGGCGGATTCGACCTGATGAGCGAGTCGATCTCGCACGAGGTCATCGACCCGCGCGAATCCTACGTCTATTTCCGTTTCAACGGGCTGGGCGATTACAGCACGATTTCAACCGGCACGTCGCTCTCCTACCCGCGCAACTACACCGGCACGGAATACACCGGAGCCCTGCAATTCGCCTGGGACGGCGGCCGGGGCGTCGCCAACCTGCTCGAAGCGACCTATGCGTCGAGCACGCAGGAGGCCCGCGACGGCGGCGCCGTATTCACGTTCCTCGGCGGCGACTATTCGCGCACGGGTTTCGGCGTCAGCGACCGCCTGCGTTTCGGCAACTCCCGGCGCACGCACAACGTCATCGTCGGATGGGACCACAAGCGCGTGGAGGGCATCTGGTATGAACAGACGGCCTACATCGACCCCGACAAGAACAACCAGATCTCGTACAAGGTGCAGGCTTCGGGGCTGAAAAACAAGGAGACCGTCTCGGTCTTCCGGGCCGAATACCGTTTCGACAAGCTCCGCGACGGGCTTCCGACCTTCGCGCTGCACGCCGCAGGGCGGTATGAGGATTCGGAAACGATCCACTACGAGGGCGACGGATACAACCGCAGCTACACCCGCATCCTCGGGTCGGTCGAGGCGTCGAAATTCTTCTCGTTCGGCCGCAACCGGATCACGGCGACGCTCGGCGTGCGGGGAGCCGCTCCGATCACCTCCTCGCAGCACGTGCAGGAGCGCATCAAACAAGCCTACACCGCCCCGGCATTCGAATACATCACCGCGACCTGGATCGGCGGCAACGCGGCAGTACGCTACCGCCGCCTCTTCGGGAAACTGTGGGCCGGACTCTACGCCGAGGCTTCGCTGAAACGCTACATCGGCGAGGGGAACTACACCGACCTGCTCGAAGGCACCGACAGACGCAGGTTCACGTTCGGCGCCGAAATTCTTTTCTGACACACAAAACAGCCTTCCCACACATGCAAACATTCAAGAAAATACTCCTCGCGGCAGCAGTGGCGACAATCGCTTCCGCGCAACTTTTCGCAGCCTCGCCCCGCCGCGGCTTCGCCGTGGTGATCGACGCCCGAAGCTACGAGGAAGCCCGCCGGCAGGTCGATGACTACGCCGCCGAAATCGGGAAAAGCGGTCTGGAAGTACACTTCGTCATCGACCGCACGGGCCAGCCCGACTCGCTCCGGCAGGTGCTCCGCCAGCTCTGGGAGCAGCCGAAAGCCCCGATCGAAGGCGCCGTGCTCATCGGCGACATCCCGGTAGTGATGGTGCGCGACGCCCAGCACCTCACGAGCGCATTCAAAATGGACCAGACGGCGTTCGACCGCTGGGAGTCGTCGGTCCCCTCCGACCGGTTCTACGACGATTTCAGCCTCGAATTCGCCCCGCTGGGACGCGACAGCATCCATCCCGGATGTTTCTACTATTCGCTGACCGCCGAATCGGCCCAGCGGACCCGTCCCGACATCTATTCGGGACGCATCCGCCCCACCGATTGCAACGGAACCTCGCGTTATGAGAAACTGCGCGGCTATCTGGAAAAGGCCGTGGAGGCGAAACGCAATCCTGAACCGGTCGATCAGATTCTCTTTTTCAGCGGCAACGGCTTCATCTCGGAGTCGATGGTGGCCCGCATCGACGAGAAAGCGACGCTGTTCGAACACTTCCCGTGGCTCGAACGGCAGCGCAACGGCATCAGCTACATCGACCACAAGCGCGACGCGCACATCAAACCGCGGCTGATGAACGAGATGCAGCGCCGCGACCTCGACTTCGCCGTCCTGCACCACCACGGCGACTGGGACACGGAGTATCTGAACAACCTGCCGATGACCAACGACACCAAGCAGCAGATCGCGCAGATCAAAATGTACCTGCGGGAGTCGATGCGTCACGCCATCTCGCACGACATCCCGGCCGACAGCGCCCGGGCGCGCATCACGCGCCGCTACGGAGAGTTTCCCGACGCATGGTTCGAGGGCGCTGACGATCCGGAGACCCGGGCGGCGGACTCCCTCTACCTCTGGGATCTGGATCTCTACCTCTCGGATTTCGGCCGTTACACGCCCGAATGCCGCGTCGTGTCGCTCGACGCCTGCTTCAACGGCTCGTTCCACCGCGACAGCAGCATCGCCAACGCCTACATTTTCAGCCCGGGACGCACCGTCGCCGTGCTGGCCAACTCGGTGAACGTACTGCAGGACAAATGGGTGGACCGCTACGTGGGCCTCACGGGACTGGGCATGAGCGTCGGCAACCTGGCCAAATACGCCCCCTATCTGGAACAGCACCTGATCGGCGACCCGACCTTCCGCTTCGCGTCGGCAGACAAGCGGATCGACGTGGACGAACTGCTCCGGCAGGACAGCCCCGCGACGTGGAAACGGCTCCTTTCGGACAACCGCTACCCCGCCCTGCAAGCACTGGCCGTCGAAAAGCTCTTCCGCCGCGGCGACCTCTCGTCGGCGGACCTGCTGCGCATCTTCCGCGAAAGCGACAGCCACCAGCTGCGCATGCAGGCGTTCGTCAACCTCACGGAGTGCCGCGACGACAACTTCATCGAAGCCATCGCACTCGGCATGTCCGACAACTATGAAATGGTCGAGCGTTTCGCCGCCAACATGCTGGCCAAGAGCGGCGACGAACGGCTCATTCCGGCGATGATCGCCTCCGCGATCCGCAACAACACCTCCGAACGCGTGGAGTTCTCGCTCAAACAGGCGATGCCGATGTTCGACGGCGAGAAACTGATCGCCGAATTCGAACGGCAGTTCCCCGAGACCAACTACATCGACTCCAAAACGGTGCACAGACTGATCCGCCACTCCATCGAAGTCAATGCAAAGCGCTGGACCGCCACGATGAAGTCGGTCATGGACCCCGAACGGACGAAAAAAGGCCGCATGCAGGACATCCGTGCGATGCGCAACTACCACGTGCATTTCATGGTCCCCGAACTGCTGGATTACATGCGCCGAAGCGACGATCCGGAGGTTCAGCAGGCCATGCTGGAGGCTTTCGGCTGGTTCACGCTCTAGGGACGCCGCGACCACCGAGCCCTACACGCCCTCGACATGAGCCGCGACGAATCGCTCGCCCCCGCGGTGCGCAGCGAGGCGCTGAAAACCTATAACCGTCTGAAATGATGAAACGGATCTTATTCCTGCTTCTGTTCGCTGCTGCGGGGCTTCCGGCGACGGCGCAGCCCACCCGGACCTACGAGGTTCCGAAGCTGACCGACGAGGTGCGGGCCATCCGCGCAGCAGCCACCTCGTGGACGCCGTCGAAACCCCTCGAAGGCACCCTGCCCGCGAGCGTGGACAACTCGAAGCTCAAATACTTCCCGAAGGTATTCGAACAAAAAGGCGGCTCCTGCGCCCAGTCGTCGGGCATCCGCTACCTGTTCACCTACGAGATGAACCGGCTGCTGGACCGCGACGCCCAAGCCTCGGACGCCAATACATTCAGCTATTTCTACACCTGGAATTTCCTGAACGACGGCATCGACCAGGGCGGATTCGCCGAGCAGGGGCTCAACATCGCCCGGCAGCAGGGGGCCATGTCGCTGGCCGACTTTCCCGACCCCTCGACCTATTCGTTCAAATGGGCGAGCGGCTACGACAAGTACACCCGGGCGATGCAGAACCGCGTGAAGGAGATCATCTCGTTCGAAGTGATCTCGCAGGAGGGCATCGACCTCGCCCGCCGCTACCTCTACGACGCCGGCGACGGCAGCGTCCACGGCGGCATCCTCTCCTATTCGGCGCTGGCCACCGGATGGACTTTCGACTCGAACTATTCGGGACCGTCGGAAACGGGCTACACCTACATGCTGACGAAACTCGCCACGGACGGCGCACACGCCATGACCATCGTCGGATACGACGACACGGTGGAGTTCTCCAAAGACGGCCAGATCCACAAGGGAGCCTTCATCGTGGTGAACTCCTACGGAACGTGGTGGGGCGACGACGGCCGCTACTACCTGCCCTACTATTTCTTTTTGCAGGACCGCCCGTCGCAGACCCTGAGCCACGACGTTACGGGATGCAGCTGCACGGTGCACTCCCCGCAGGTGGTATTCCGCGTTAAGGTGACCTACGATTCGCGCAACGACCTCGCCTTCACGATGGGCGTGGCCGACAAGCCCTATGCCACGACGCCGACCGTCACGCTCAAATCGGCCATCGCGGCCAATCAGGGCGGCGACCACCCCATGCAGGGAGAGTACAGCGACGACAACAGCATCGAACTCGCGTTCGACTTCACGGAGGCGGTGCCCAAATACGCCTCCTACACCGAACCGAAATACTTCCTGACGGTCACCCGCTCGGAGATCGGCAAGGCCGGCAGCGGCGTGATCAATGCCTTTTCGGTGATCGACTACCGGGACGCCGACGGCCCGAAGGAGTATGTCTGCGACCTTCCGCAACCAGTCGTGCTGGAAAAGGGCGCGAATCTCTTCGCGGCTGCCACGACCGCCCTCAAAACCACCTCGGCGTCGGCCATACAATGGCTCGACAACCTCTGGGCCCCCTACACGGCGCCTTACGTGCTGCGTACCGCAAGCGGCAAGTACGCCAAGTTCGAAATCACGGACTACGACCGGGGTGCGGGCCGGGTGACGATCAAGTATCTCTATCAGGGCGACGGCAGCCGCAACCTGAACAGTTTAACGGATTGACGACGATGAAAACGATGAAACACAGCATATTGCTGCTCGCCATGACGGGATGTGCGGTACTGGCGGGATGCGCGTCGGACGGCTCCGGCGACAAAGGCCCGGCACCGGAACCGGCGCAGGTGAAAACGCTCTCGGTGGAGGGTCTCAGCGACGACCGATGGGTCTACATCTCGCTCGAAACCGGCAGCAAGGTGGGAGAGAGCCCGCTCGGCGACGCCGCGCAGGACGCCGCCTGGAAAGCCCCGTGCCCCGGCCGATCATCTCTTCCAGCACCCGGTTGATGCCCTCCAGCAGGCGGGCGCGCTCGCTGTCCAGCAT
>ENA-USUJ01002970-USUJ01002970.1-human-gut-metagenome-genome-assembly--contig:-NODE-2970-length-11959-cov-7.504965_pt1 | contig 11959 bp, 8 predicted proteins | sample MGYA00250061_ERZ773398 | MGnify/ENA primary metagenome ERZ773398 (study PRJEB29103, sample SAMN06111992) | human gut metagenome | biome: human gut; feature: ankylosing spondylitis patient; material...
GGTGACCACATCGTGGCTCAGAAGACCATCTACGGCGGCAGCTACAACCTGCTGGAGCACACCCTGACCCAGTTCGGTGTCACCACTACCTTTGTCAATGCACACGATCTGGCTGAGGTGGAGAATGCCATCCAGCCCAACACCAAGGCCGTCTATCTGGAAACTCTGGGCAACCCCAACAGCGATATCCCCGATATCGACGCCATTGCAGCCATCGCGCACAAGCACGGCCTGCCGCTGGTCATCGATAACACCTTCGGCACCCCGTACCTGATCCGTCCCATTGAGCACGGCGCAGATATCGTTGTTCATTCCGCCACCAAGTTCATCGGCGGCCACGGCACCACGCTGGGCGGCATCATCGTGGACAGCGGCAAGTTTGACTGGAAGGCAAGCGGCAAGTTCGGCAACATTGCTGACCCCAACCCCAGCTACCACGGCGTTTCCTTTGCCGATGCAGCAGGCCCCGCAGCTTTTGTCACCTACATCCGTGCGATCCTGCTGCGTGATACCGGTGCCACCATTTCGCCGTTCAACGCCTTCCTGCTGCTGCAGGGCACCGAGACCCTGAGCCTGCGCATCGAGCGCCATGTGGAGAACACCAAGAAGGTGGTCGAGTTTCTGGCAAACCACCCGCAGGTGGAGAAGGTCAACCACCCCTCCCTGCCGGATCACCCGGATCACGCCCTGTACGAGAAGTACTTCCCCAATGGCGGTGCATCCATCTTCACCTTCAACATCAAGGGCGGCCGCGAGGAAGCATTCAAGTTCATCGACAACCTGAAGGTCTTCTCTCTGCTGGCAAACGTTGCTGATGTGAAGAGTCTGGTCATCCACCCGGCTTCCACCACCCACAGCCAGCTGAACGACGAAGAGCTGGCCGAGCAGCAGATCTATCAGAACACCATCCGCCTGTCCATCGGCACTGAGCACATCGACGATATCATTGCTGATCTGGAAGCAGGTTTCGCAGCCGTCCGCGGCGAGTAAATCTTATCCCCTTAAAACCTCCGACAGAATGTGTATGCCTTGTTTTTTCTCCTGATCTCTTCCAAAAATTCCTTATATCATAAACACAGCAAAAGGGTCCCGGCATTTTCTCCGGGACCCTTTTGTTGTTTGCGGCAAAATGCCGTCAGCCTTTCACGCCGCCCAAAGCAACACCGCGGACGATGAACTTGGAAAGCAGCAGGTACACGATGATGACGGGCAGAATGGCGATAGCCACCATCATGTAAACCTTGCCCATATCAAACTTGAGGAAGTCTGCACTGCGCAGCTGTGCAATCAGGATGGGCAGGGTCTTTTTGTCGGCGCTGTCCAGCACCAGAGCGGGAATGAAGTAGTTGTTCCAGCTGGCCACGAAGGAGAAAATGGCCTGCACTGCCAGAGCGGGCTTCATAATGGGCAGCACGATCTTGTTGAAGGTGTAGAACTCGCCTGCACCGTCGATGCGGGCAGCCTCTACGATCTCCATGGGAAGGGAAGCGTCCAGATACTGCTTCATGAAGAAGAACACGGTGGGCGCTGCAATGCTGGGCAGGATCAGCGGGATAAAGCTGTTCTTCAGGCCCATCTTGGTGATGAGCTGCAAAAAGCCCAGAGCGGACACCTGCGTGGGCATGGTCATAATCAGCAGGATAATGGCGAACGCGGCCTTTTTGAATTTGAAGTTATAGGCGTAGATGCCGTAGGCCGTCAGGGCCGAGAAGTACACGCTGAGCGCCGCCGAGCAGGCGGAGACGATCAGGCTGTTGCGGATGCCGGAGACGACAGGGATGTTGGCATCGGCCAGCACGTTTTGGAAGTTGGTGATGAGCGATTTGCCCGGCAGCAGCGAGAAGCCTTTCTGGATCTCGAAGTGGGTGCGGGTGGAGTTGATCACCAGCACATAGAAGAAGAACAGGCACAAAAAGCTGATGAGCACCAGCACCAGATAACACCATGCGCGGCGTGCAGCCAGTGTTGCTTTTTCCGATTGATTTCTAGGAGTGTGTGCCATAATCATTTCCCTCCTTTTGCTGCCTTTTTGGCGGCGTTCAGTTCTTTGCGCTGGGCGCGGGTCAGGCCGTCATCCTCCTTGGTAAGGGAGAAGTAGACCACAACGCACAGCACTGCGCACACGAGGAACAGCACCACGGATACAGCACCGGCCATGCCGTAGTTCTTGCTGAACAGGTGGTTGTTCAGGTACATGATCATGGTGGTGGAGGTGCGGTCCGGGCCGCCCTTGCCGTTGGTCAAAATCTGCGGCACATCGAACATCTGCAGGCCGCCGATCATGGAGGTGATCATGACGTAAACAAGGATGGGACGGATCAGCGGAATGGTGATCTTCCAGAACATCTGGTTCGGGGTGCAGCCGTCCAGTTCAGCCGCTTCGTACAGGGTGGGATCCACGCCCATGATCGCAGCCATCAGCATGATGGTGGTGTTGCCAAACCACATCAGGAAGTTCATCAGGCCGATCAGCCCGCGGTTGCCCCACACGGTGTTCAAAAAGCTGATGGGTGCATCGATCCAGCCCATGCTCTGCAGCACGGCGTTCACCGGGCCGTTGTCCGAGAACAGCGCGAAGAACAGCATTGCAAAGGCGGAGGCCATGATCAGGTTGGGCATGTAGATGACCGTTTTGAAGAAGGTCTGGCCCTTCAGCTTCAGGCGCAGGTCGGTGAACCATGCTGCCAGCAACAGGGAAATGGCAATCTGCGGGATAAAGCCGATGATCCACAGAATCAGCGTGTTGCCAAAGTACTTGGGCAGATCGGTTGCGAACAGGGTAATGTAGTTTTTCAGGCCCACAAAGTTCGGGCCAATGACCTTCAGGCCGCTGCGGTAATATTCAAAAAAGCTGTAGTAAATGGTAGATGCCAGAGGGATCAGCTGGAATACCGCGAAGATGATGAAGAACGGCGCAATGAAGATGTAGCCCCATTTCGCGTAGCTGATCGACCCTTTCTTTTTCTTTTCTCCCATAAGGATCGCCTCCTGATAAATTTGCGGAAAGAACAGGGGCGGGCGGGAACAGCGTCCGGCCCGCCCCTGCGTATTCACTTTTCCGTTTTAGGGTCGGCTGCTATTATGCGGGCCACACCACGTCGGTCAGCTCAGGATACTTCTCCTTGATAGCGGTCTCGAAGTTTGCCTTTGCGGTATCTTCGTCCACGTTTCCGGTAAAGTAATCCTTGAATGCGGTCTGGAAGCTCTCGTTCAGGCCCTGATCATACGGACCAGCGTTGGACATATCGATCTTGGTTGCAGCCTCTGCAAACAGAGCGATGTGGTTCTGGCCGCCCAGGAACGCGGAGCTGTAATCGCTGTTTGCAATCTCGTTCATAGCCTTCTCGTTGTTGGTGTAGTCCTGCGTATCCATGGTGATCTGCTTCATGATGGCCTCATCGCAGGTCAGCTTCTGCATAACATCCTTAATGGTCTCGATGTTGTCGCTGCCGGCTGCGCCGCAGATCCAGGTGCCGCCCCAGTAGTAGGGCTGAGGGCCTTCGCACACAGCGTAATCGCCGTAGATACCGTTGCCAACTTCTTCCTTGCCGCCCTCAGCGACAGGAGTCTCCAGCGAGTTGCCCAGCAGAGTGAAGTTGATGCCCCAGGTGGAGTAGAAGAAGCCGAACACCTTACCGGTGGGACCCTGATCGGCTGCCCACTGGCTGTCCCACAGGCTGGACTTGTTGTTATAGCCCTTATCGGTGTACTCCTTGGTCTGATCGACCCACTTCATAATGTTCTCATCAACGGTAACGGTAGTGCCGGTGACCCACGGAGCTGCCACGTTGTTGGAGAAGGTGCGGTATGCATCATCAAAGCCGGACAGCATCTTGTAGCCCTTGGCGGCTGCCTGTGCAGCTACATCATTGAACTTATCCCAGTCGGACAGGTAGGTCTGCACTTCGGCGGGATCATCGGTGCCCAGAACATCCTTGGCAATGCTGCGGCGGTATGCAAACAGACCGGGAGTTGCCTGCCAAGTGGTGCCGCGCTGGCTGCCGTCCACAGTAACGATGTCCTTGGTGTACTGGTACTGACCAGCCAGATCGTCGTCGGTCAGACCGATGTCTGCCTTGACATCCAGAACATAATCGGAATCCACATACTTCAGAGCATAGTCAGCCTCGATCAGGAAGATGTCGATCTTGTCATCATCAGCAGCGCTGTCCTGGCTCAGCAGGGCTTCGTCCAGCTTGTTCTGATAGTTGTTGTTCTCGTTGGCATTGATGGTCCACTTCACAACGGTGCCATCCTTCAGGGTGGTGGTGGACTTGTCGGCTGCGATCTCGGAAACTTCCGGATAGTAGTCGTTGAAGCGGCTCTGGAACTCATCATTCCAGCACCAGATGTTCAGCACCTTGCCGCCTGCTGCGGGAGCTTCGGAAGCAGCTGCGCTGGATGCGGGAGCTGCAGAAGAGGCGGTGCTGGTGGAAGAAGAACCACCACAGGCAGCCAGAGCTGCACCAATGGTCACGACACCGGAAGCGAGCAGGAAATTACGACGAGAGATCTTTTTCATAAGGGTAAACCTCCTTCATGGTTTTCCATTATTAGCAAAAGTTTTCTTCAAAAAAGGTTCCGTAGCAAGAGCCTTTGGAGACATATTAAAGAATGCTGACCGACCCGCCGTCCAGCAATTTGCCGGAAACGCGGATCTGTTCGGGCAGGGTCACTCTTGGATGCTCGATCAGCTCAATGAGCTTGTCGGCAGCCGTGCGGCCCAGCGCGGCGGTGTTCTGCTGGTAAGTCACCAGCTGAGGCTTGACCACCCGCGAGAGGTAGATGCCGTCGTAGCCCATCACCGAAACATCCTCCGGGATCGAAAGCCCCTTTTCGCTGATGGCGTTGTAGCCGCCCAGCGCGGAGAAATCGTCCGGGAAGATGATGCAGGTGGGCGGCTGCGGAAGCTCCAGCAGCGCTTTGGTCTCGGCGGCACAGCGGTCAGCATCATGGTAGATACCCTCCCGCACATAAGCTTCCGGGATCTTCAGGCCCAGCTCTTCGCAGGCCTGATAGAAACCTGCAACACGGTTCTCGGTAACGGCGGTCTTTTCGCCGTGGATAAAGGCGATGCGGCGGTGGCCGCAGGCCCATGCCTGCCGCACCAGTGCCTTCAGGCCGGAAACGTTATCCGAGAGGATCGCCATGCGGTTATTGAACACATGATCGATCGTGACCACCGGCACCTCGCTGTTCACCAGCTCCACCACCTGCGGCTCGTAGAAGTTCACGCAGGCGATCACCACACCGTCCACATTGCGGTAGCGGCAGTGCTCAAGGTAGCTCATGCTCTTGCCGCTGATATTGTGGTTGATAAAGGTGATGTCGTAGCCGTGTTTCTCGGCTTCCACCTTGAAGCTGTCCAGCACGGCGGAAAAGTATTCGTGGGTCAGGCCGCTCTGCCGTTCATCTACGAACAGAACGCCCAGATTGTAAGTACGGTTTGTTTTCAAGGAACGCGCGGCGGCGTTTGGCATGTAGCCCATACGGTGCGCTGCGGCCCGTACCCGTTCTCGTGTGGCAGGCGAGATATCCGGCTGGTCGTTCAGCGCCTTGCTGACCGTTGCCACCGATACGCCGCATTCCTTTGCCAGATCTTTCAGGGACGGCATCGCTCGTTTGCCTCCTTCCGAAGAACGTTTTACGGGGGATGTTTACCATCAAGCCCTTAATCGTTTTCGCAATCTCATAATAGCGTATTCTGTACGAAAAATCAAGCTAAAAAGAATAACTTCCATTGCTTTTGACCCATTTTTGGCGTTTTGTTCGTTTCTGAAGAACCGAAATTGTGCATCTCGGATGGATTTCGTTACATTTCGGTTAAAATCAAAAGATTTTCGTTGCAGTTTCGTTACGATTTTCGCCGTATATAATATTACCTATAAATTGTGTTTCAGCGTTTTCACTTATAGGAAGCACAAAAAGCGTGCTTGAAATGAATTTTCTGAAAATCATGGAAACATGCGTATTTATGAAAGATACTTTCAGAAATTTTTTAGAAAATCCTCTTGCTTTTTTGGCCTGCTTGGGCTATGCTAGAAGCAAAGAGAATGCTTTGATCGTCTACCTTAATCGTTTTCGCAAAAGCGATGCCGCCGGGGCTACCGGCAGCTGATAAGGAGGAAGCATTTATGAAATTCGGTCATTTTGATGACGCACGCAAAGAATATGTCATCACCACCCCGCGCACGCCTCTGCCCTGGATCAACTACCTTGGCAGCGAGGATTTCTTCAGTCTTGTCTCAAATACGGCGGGCGGCTACAGCTTTTACCGCGATGCGCGGATGCGCCGCCTGACCCGCTACCGCTATAACAGCTCCCCGCTGGATATGGACGGCCACCACATTTACATCAAGGATGGCGATACCGTCTGGAACCCCGGCTGGCAGCCCACCAAGACAGAGCTGGACAGCTACGCCTGCCGCCACGGTCTGGGCTATACTATTCTGGAGGGTGAGAAGAACGGTGTTTCCGCTGCGCAGGAGCTGTTCGTGCCCACCGGCGATGCCTGTGAGCTGGACCGCCTGACTTTGAAAAATAAAACGGATGCCGTAAAAGAGCTGGATGTGTTCAGCTATGTGGAGTTCTGCCTGTGGGATGCCATTGACGACAGCTCCAACTTCCAGCGCAACTTCTCCACCGGCGAGGTGGAGGTGGAGCCGGCCATCATCTACCATAAGACGGAATACCGTGAGCGCCGCAATCACTATGCGGTATTCTGGAGCAATACGCCCGTTACCAGCTTTGATACCACCCGCGATGCCTTCTGCGGTGTGTATGGCGGCCCTGCAGACCCGCAGGCCGTCCGCGCCGGGCACTGCTCCGGCAGCATTGCCCACGGCTGGGCACCGGTGGGCGCGCTGCACATCCATGTCACCCTTGCACCGGGTGAGGAAAAGAAGATCCTCTTCGGTCTGGGCTACATCGAGAACCCACAGGAAGAAAAGTTCACGGCTCCCGGTGTCATCAACAAGGAGCGTGCCCATGCCATGATCGCACGCTATGCCACCGATGCACAGGTGGACGCGGCCCGCAAGGCGCTGGCCGACCACTGGGAAGCTCTGCTCTCCACCTACCATCTGGAATCCGGCGAGGAAAAGCTGGACCGTATGGTAAACATCTGGCACCAGTATCAGTGTATGGTCACCTTCAATATGAGCCGCTCGGCCAGCTACTTTGAAAGCGGGACCGGCCGCGGCATGGGCTTCCGCGACAGCTGTCAGGATCTGCTGGGCTTTGTACATATCATCCCGTCCCGCGCACGGGAGCGCATTTTGGATATCGCCGCCACCCAGTTTGAGGATGGCAGCGCCTACCACCAGTACCAGCCCCTGACCAAGAAAGGCAACCGCGATATCGGCACCGGCTTCAACGATGACCCGTTGTGGCTCATTGCCGGCACTGCCGCCTATCTGCGCGAGACCGGCGACTGGTCTATTCTGAACGAGCAGGTGCCCTTTGATAACGATGCCAGCAAGGCACAGAGCCTGATGGAGCATCTGCACCGCAGCTTCAACTTTACCGTCACCCACCTTGGCCCCCACGGCCTGCCGCTCATTGGCCGCGCCGACTGGAACGACTGCCTGAATCTGAACTGTTTCTCGGAGCACCCGGGCGAGAGCTTCCAGATTACCGGTCCCAGCGAAGGCCCTGTGGCCGAAAGCGTGTTCATTGCGGGCATGTTCGTCAAGTACGGCCACGAGTACGCCGAACTGTGCGACCACTTGAACCTTGCCGATGAAGCCGCTGCGGCCCGCAAGGCCGTGGACGGCGTGGAACAGGCGGCCCTGACCTCTGGCTGGGACGGCGCATGGTTCCGCCGCGCCTACGATGCTTTTGGCAAGCCTGTTGGCAGCAAGGAGTGCACCGAGGGCCAGATCTTCATTGAGCCGCAGGGCATGTGCGTCATGGCTGGCATTGGCAAGGAGACCGGTCAGGCCGCGCAGGCATTGAAGAGCGTAGAGGAACGGCTGGATACCAAGTACGGTGTGGTTCTGCACCAACCTGCATACACCAGTTATCAGCTCAATCTGGGCGAAATTTCCAGCTATCCTCCGGGATACAAGGAGAACGCCGGCATCTTCTGCCACAACAACCCGTGGATCAGCTGTGCCGAAGCCGTTCTGGGCCACGGCGACCGGGCCTTTGAGGTGTACCGTAAGACATGCCCGGCCTACATCGAGGATATTTCTGAGATCCACCGCACCGAACCCTATGTCTACAGCCAGATGGTGGCCGGTAAGGATGCCCCCACCTTTGGCGAAGCAAAGAACAGCTGGCTGACCGGCACTGCCGCATGGACCTTCTTCAATGTGAGCCAGTATATCCTTGGCATCCAGCCCACGCTGGACGGCCTGAAGGTAGACCCCTGTATCCCACACACGCTGGGCGGCTTCACCGTTACCCGCCGCTACCGGGGCGCAACCTATCACATTGCAGTGGATAATACCGCTGCAGTCCAGTACGGTGTGAAGAGCGTCGCTGTGGATGGCAAGCCCATTGAGGGCAGCCTGCTGCCGCTGGCACCGGAAGGCGCTGTGGTAGAGGTGCAGGTGACCATGGGATAACCTTTACTGCATTTTCATAATTTCTCCTTCGTGCGGTTCTGAAAGAACAGCGGCCTCCGCATTACGATCCTGCTTGGCATCATATTTGCCTTGCAGGACTTCATCTGCAAGCTGCCGACCAATCTCGTGGGCCTGCTCCGGCGTGGTTTCGCCCGGATGTCGGTGGTGTCGATAGGATATCGCCGCAAGAAGAAGTCTCTTCATTCCAATGAACAGGATCGTCCCCGTCTCATTCTTCACAAAAAGAGCCCTTGCATTTATTGGTAAAAATCACCTTGCCTCTTTCCCCTTGTATGGAAAGGCTGCAAAAACAGACTTTCCAGCGTAATTTTACTCTTTACTTTATTGTACCACGGTAGGTTGGTGGGCTTCAAAGGGCATCTTCCACAAAGTTTGCCTCGTGCAATCTGCGCAGAATGCCCAGTGTAATTCTTGTGCAAAACTGCCTTTGCAAATTCCCGGCAGGCGGGCTATAATAATTTCGTACAACGAGTAGCACTCATGCGTAAAACCGGTTGCATGAGGGCTGCTCGTTGTTTTTTTGCCCCAAAATGGAAAGGTAAGGTGAATCCCATGGAAAGTTCCAATCAATTCCTTGGCACGGAGCGCATCGGCAAGCTGATGCAAAAGTATGCGATCCCGTGCATTATTTCGCTGCTGGTGGGTGCGCTGTACAACATCGTGGACCAGATCTTTATTGCAAACGCCAGCTATCTTGGCTCCTACGGCAACGCCGCCAACACCGTTGGGTTCCCCCTGACGGTGGTGGCTCTGGCCATCGCCGTGATGATCGGTGACGGCTGCTGCGCCTTCGTCAGCATCAGCCTTGGGCAGAACGAAGTCCCCAAGGCAAAGCGGAGCGTCGGCAACGCGGTAGTGATGTGTCTGGTCAGCAGCATTGTGTTGGCGGCGCTCTATCTGATTTTTGAGGATTGAAGAAAAAACAAACGGACGGCTTTCCCTAGGCGCAGGCACTTTATATGGAGCATTAAACTCTTTGCAGGACAAGAAGTGGATTGAACCTTATGGCGATAGTGAGGGAAGAAAAAAAGAATACCACATTACAGCACAGGGAAAAGAAATTGCAGAAAAAGAGCTTGCAAGACTAAACGAACTTGTAAGCATTGCAAGTGAAATTATTGGAGGTGCAGTATGAGTAAAAAATGTTATCGCTTCTTTGGTGGATTGCTAAATGCACAGGCAAAATGGTTAAACAAAATGTCCGAAAAAGGCTATCGACTTGTCCGGACAGGGAGGGTGCTCTATGAATTTGAAGAATGCAGTCCTGATGAAGTGACCTATTGTGTAGAGTTTATCGGAGAAAAATCAAAAGAGAATGCAACGGACTACGCTGATTTTTTGGAGGATATGGGCTACAAGGTATTTTTCAAGAATATCAATCTAAACTATTCTGTCGGAAAAGTTCGATTGCGTCCATGGGCGGAAATGGGCGGTCGTATTGCAACAAACGCAACAACTTTTAACAGGGAACTATTGATTGTAGAAAAATCAAACGACGGAAAGCCTTTTGAACTTCATACTTCTTACGCCGACAAAGAAAAATACTACCGCAATTTGCGTAACCCATGGCTATTCCTGCTGCTCCTATTCGCACTGTTTGCGATTATCAAGCATTCTATTGTCTTGGGTATTTTTTCATTGGTTTCTGCAATTCCCAGCATTCTATACCAGCTCCAAATTATAAATGTCCGACAAAAAGCCAAAACGTGGGAACAATAAATAATAATCAAGAGGGTGACAACAAAAGCTGTCGCCCTCTTGATTGTTATTTATAGAAATCCCGAAATCTCTTTCTCCACCATGCCGCTCCCGTTTGAAAGCAGAGAAGAAGTTCTCGCTTGGATTTGTAAGAACCAGTTGGGGCGGCGCAACCTCACCCCGGAGCAGAAGAAGTTCCTCATTGGAAAGCAGTACAGTGTGGAACATCGAAAGCCCGGTGGAAACGGCAACAATCAGTATACAGCAACCACTCAGGAAGCCGTTCAGGAGGAATTGTGTCAAATTGACACAATTCCTCCCACTGCTACGGAAAACAGCGTCCGCAAGCAGATTGCGGAGCAACACAATGTCAGCGAATCCTATGTTGCCCGTTCTGAAAAGTTCATGCGAGGCGTTCAAATCATGGATCAGATGATACCCGGTATGCAGGAGAAAATCTTGTCCGGGCAGTTCAAAGTCCGTGATGCCGATATGCACCGTCTTGCCAGGGCAGATTTTCCGAATCGCAAGCAGATCGTGCACGAGATTCTGCATCCGGAGGACCGCTCTGCTCCGCAGAAACGAATCTACGGAATCAACTATTCTGCACTGGAAGCTGCCGTCCGGCGCATCCAGCAAGATGTTGATTTCCTGATGAAGTATCTCCCCAAGGTGCCTGATGATGCCTATGTGAAAGTGGAGACTACGAAGATTCTCAAACAGCACAAGGCGTATAGAACCGCTCCGTAATTCTTTCCAGTTCATCTTTTGCAATGCCGACACCTGTATCACTTACTTCAATACACAAATTGATTCCATAAGATTTTTTTAAAGAAAAAATTCTGACATAAACACCGCCCTCTTGCGTAAATTTCATCGCATTATCCACTAGATGTTTTAATATCTTTCTTATTTTCCGCTCATCGCCCAAAAGAACCGGTGGAATTTTTGTATCATAGTCAAAAAGCAGTTCGGGCTGTTTTTCTTCTTTTTCCCAATACTCCGAAACCAAATCACTTACAACCAGAGACGGTGTATAATTTTCTTCGCTCAGCCGGATTTTGTTCGTATCAATTTCTGTGTAATCTAAAATATCTTCAATTTGACCAAATAATCGTTTTCCAGCCATTTGTACCGAGGATAACTGCTCTCTTTTTTCTTGCTCTTCTTCTTTTTGCAGCATAACGGTAGAAATACCTGTAACCGCATTAATCGGTGTACGCAATTCATGAGAAACATTGGCAAGAAAATCTTCGACACGGCGATTTGTTTCTTCTAATTTTTCAATTTTTTTATCCGAATATACACGCTCTGATTTCCTCCTTTTCAATACAAGATTCACAAGACATCCGGACACCAAAACAAGACCAAGATGCAAAAGCGTCCTAGTCACTGTAAGTGTTGTAAGTTCAATGGCATGTTTCAGAACAAAGATAAAATCATAACACATTGTCAAATAATATGTAATCACACAAAGTCTGATAATACTTGATTTTTCCGTTATTGAAAATAGAATCATAATCAGAATCATAAGTGGTGCCAAATCAAACACACTTGTCTGATGAATTCCGTAAAAAAAACAAGATATCATCGTCAATGCAAAATACAGCCACAACCGCATTCCTCCGGAAACCATATCGGTAATATAAATCACCCAGCTTCCAATCAAC
>ENA-USUJ01002975-USUJ01002975.1-human-gut-metagenome-genome-assembly--contig:-NODE-2975-length-11953-cov-4.190889_pt1 | contig 11953 bp, 16 predicted proteins | sample MGYA00250061_ERZ773398 | MGnify/ENA primary metagenome ERZ773398 (study PRJEB29103, sample SAMN06111992) | human gut metagenome | biome: human gut; feature: ankylosing spondylitis patient; material...
TAGATACCGAACCCTTCTCCTGTTTTATTTCGTAATTCCATGAATTTGCAGTTTTTCCAGTATTTCTCGGCGTAGCAGACGCAAGGGCTGCCACACCTTGGCGACCATATTTATCAAGGTCCCCTATTCGTGCTACTTCTTCCACTCTTTCCAGATACCTGGTGAGTTTATGAAAATCGCCCTTTTGTCTGAAACTTATCATGATATATTCCTCAAAAATTATTATTTAGCAAGGAAGTTTTAATTCCATACCTGCATATAACATAGTATCTAATGTCATATTATTATACTCTGCCAGTTCCTGAGCCCTGCATTCATCGCCTAAATAATCTCTTGCAATCTGACAGAATGAACCACCTGGTTCTACTGTTGCATATCTTTCATCTGTATTTTCCTCAGATGTGTCATTGTCTTCTTCTGATTCTTCTGCATTATCTGAATAATATTTTGCTTCTACAGCTGCCTGATAGTCAGCCCAGCTATATCCTGCGGATGCAAGTTTCTGCTTGCGTTCTTCCCCATTTCCATATTCGCCGCGATATATTGCATCTACTACAGATTCATCTATATCATCACTTGGTGTATTAGATGATTCATTGAGAATGCTGCTTAAATAATCATTAAATATTCTTAATCCGAAATCATTTATTATGTCTAATGTAGTTTCATAATAATCAGGAGCTGTTGCGTAATTGTAACCTACCCAATTATCATTTTCATCTCTATCTGTTCCATTAACAGCATTAGTGAGACCGTATAATTCCCCCTCGGGTGTATTAGCAGATGTGGCGTCATCGTAATTATTCCACTGCATCAAATCCAAAAGGCCATATACAGCCCTTGTAACATCTGGATATTTTACAAAACTATCCCTAATACTCACATAATTTCCATCAATATATTCAGTAGTATCGCATTCAATATCACTTCCTTTTATTCCAAATAATGAAGAAGCGTTTAAGTTCCACCCTGATTCTTTAGCTGCCTGTGCAATGATAACAGCTGGACTTATAGTCTTTTTTCCTTCCCTTATATATTTCACACATGCATTACATACAACAGGTGCGAGTGTATTAACAAAATCATTAACATGTTCATACTTAGTGTTTATTATTGGCATATTCATACTTATTCTCTCCTATCCTTTTGAATGAAATCTCTTTCTATTTGCAGCATTTATTGCAGCGTGCTGACGATATAGTTCCTGCTGACTCATTTTCTTTTTAGGTTGATTCTTCTCATTGGATACCCTTATCAAAGTAAGCAATCTGTTCAAATGCCATTTCTGACATTCCATAGGAATATTGAAACTAATCATCCAGTAATAAATAAGTTCCGCTGTAATCTGCTCTCGATTTGTTGTTACTTTCTTTTTTGTTTCAGTGAACCAAGTAGCAGTCATTGGTAACGCGATATACCTGTTCACTTCTTCTATGTTTGCTGTTGTTAAATAGTTGTAGCAATCGTCTGGTACATTCTGCGTAATGGTCATACATCGCACATAGTCAATAATTTCCGCAGTGGTTTTATCTTTTTTATTTATAAAAGGTTTATTCCACTTAGCTTCCCATTTAGCAACTGAAACCAAAGAATGCTCTAACTGTAATTTTTGCTCTTTTGTATGGATGAACTGTTCATTCTTTTCATCCCATAATTCAACTGAAGGTATTACAATATTAAGCATCTGTACACCTCCCAAATGAATTTACTGTGCGGTTCCCGAAACAACTGTTAAATTCTTATTCTCTGCTTCCGACTGTGCCGCATCATCCTTAATCTGTGGAATGATTGCATTAATGAAATCAGAAGCAGCATTAACATCTCCAGATAAGAATAATCTCTGAAACAGCACGTCATATGCCGGTGATTCTGTGAACGCTTTACTGATTTCTTCCCCTTTTTCAAGTCTTCTTCCATCTGCCGACTTGATGCCGTATGCAGATAAAATAATTTTCTTAAATGAAGCCATAATTTCCGGAACATTCTTAGCATTTACAATTCCCATGAGATACTCTGCGAGACCACCAGGCGTACTTACCTCTAACTCCGTAATCTCTGTTTTGCTAAGGTTGAAATAATGGTCTTCTGTTCTTTCTGTTCCATTGAAATCAACATAAGTAATAGTTTCTTTATACATTTTGAATTTCTCCTTTCAAATAAAAAAGCGACGCCAGCCGAACTGAATACGTCGCATAGACTGAATATTTAATTAACCTTCTGTTGTCATCATGGAAATGATTTCATCAGGCATTGGAAGTCTTGGCTCAGTTGATCCAGAACTATCTGTTCCATAAAGAATACCTTCCAGCTTCTGAAGCTTTGTGGCATCTACCTTTGTTGAATCGAATGTCATTGTTGCTGTTGCTTTAAGCTTCTTGCCCTTAACAGCCGCAGTAACTTTAACAGGTGTTGCACTGTATTCCCAGGACATAGTCAATGGCTCTGGACTCGCATTTACAGATGAATTTTGTTTCTCTGATGGAGAAGCAAGGCATCCCCATGTTAAGTGAAGTTTATAACCATGGTCATTTGACTCTGTATCATTTCCGAGAATAGTCTTATACGCAAGACCAAATTTCTTACGGTTCTGCTGACCCGCATATACTCCTGGTGCAATCTCTACAGAACCATCACATTCGGCGAACTCAGCCGGAGCCATATATGCTTCGATAGTTCCGCCAGCTGTTTCGGCAGACATAAGATTAAGATATTCAATGTTATCTGCATATATCTTATTTGACTCTGCTCCTCCAGGACTGTCTGTAATAGAACTCACACCATTCCAAGCAACACCCTTTGTATAGCCATTTGTCTGAAATGGATAAAGAGCGACTTCACTGACACCAGTTTCAAACAATCGCTCGCCTTCATTATCCCATGTAAGTTTTGACATGTTGATTTCCTCCTAATAATAAATTTCATATACTGTGTGATTCAAATTGTCCTTGGTATAGGCTGTATTGAATCTGCACATTGGTAATTCAGATATTTTGTCTACTATATCGCTATCCGGATTGCTGTCTATGACTGTTACCGAATAACGATTTGAAGACAAATAAACCCTGTCATCGGCGTGCCTCTTATCTTTTCCATTAAGGGCATACACAATGGCAGGGTATTTCATACTAACTGATGCTGGTGGCTGAAAATAAGCTCGACACTCTTTTCCTCTTTCGGGGCAAGCTAATATACCACAAAGAACACTATGTAGTTTAAGTCGTCTGCTCATTATAAACCCCTCCAACTGTCAGAATTAATCGTGGATACTGAACTTCTACGCTCGTAATTTTCCACTTAGCCCCCATAAATACGATATATCGCATATTCTGGAAATTCTCATAAGCAAACGGGTCAGCAATAATACTAAACTCATTTGAAATATTAAGGTTATCATTAAGTGATGTTCCAGTTTCGTGCTGAGCCTTACTCCTATTAACATCACCATAATGATTATGCTCTACAATATGGTCTGTCCATACACCGGGAGCTGTTTCTTCTGATACGGAATAACCAATTGCTCCAAAAAATTTACTCATTTTGAAATTTCCTTTCTAAGATTTATCTTAGCCTGCTAAGTCGCCAGTCTGCTGACCCTTAGTATCTGTGACATCTTCCTCAATAGCAATTGCTGAGTAGATTCTTGTAAGAGCTCCAGAGCAGCGTGTCTCAAGAAGTGATTTCTCCTGGTTAAAGTCGATATCGAACTGAGTAAAGTGTGTGATTTCTCCACCCTTTGTTGCTCCGAGAGAATAATCCTGAAGATTTACGACAAGAGCGATAAGCTTCTTTGTCTTTCCATCTGAAGTCTTTCTTGTCTTGTTAGCGAACTGCTCGGCTGTATTGATGCTGTCAACATTTAACGCTGTAGCAAGCTCAGCCTTAGAAGAGTAGATTCTTCTACCGTTCAAATCTCTTGCAAGAAGCATTACATTTGCCATATGCGGTGTGCAGTATAAGTCTGGTGTACCAGTTCCCTTATAGTTCTCTCTTGCATAGAGTAATGTCTGTACCATTGCTTCAGCGTACACATAGTTATCACCGAAGTTTGCTCCTGTATTTGTTCCCTGAAGCTCAGCCTTCATAGTTGTAGTATCGAGATCGGTATGAATTGTGTAAAGGTCGTCATCAAGCCAGATTGGTCTGATATGCTCTGGGAAGATTTTATCCTCTGCACCATCATCACGACCGTCACCAATCATAATTGCCTTAGCAAGCTCCTCGTTAAGGTTCATACGGTCAATGCTGTACAGATATGCAACATAATCGAAATCGGTGATATCAACAATGTCATCTCTGTTAAGTGCATTCTTTACATAAATAGTCTGAGGGTCTGTTGTTCTTCTTACAAGATTGAAGTTTCCTGCTAACTTCTTCTGCTTTCCTTTCTGGTAGCCATGAGCTTTAAGAGTGTCAATATTTCTGATATTAGCCTGTGTTGTTCTGATTCTTGACATAGGTGACTTATGTACCTTAGAAATAACAGTGCTAATCCAACCCTGATCATTAGTAATAAGCTCCGGTGCACCAGGTCTTACCTCTGCATACTCTGGGAAAAGCTTAGAAAGGTCTCCTGTTGCAACACCACTGCTAGTTGCATCATGCTGAAGTGCATTCTCCTCTGCATACATCTGTAATGCATTCTTAAAAGTACCAACTGTTCTCATCTTTGCTGTCTCAATTATAGCCACCTGGTCAGCATGAGAAAGTGTGTTATCCTGTGCCTGCACACTGTTCTCAAATACGTTATGTTTCATCGCCATTTTATCATTTCCTCCTTCATTATCATCTGAGTTATCATTGTTTTCATTATCTTCCATAATTGTCCCGATAACGGCATATACAGCAGTCTTCTGCTTTTCTGTAAGTGAGTCAAAGACATCTTCTACAGTCTCATCATCTTCGGACTTTTCTTTTTTCTTATTTTCTGAGTCCTTAGTTTTCTCTTCATCATCCTGTTTGTCATCGGAGTGCATAAACACTGTTACACCCTCGTCATAGCAAACAATTATTCCAGAACCATCCTCTCCATGAGCAATTACATCATCAATAAAAGCTCCAGGATTAGCCCCAGCAATTACAAGACTAACTTCTCTGATTAATCCATGAATTACATCAGAACCTTTCTGCATTAACTGGTTTGCAAAGATTGACAATGACCTCACATCGCCATGCTGCACCAGTTCTTTTGCAGTTTTACCTTTTTCCGTATCGTTAAATTCACAATACGCATATACACCATCTTCGCGATTTTCAAGATGTGCTAATCCAAGTACATCATCAACATCATGGTTGTGATTCCAAACAAGTGGAACTGTTTCTCCATTCTGTGACTTGAACGCATCTTTCTTAATTACACGACCATCGGTGCAAGTGAGATTATTTCGTGTGGCATAGCCACCAAAATCATACTTCATTTTGAATTTCTCCTCCTATATCTTGATTTTCATCATCTGTCTGATATGCTATTTCAGAGTCAGATTGTGATATGTTACTATTTCTCAATTCGTCTGCCTTAGGGTCATCAGATGGTTTCCATCCAATTACCTGACGCATTTCATTAGATGATGCTACTTCATTTCTTGTAAACTTATCCGTTATCTCAGCAATTTCACTGATTGGTACAAGTTTAAATGGGTCTCTAAAGAACTTAATTGACTTGTTCTTTGTACGAGCTGTCTTTGTAAGGAACTTACGTTTCATTTCGTCAACAATTGCTGACAAAATTGGTTCTATTGTCCTATTGTAGTAATTAAGCATTGTCTTCTCGTCAGCTGTTCCATCTAATATGCTCTGAGTGATACCTAACTGGCTATATAGCATACTCGTCAAATATTCAATCTGCTTCATCAGATTATTCTCAACTGAACGATTTAACTGTGTAACATGCTCCGTTCCGTCAATATACGCAATTCCATACTTAGAGCCGGATAACTGTTTTTCTATATCTTTCCTTCGAAGTTCAGCCTGCTTTCTTCTTGCATCTGATTTGATAACATATGGCAACTGGATTATTAAATCCAATTTACCAGAACTGCTCTGTTCATCAACAGCATCCAAAAGATTCAACTTTCGAACCAACCTCTGCATTGTAGAATTCGGCTCATTGATGACGGCATAAAGCGGGTTTTCAATAATTGCGACGTTTCTCTTTGGCATAGTAATTGTCTGCCTTACACCTGTCTGTTCGTTATATACCTCCAGCTTTACATGCTGTGGATACCAATCGACTATTTTACCTACCCGCATTGACGTTATATCAAAACCATTAGATATATCCGGGTCGATTGTAGTATCAACCGGAACTATTGCCACAACACCTTCGTCCATCATTGACATAACTACATCCTGTATAAATGCTCTTCCTGTCTGGTCAAGATTTGCCTCTAACGATAAACAATTATTAAGCCCTGATTTTATAACATTTAAAAACCGCCCTTCATCATCCAACTGAACATGCTGAATGTTAATGGCGGCTACATCTAAAGCTATTCGATTGTAAACAGAGGTCACGATAGAACGCTCATTTCCTCTTGTAAGTCTGAATCTGTCTGGTCGATATGCATATCCTCCACCTATACCATACTGATAATTGGCAGTGGGGGCTCGATTCAGAAATGCATTCCAGGCGTGTTTCAGTCTGGAGCCAACTGTTAATTCCATTTTGAAATTTCCTTTCTCTTAACTATATTTTGCATTATTTATTACTCTTTCAATTTTATTTCTTCCGGTCTTTTTATAACTATTTTTTGCATCCCTCCATAACTCATCAGCCTTATCAGACATATTAGATGCTTCATCATATGCTTTATTATATCTTTTAGCTGCATCTGTCTTGTTGTGAGCAGCATTAAATATACGTTCCACTTTATTCTTTCCTAATGATATATACATCTTATCTACTTCATGCCATTTTTTATCCGCAATATTAGATGCTTTTTCAGCACTATTATACTTTCTCGAATATTCTTTAACTGATCTGTTAATATCAGTATCGGGTTTCTTTTTAGAATTCTTTTTACTCGATGTTACTACTTTTGCTTTATGATGCCCCCATTTCATTCCAAGAACACCATAATGCATTAATTCTTCATTTTTTTTGATAGTCTGTCATTGTATTCCTCCTTAATTTTTGATAAGCTCACTTACTTTGAGTTTTTCGAGAGTTTTAACATACGTCTTTGCCGATTTCATTATATCTTTCGAAATAACAGTGGTTGACGTTATTTCAACTTTATCTGGGTTGATAACGATCATTGCGGTATTAGATGTCCCACTTAAGCGATCATGAACATCTGGAATTACATCATATCCTTTATTTCTAAAATGTTCGTAAACCAGTTTAGAATCGTTAGCATAATTACCGTCCCCAAGAAACGAACTGATTCCATAGGATATTTTTTGAGCTTCTTTGCTTTTCGGTGACTCCAACGCTCTTTTTATATCTTCCTTTGAAAAAGATTTGTTAGTATCTCCGGTTGCTGCCAAAGAATAAATTGACTTGTTAAAATTTTCCAACAGTTTCTCGTTAGATAATAATAATTTTGCAGTTTCCTTTGCCGTTTGTTCATTAGAAGGCATTCTCAATTCGTCCTTAACAGATATATGCTGAACTGCTTCTCCAGCGGTACCTAACAATTTGGAAATTGGAGTTGGACCAAGATATTTAATATATCGAGCTGCATCCTCCTTACCATAGCTAACAAATAATCCCCCAGATTGATTCACATCTAAAGTTGTCTTACCTACTCGATTAAATTTGAATCCACGAGGAATCGTTGAAGAACCATCGCGATTCTGTTTAATAACTTTATCTGATTCCGCATAATATCTTTTCTTCCCTGCATTTGTTAAGGAACCATCTTTGTTCTGATAACGACGAACACCCCATCTCATACCTTTAATTCCATGGTGAGCAAGCGACGCATCGGATCTAACATTAATTACTGTTATCATCTTCCATCACCTACCTTATTCAAACATATCTCGATTGAGCTTATATGCGACATAGGCATCCATCATAGCTGCCACTGCATCAATTTTCTGATCATATCTTTTCTTTAACAATTTACGGTTTCCGTTAGTATCCTCTAAAGTAATACAGTTTCCCATCGTAAATGTCATAAGCTCCTCATCGAACAGAAGCATTCTATCTTCTGATAATTTCTTTAATTCTCCAAGTGGAACTGATTCTGTCTTAGCTCCCTGGATTACTTTTTCTACACCAAATACACCATTTTCCTGTGTCCAACGTTCTACGAAATCTTTTGCGTTATATGGGTCGTACCCAAAACACCTTACATCGTAACCACTTTCAATAATGTAGTTATCCAAATCTTCATATACATCCATCATATCCAGAACAGTTCCTTCCATAACAATAAGACTACCTTCTTTAATGAACTCTTCATACTTCAATCTCATTGCAGACTGTAATTTCATTAATGTTCTCTGTGTTATGTAATTTCGTGTCTTTACACCAAATGCACCATTAGATAATGGAAACAGAAACGTAAATGCACAGAAGTCATCTCCCTGTGATAGATCTCCACCTAAAGAGCATGGCAACTGCCAAAAATCTCTTTTTCGATGTGGCAGAGTTTCTTCATATGTGAAGTAATACGTATAACCTTCCATCGGCAGACCAAATCGTTTTGCAAGTATATCATTTCTTGCTGCTGGGGCTTTCTCTGCTCTTTCAACATCAAGCTGATATGTTTCATAGCTGACTGTCTTTCCTAAGTTTGGATTAGCCTTCAACCACATATCCGGATTTGAAACTTCTTCGACAGAATCAAGTTTGTACCACCAGATAGAAACATGAGGGTTAATATATTCACCTTTTAGGATGTCCTGCAATTCCATTTTGATTGTATCGCCAGCTCCGTTACGGACTGTACCTTCAGAGCTAATAGCAACAATCAAATAATCGTCTACCTTTGACGCACCCTGCTCAATAGCACCGATTACGTCTTCTCTGATATCTCCGGATAACCATTCATCAACAGTTGCAACCTTGAGCTGCAATCCCTGTAGCTTATCTATCCTCATCGGACGAATTTCCAATAACGAACCGGTAAGAAAATTTTCTATTCCTTTCTTGGTCGATGCCAATTTAACTCTATTGGCTTTTGAACCACTGGTATTCATTATTGAACCATCTGTAAGGAATTTATAAAATGGTCCTCTCGAACGAGTAATAGCTGTACGAATAGGCGACAGAACTTCTTCTGCCTGTTTCATTGTTGGTGCAGTTGTAATCTGGTGTGTTGTCGTGATATCGACATTAAGAAAATAGTTCTGTAAACAAGAACCATACATAGATTTTGCGGCACCTCGTGCTACTATAAGGTACTGCTTGTTAATAAGTCTTTTTCGGATATGCTTTTTAACATAATGTCCGCCATGACCATCTTCAGACGGTTCATAGACACTTCTTTCAACGAAATAATACCAGCCAAAAATTTGTTCAGACCATACTTTAAACGAATCAAGAAGATTCAAATCAGAACCATCGGTAAGCGTTAATTCGTTTTCGCAGTATAAGATAAATCCTTCAACTGCTTTGTCATCGTAATAGACTCCAGGATTTGCAATAAGGTCATCAATACGGTTCATCTCCATAGAGATTTCCTTATTAACTGGTATCTCTCCTCGAATAACGGCATCACGAAACATGCCGTAATATTTGGGGACGGCTGTGTTTGATAATGCCATGTTGAATTTTCTCCTTACTTTCCTCTAAGTTCCTTAATACTCAAAGCTATAGCTAGTGAAGAGCCAGTAACCGCTAATACATCACCGGCAACGGAAAGAACATTTTTAACACATTCTCGTCCCTTAGATATCTTTGGTTCTTCAACTTCTGAAAACAATTTTTGATACTGCTGCTCAAGTAGTTCACGATTAATTCTGTCTCGCATTTCTTTATCAGACATATTTGATAAATCCATACTTTTTCGCTTAGATTTCGGGCGTGTTTCACTTTCCATAGACTTCAACTGCCTAACCATAGAAGAGCTAGTATCAACAATTCTTTTTTTTCGCTCAAGGTCTTCCCTTACCCATCTGTTAGGGTCTGGATTACTTGTATCAATTCGGTTATCTTTTTTCTTACCAAGATTTTCTCTTACATCTCTGTCATATCGCTTTTTACCCTGAGATGTTAAAGAACCGTCTTTATTCTGGTAACGACGGATACCCCATTTCATTCCTTTTATTCCATGATGGGATAATTCATTATTCATTTTGAATATTCACCTCCCTGTCTCTTTGCAAATGAAAAGAGACTATGTTTCCATAGTCCCTAGTCGTTTTAGATTATTTACTTTAACACTTTTAATTCATCCAAAATGTCTGCCAATCTTTCTCCATTGTTCTTTCTCTTATCAATCTCAATCCATTCAGCGTTGGTTAATTCTCTGCGTAATCTCCAATAATGTCCCAATGACCTGTCATAGCAATACAAATCTTTTAAATCCTTCTCCTTGTGCATACTCACATGTTTGCTAACTGCCTTTATTCCAGCTGTCGTGCAACCAAGTAAAGCCGGTCCAACAAGAAGAACCACTTCTTTGTTATTACTAATCCAATTCATAGTATTATTAATTTTACTTTTAAATCTTTCTTTACGCTGACGTCTCTTTTCCTCTTTCTTGAAATCTACAATTTCGACTTTGTTCTTATTAAACATAATAAAATCTCCTTTCTCATAAGAGGGGATGTAATAGTTGCGAAGGTTTAATCCTCAGTTTCATTCACAGTTCGTAAACGACACTCATATTCATTAATCTGAGCTTTATAACACTCCATAACAGCTGAATTCATAGGTGGGTCAAATAATAATTTTACCTTCAACCACACATAAGATTTCACAAGCTGATACAATCTCATATCTTCAATAAATTCAGACCATTTATTATTCTTATCCTCTATCATAAAGCCATCTGATGGACCGATACCTAACTGAGTTAATATAGTAAATACCGAATTTATGTGCATAATTATGTCTACATCGAAAGCATCATACTCCTCAGTTAAGCCAAGTAACTTCTTCACAGAAGTCAATATACTATCAGAAATATTCTCTGCTGCCATAACACTACTCCTTTTCAGCTCGAGTAACCTGAATGAAATCAGACATACAATAGCCATAACATGCTTCGGTATGAATGGCATAGAATCCATCAATAATGTCATCAGTTATAAGATCTACCATTGTGCCAACTGGAATTATTCCTATAACGTCTGCTTCTTTATTCGGCTCCTTTCTAATTCTTAACTGACCACAGTTCTCAACAACACCAAAAATTTTAAAATTTTCATTTTTGATATTAGTATCTGCTGCATCTACTGATGACTTAGTAACAGATGCCGTCTGTAGTGACTGATTTGTTTTTTTTTCGCTCATAAGTAACCTCCTTCTAATGTCTCCATGGACACATATCATTTTTTCTTCTCTCTACAGGTGCATGTGGTAATAAACTTGAATCACCATAATGTATAGCATTGTGAGTATTCAATACTGTTGATATCAGATACTCGGGATTAAGAAGGTCATCATTTCTATTAATAATGTCTTCTGGTGTAATTGGGTTCATATGATGGATAATAATATTTCCTTGAATTTCATATCCATCACATGCCAAATCGCATCCTTTATCTCTGACAATGATTTCATTTCTAAGCCTTTTCCACTCTTTTGAGTTATAAAAAAATTGATTCAAATATCTGTCAAATCCAAATGTCTCTATTCCAACAGAACCATCTAATTTCAAATATTCAAATCTTTCTTGAAATGTCGGTAAACGGGTAAGCTCAGTATATGTTTTAATCATCCCACTCATACTCGTCACTCTCCCTTTGTGAATCCTGTCCGCTGTATCCTCTAAAAGCATCAAGTGCATTCTTGTATAATTCCTCTGCCTGCTCTGAAGATTGAATACTTTTTGTTTTT
>ENA-USUJ01002993-USUJ01002993.1-human-gut-metagenome-genome-assembly--contig:-NODE-2993-length-11904-cov-4.745328_pt1 | contig 11904 bp, 7 predicted proteins | sample MGYA00250061_ERZ773398 | MGnify/ENA primary metagenome ERZ773398 (study PRJEB29103, sample SAMN06111992) | human gut metagenome | biome: human gut; feature: ankylosing spondylitis patient; material...
ATATAAGGGTCTTTGTATCCCATATCATCAGCATGCATAAACATTACAAACTCACCGGTAGAAGGGCATTTCATTACTTTCACACGTTCACCTACACGATTAGGTCCTAATATGCCATCCGGTTGCACGGTCAGGACTACCCGCTCGAACTTCCAGTTAACCAAATCATCCGAAGAGTAGCAGGAAAATCCCGGAAAAGCATTGCTTTCATCTGATTTCCACTCACCAAACAGATAATACCTCCCCTTTTCTTCTACAATGCAAGCACCATGCGCATTGACAATATTGCCATGATCATCAAACCACGGCATGCCATTTCGAATAACCTTCTCCATATTTTGGGCAGAGCAATATATCCCCTCTCCTATTCCTCCAATGAGGAGCCACACTAATAATACATATTTCATATACCTTATCAATTTCTTAAAAAATAAAAACTAATATCTATTCACGCCATTACACAAGTTGAAATCAAACAGAATTTCATCATCAGGCTGCTTTACCAACCAATCTACTTCTGTTACATAAAGAATGTATAAATAAGAGGGAATATAGAAACTCCCTCTTAAATTATATGGAAAAACAATCTTACTTGTCTGTCATTTACTTTTCTGCTGCCATATCCGCAGTGGTAGGCCAATATGGATTCTGATAAATCGGAGAAGTTTCAATATTCTTACCATCAGTAGATGTTATTTGGAACTGATCAATACGAATCGGATCAAGATAATGAGCCATTTTCCAAACAAAACCCTCATAGGCCAACTGGTTAGCAGTTTTACGATATGGAAGCAGATATTCGCTATCGTTGGGTGAAGACACATTTGCTTTGTCAGTGCCATAGACAAGTGTAGTATTACCTTTTGAGTCATCATACCAACGTTCCATAGGTGTATTCCAAAGATGCATACCTCCGGGAACATAAGGCGTAACCGTCATCTGATCCATTGCTCTCCACCGACATAAGTCCATCCAGCGAAGACCTTCGGATATATATTCGCAGCGACGTTCACGGCGAATATTATACAAAGTCTTATCTGTCAAAATCTTCCCTGCCGAATAAGCTCCCCAATCATTCTCAGCTTCCTTATTCAAATCAGTAGCAGCAATAGTAGCATCAATATTATCACTAACTAAAGCACGGCGACGAAGAAGTTGCCAATATTCACGGGCTGTATTAGCTAAAGTCTGATTACGTTCATAGCTGGCTTCCATATAATTCAATAAAGCTTCAGAAGCACGATAGATAGGGATACCGAGGAAACACTTGTTCTGAACCAGATATTTACTATCCCAAGCTCCACCTTTACGCAGTGCATAACCGGTAGTATAGGCGTACTGTGAAGCTCCATCTGTAATCTTGGGATACGGTTCATCCAACCAAATATTAGTAAGTCCTGTCACACTTTCAATCAATACATTCTTTTGTCCCGGCTCTTTCAGAAAAACAGTCAAGCGACTATCACGATTAGTACGCACATCGGCAATCGTTTTATCACCCATATAATAACCATCACCATCTGCATAGGTACCATGCGCATAAACTGGCAAGCCATCCTCCATAAGAAAATTCTGCACAAAAGCACGCGTCACACCAACTCCCCAATTACCTTCATCTGCTGCTAAAGCAATATCATGTCCACTTCCCAGTCCTTGTACATATTGACGCCACATCAACACCTCTTTTACACCTGACAAATCTTCCTGACCAAACATAGCAAAGTAAGGATTCTCTGTAGTTGCTAAATCTTGCTTCACAATACCTGTATTTTCAGTCAAGCTAGATTTATACTTTTCTGCCACTTCTTTAGAAGCACTCATAGCCTCTTCAAAAAACCAATTGATTTCATTATCAATACTTCCACTCGGATACTGATAATTGGCATTATATTCTTTCGTCTTACCCGGCCAACCTTCTCCATTGGGAACAAACGCTGAGCCCTTGAAATATTTCAGCCAGGTAGCCTCGAACAATGCTACACGCGATTTGAGCAACAAAGCTACATCACGATTGATACGTGTAGTTTGAAAATCTTTTCCATCCATCAAAATAGCAGCTTTATCTAGATCAGAAAGAATAAAACGTGCAACCTCATTACGCGGCGAACGCTTAGCAGCATCAGTCAGTATTTCCATATTATCCGTTAAAGGATCAGTTACGATAGGATAGTCACCAAATGCCTGGTAACGCTTAAAGTACTCCAATGCACGCAAAGTATACAACTCACCTATATAATGACGAATACTTTTCAAATCACCCGAGATAGTATTGCCTGATCCGTTTAAATCTTCACCAAAACGTGGCAAAACATTCGCAAAAAAGAAATTTAAATGATAGATATTGGTAAAAGACCAATCACCAGAAGAATTAGGAACTCTCCATTCACCCGTACAAAAATAGCTAGGTGCGCTCTGGGAAATCTGATTATCTGTACCTTTATCATTTGCATAAAAGCCATAAGAATTTCCAGAGTTTCCAGGTAAGATACTGGAATAATACTTATCAGCATATGCTTGTAAGTGTGAGACATCTGTAAAAAAAGTTTCAGGTGCAAGTTCTGAAGTTGGTTCCCTATCAAGGAAATCATCACATGATATCATTGCACTACTCAAAGCTGTAGCTATCAATGCTAAAAATATATTTTTTGTTTTCATGATTTTATTATCAAATTAAAAGGTTACACTTAAACCAAATGACCATGTTCTTGATAAGGGGTAGGTATTACCACCCCAACCACCAACACAGGTTTCAGGATCAAAGATTGAAGATAAAGAGGTAAATGTCAAAAGATTCTCACCTGACACAAATACGCGACAATTGGAAATACCTACTTTTTCAACTACAGACTTCGGTAATGAATAACCTAATTGTAGATTCTTCAAACGCATATATCCTGCATTTTGCATATAACGACTTTGTTTTTCTTGATTTTTAGCTCCAAAGCTCGTTTTATCAGAATCTTTCGAAGTGATAGGACGTGGATAATATGAATCTAAGTTAACTGGTAATTCATAACCTGCCAACCCTATCGGCTGATCCCGAAAATAATCATTATGCTGTTCCAGACCAATAGTATACCATTTAGAATAGCCACCACGAACACCCCAGAAATAAGATGACTCACCCGGCCAAAAGTCATGTTTCAAAACACCTTGCAGAAAACAACGGAAATCAAATCCCTTATAGTTGGCTGTCAAGTCAATGCCATAAAAGTAGTGAGGATTACTGTCACCCAAAATCTTTAAATCGCCATGATCATCCCATGTACTTGCACCTTTACTTATTTTGCCATCACCATTCAGATCCTTATACATGATGTCACCTGCTGCCCACTGCGAACCAATGGCGTCTTGTCCACCTTTAGGCAATGAAGCAATATGGTTATCCATCTCTTCCTGAGCCACCCAACCGTACAGGAAACAGATGCCGTGGAAGTCGTTTTCCACGTCGTAGATCTCGCCGTCAAAGGCCATGCGGCCGAGCTCCATACCGAACAGGCGGGAGGTGAACGGCTGCTCGTCGAGCAGCATCTCGCAGAAGACGATCTTGCGGTGACGGGTCGCCGTGATGTCCGTGACCTGCGCGGAGTAGTCGTAGGCGGACATGACGCGCGCCGTGCCGAAGCGCCGGCACATATTCGGCGAGTAGAAATTATAGATCGTGCACAGGGCGTGGTAACGCTCCTCGGGCGTGACGGTGGATGTGCCGTCTTTGTTGCCCTCGGCGCGTTTGATCATGACGTTGGCGTCATTCTGCTTGTAGCTCATGGCCTCATTGTAGCGGTTCTGGTTGATGTACATGGGCGACTGCTTGTAGGTCGCGCAGCACACGGCGAGGATGAGCACCAGCACGGCGATGTAGCGCTTGGAGGTGCGCGCCTTGCCGGTCAGCACCAGCACGATCGGCACGCCGAGCGCGACGACGGCGATCGAGAAAAACGCCAGACGCGTTCCCATGAGATAGAGCTGACCGAGCGCCGCAACGCTCGTGAGCGTGAAGAGCAGAAACTGCCTGCGGCGGTAGCAGAACAGGATGACGATGGGCGCAAGTATGCTCATGATCGCGCTCTGCGCGTTGCCGAACGAGTACCAGCCGAGGATGCCCACGTTGGTGGACTGATAGGTCGCCGAGGAGGTGTGCGTGAGCACGCTCACGATGACGGAGGCCGTGATGATCCAGAAATCGAGCAGCAGGCCGGTCTCAAACGCGCGGCCGCATTTGTCGTTCGCCCGCAGGAAGGAGATGAAGCACAGCACGAACAGCGGCATCTGCACGACGCGCACGAAGTTGGTCAGGTCGTAGACGATGCGCTGGTAGCCGACGATGAAGCAGGAGATGCAGTGCCCGATAAGCAGCACGGCACAGGCGGCGACGGCGATGCCGTAGACCTTCTTGCGCGCGGAGGTGAAAAATCCGAGCAGGCACACGACGGCGAACACGGCAAAGCGCAGCAGCAGGGTGATGGTGTTGCTCATGCCGAGCCGGTCCGTCCAGAAGGACAGGATGTCCATCAGCGGCTGGATCGCCATGAGGATGATGACAAACGTGGGCAAAAGGCGCGCAAGTGCGCCGGAGGCGTGGGTTTCTTGACTCATGAATGTGTTACTCCTTTGTTTGGGTGGCATCGGAAGGGTCCGGCCAGCAGGCGCGCAGGATCAGCAGGATCAGCATGCCGAGCACAAGCCCGAGCGCGAGACCGATGCCGGTGCGCAGCAGCGATACTAGAAAGTGCGCGCGAATGTGGCAGAACGTATTGGCGACGGAGGCGAATCCGATCGCGCCGAAAACGCCGAACAGCCACGCGGTCAGGCGGCTGCGGTGCGCGGCGCAGCAATAGGCCGCGGCGATGGCGGGGTAGGCGATGAGAAATTCCTTTGTGCGCGGCCGGAACAGCAGTACACGCTCCAGCCAGTTGCGCGCGCGCTGCTCGCCGACGGAGACGGACAGCATCCCGTCGCCGGTGCGCAGGATGTAGACCGTGCCGACGGCGGCGAGGATCACCAGCAGGCACAGCAGCTTTCGCCGCCAGTGGCGGCTGTTTTCCTGCCGCAGCGTCCGCAGGTCATCACGCACAGAGCAGCCGCGCGTGTGCAGCAGCGCCATGGCCAGCAGCAGCATGCCGCCGGCGTATACGGCCAGCTGACTGAGCTTCACACCGCGAAACAGCCGCAGCACGAGCAGATATTCCGACCCGCTGAGGATCGCGCCGATGTAGCAGCAGCCCCAGAGTGTGATGGCTGTGCCGAGCACCGTCATGCCGATGTAGCGGCCGATGCCCGGACGCGTCTGCACGCTTTCGCGCAGCATGGCTGCAAGCACTGCGACGGCCAGACACGGGAACACGATGGATGCCAGCAGTGCAAGCGCCGTGCTATGCAGGGCAGGCGCAAGCAGCGCGCCGCCCACGCTCTCCGCGCAGCCGAGCGCGAACAGCAGCACGCGCAGCCAGCGCGCACGCAGGGACACGAAAACGCCCAGCAGCACGATCGCTGCGGCGAACACGCCGATGCCGCACACTGCCAGCAGCACGGGACTGACGGTTTTGGTCTCGATGGCGGTGAGACCGCCGTAGTGATACCCGGCCGGGGCGAGCCGCTGCGCCAGCTGCTGCAGCAGCTGCGTGTACACGGCCGGCTCTGCGACGGTCTCGCCTGCGGCGTCCGTCAGCGGCGTGAGCCACAGCACGGTCATGCCACGGTCCACGACGGCACGGTAGAGCATATTGACGATCTCCTCCGCGCCGCTGTAGCCAAGCGTCTGGTAGCGCGCACGGAACGTCTGGTTGAGCCAGAAGCCCTTGACCATGTCGCCGGTGTACCCGTCGAGCGAGTACCCATCCGGAAGGACACAGCCGGTCTGGTTCCTGTCTTCAATGAGCACGAGTGTGCTGCCGCTTTCGCGCAGTGCATCGAGCACCTGCGCCTGCGCCAGCGGCTCGGTGTCGGTGTCGATGCCGGTCTGTCCGGCGGCGGCAAGCGTGTCATACCGCGCGGCAAAGAAGTACGTGCCGCCCTGTGCAAGGCCGCCGGCCTGCGCCGTGCCCAGCCCCGCATCCTGCGCGGCGCGCACGATGTCCGGGTCGGCGAGCTCTGCCGGTGTGACCAGCAGCTCACGCGCACCGGCATCCGCCAGCTGCGTCAGCCAGTCCTGCACCGGGATGCCGGATGCGTCCGAGAGCGCACAGACGTCCTCGTAGCTGACGACCACGTCGACCTGCCGCTGTGTCTGCTCAACACCGATTCGGACGCCGAGCAGCCAGAAGGCCGCCAGCGTGCACAGCGCTGCCACGATCAAAAATAGACGGTAAGAGTGGAGAAATTGTTTCATAATCACGCACGCTTTCTAAATTTTTGCACGATCGTCTGCAGTGCTTCCCGCTCGTGCAGCAGCCAGCAGATGCCGGCGTACAGCCCGATGCCGACAAGGCCGAGCGCGCAGAATTCCAGCAGGGTCAGGAGCTTGCTCAGCTCCGGACGGTACAGCAGCGTCTCACAGCCCCACATCGCCGCGCCGGTCAGCACGGCGGCAGCGAGGTTTTTGAGCAGCTTGCCGGTGCGCAGACTGCCGCGCGTGTCGCGGAAGAAGCAGACGAGCGCAATGACACCGCCGACGGTCAGCGACACGGCGGTCGTCCGTGCGATCAGGCCGCAGCTCTGACCGCTCCGGAACACGAGGTTGAGCGCAATGTTCAGCGCCAGCACCACGGCATTGATGAGCAGCGGCGTCAGCGTCTTGTGCATGGTGTAGTATGCTTTGTTGATCAGGTCCAGCACGCAGAAGCCCGCCATGCCCAGCGCGTACATGGCGAACACGCTGCTGGTCATCTGCGTGGAGACGGTGTTGAAGTTGCCGCTCTCGAACAGGACGTGGATGATCGGCACGGCAAAGGCGGAAAACAGCGCCGAGAATGGCAGGATAACAAACAGCGTGTTTTCTACCGTGCCGCCGACATAGCGCTTGTACTCCTGCGCGTTTACCTGCGAATAGGTCAGATTGTATTTCGGGAACAGCACAACGCTGATGCTGTAGATAAGCGTCGTTGCGACCGGCGTGAAGAGCTTGTCCGCGTAGTACACGGCGCTCACGGCGCCGCTGCCGAATGCAGACACGGTGTTGGAGTCTACCAGATAGCACAGCAGGAAGATGGACGTGGTGAACACCGTCACGACCGTTGTGCGGGCGAAGAGCTTGAGATCGGGATCACGGAAGTGCAGCCCGGGGATGAGCCGGAATTTTTCGCGCACGATACACGGAACCGTCATGGCAAACTGCAGCAGCCACGCAAAGCAGATGACCAGCACATATTCGAGCACACGCTCGCTGCTGGAAAACAGCACGAGAAACACGATCAGCAGCAGATTGTACGGCAGGCTCAGACTGCCCTGCAGCGTATAGTGCTCCATGGACTGGAACACGGCGACCAGCAGGTAGATGACCACGATCAGCGGCAGCGTCAGCAGGCAGATCTGCAGATATGTCCGCAGAGTCGGCAGGTCTGCGTCGCTCACGCCGAGCCAGTGGCCGACGGGGGCGAAGCGGATCAGCACCGAGAGCAGCACGACGACCAGCGCACTCACGAGCACACTCACGCAGATCAGGTTCCCGGCTACGGCAAAGGCCTTGTTCCGGTCCTCGGCAAGGTGGCGCGAGATCACGGGGACGGCCGCAATGCACAGCGCGTAGGCGACGGTCGTGAAGATGTAGATCGTATAGTTATAGGAGATCGTATAGAGGTCGAAGGCCGTCTGCGTGCCGAATACGCCGGCCTGCAGTGCCTCGCGGACGATGCCGAGGATCTTGGTCAGCAGCGTGACTGCAACGACCAGCCCGATGGTGCGCAGGGTGCGCTTGTTCTGATTCTGACTCATGATGCGGATGCTCCTTCTTCACACGGCGCAGCACCGGCGCGCACCGTCAGGCAGTAGAGCGCGGCCAGCGCGGCGGAGAGATAAAACGAGGCGTTCGGCCGCCGGAGAACGCTGGCCGAAAAATAGGCGTTGACGATCAGGATCACCGCCGCCATGCCAAAGGCGCACACCGGAAGCGTGCAGGCTTTTCCGGGCTCGCGCAGCATGCGCCAGAGCGCCCGCCCGATGAAATACAGCAGGAAGCCGGCCATCAGCACCAGACCCGTCAGACCGTAGAGATAGTACACACCGTGGAAATCATTTTCCGCGTCAAAAATGGCGCCCTGACAGCGTGTTGCCTCCAGCTCGAAGCCGAACAGCCGGCTCGTGACCGGCAGCTCTGCCATGAGCAGGCGGCAGTAGACGAGCTTTGTCAGGCGGATGTCGCCGATAACGGATACGTCCATGGAGTCGTGAAATGCGTGCTCCACCTTTTCCAGACCGAAGCGATCGACTGCCACCTGCTGGTATTTGCGGTAGAGCGCATCGCGCGTCTCCTGCTCGGAGGCGCCCAACTCACCGGCCGACTGCTGCTGCTCACTCACGCTCTCGGCATAAGCCTGCCGGTTGCGGTACATGGGGCTCTGGTGATAGAGCCCGCCGCACAAAGCGGCACACAGAAGCACGACGGCCAGCGCGCGCGCGTTCCACTGACGGGTCAGCGCCATGCTCACGCACACGCCGGCGGCAATGCCGAAGATCTCGGCATAGGCCAGCCGCGTGCCCAGTACGAACAGCAGCGCAAAGCCGACCACGCAGCGCAGCACGGCGGCGGTGAGCTTTTTGCGGCGAACGGCCGCAAGCAGAGAGATCACGGTCAGCACGCCGAGCACGGCGCTCTGCGAATTGGGCAGCCAGAACCAGCCGCTCCAGCCGATGTGAAATTTCGCATAGGTGGGCATGCTTGTGCCGGTCACAACGGACACGAGCGTGATGAGCGCGATCAGGTACAGGTTGATCGTGCAGGCATCCTCCAGCACGTCCAGAAAGTGCGGCGTGCGCCGAAAGAGCGTAATGAGGGCGAAGGTATAGACCGGAAGCTGTGCAACACGGATGAAGTTGATCAGATCGGACATGGGTGCGGCGTAGCCCACGCGGCGGCAGGCCAGCACATGCGCCCCCCAGAAGAGCGCCAGCACACCGCACAGGATCAGGTAGGCGCGTTTGCGCTCCGAGAGCACGAACGCGAGCACAGCGGCGGCGGCCAGCAAAAGCATCCGCAGTGCAAGCGAAACGCTCGTTGCGCGGCCCAGAGTCTGCGTCCAGAACGACAGCACATCCAGCAGCGGCTGCGCTGTGCACAGGCCGATGAGCGCACCGGCCAGCCAGCGCGGGGCAGGGCGCTCCTGCGGCGATATTGATTGCATAGTTTTTCCTCTTTTTCTCACAGGATAGTTACACTACATCATACGCTTTTTTCGCGTTCAGGTCAACCTGTGCAGGCGTACTGTTTCCGTTATTCTTATTAGTATTGTGTGGACGAAACACCCCCGGCCGGAAAATGCCCGGTCGGGGGTGGCGGAAACCGTATTTACAGGAGCTTATCCGTCTCGTGCGTGTAGCTGCAGATGAGCTTGTCGAGCAGCCGCAGCAGCTCGGCGGCCCTGGGCTCCGTGACAGCCTGCGCACGCAGCCGGTGCAGCCCGTCGATGGCCTCCTGGCTGAGACCGAGGGCGTTATACACGTCGCTCTCGCCGGCGCGCTGCGCGTCCTCACTGCCGATCTCGGTGTCAAAGCCGAGCAGGAAGTTCGGCGTCGTGTGGAAAAACCGCGCGATGCGGCTTACGACCAGCGCCGACGGCACCGTGACCTCGCGGCGGTCGTTGGGCTTGATATATTTGCGCACGGCGGGGCGGCTGATGTCGATCTCATCTGCCAGCTCCTGCGTGTTGACGGGCTTGCCGTAGACATTGTTGCCGTTCATCAGATAGGTCAGCCGGTCGCGGAACACGTTGCCGAAGCCGCTCGCGGCCTCGTCGATGTCTTTGCCCATGATGTGCCCTCCGTTCTTGCAGAAACAAAAAAACATTTTTTTCGGAAAAGGACTTGACAAACCGGTAGAAATAGTTTATACCAAAGTTACGTTAATCAAAAACGAAACTTTGGTTTCTATCCACAGGCCGGATGTAACTTTTCTGACCACAGTAAAACACAACCGCCTGCAAAAGTCAAGACATATCCCCCATAACCGCAAGGAGGTAATTTTATGAGCAAGAACCGTGATCTGATCTATGATATGGCCGAGGCCCCGGAGACGGAGGACTTCGAGCAGCTCGACAGCGAGCCGCTGCAGCTCGGCGGCGTCGGCGAGGATGCGCCCGCCGCAGACGACCGTCAGGTGACGACGCCTGGCGACGTGCACGTTGCGCCGCAGATGCCCACGCCGATCGACGGCACGCTGCGCCAGTTTGCGCTGCGCGTGCCGGACGTGATCGATGCGTGCAGCGGTATCATGGTGTTCGGAAAGCGCATCAAGTCGCTGGTCTTTTCGACCGACCTGAGCATCATCCGCAATGTCAATGCCGACGCGGTGTTTGCGGTCTATCCCTTTACGCCGCAGCCGATCATCACGCAGGCGCTGCTCATGGCGAGCGACCTGCCGGTGTTCGTCGGCGTCGGCGGCGGGCTGACGACGGGAAAGCGCGTCGTGAACCTCGCCATGTACGCCGAGATGCAGGGCGCGACCGGCGTGGTCGTCAATGCGCCGACGCCGGGACGCATCCTCAGCCGCATCCGCAGCAGCGTCGATGTGCCGGTTGTGGTCACGGTGGCCAATTCCGACACGAACTACCGCCACCGCATTGAGGACGGCGCTGCGATCCTGAACGTGGCCGCCGGTGCGCAGACGCCGGAGATCGTGGCCGAGATCCGCGAGCGCTTCCCGGATTACCCCATCATCGCGACCGGCGGCGCGGATGAGCAGAGCATCCGTGCCACCATCCGCGCGGGCGCCAACGCGATCGTCTGGACGCCGCCGTCCAGTGCGGAGCTGTTTCGCGACGTGATGAAAAACTACCGTGAGGGCAAGCCGCACCCCTGAGGCCGCATTTCGTTTGCTTTCTCTTTCTGTTGTCCTGTTTGTTCTCCGCGCGCGAGAGGCGCAGTCACACATCCGGCCGGATGTGCGGCTGCGCCTCTTTTGCGGTTTCCTATCTTGGTTTTACAGTGCCGAGAGCACGACACATGCCTGTTCGCGCGTCATGTGCTCGCGCGGACGGAAGCTGCCGTCGGGCATGCCGCTGATCACACCGGCGCGCTGCAGCGCCTGCACGGCGGGCAGGGCATAGGCTGCGATGTCACCGGTGTCCGCGAACGTGACGGGCGGGACATCCGTGCCCAGCCGGATGCCGAAGCGCTCGGCGTAACGATAGACCATGACGGCCATATCCTGCCGCGAGATGTCGGCATCGGGCGCAAACGCGGTGTCAGAGACGCCATAGACGACGCCGTTTTCGGCTGCCCAGCTGACATAGGGCGCATACCACACATCTGCGGGCACGTCGGTGAATTTCCCTGTCCGGTATGCGGACACGTCCGCACCCTGCAGCCCGGCGAGCATGGTCACAAACTGCGCGCGCGTCATGTTTTCGGCGGGGGCGAAGGTCGTCGCCGTCATGCCGGAGACGACGCCCGCATCATAGAGCTCCTTGATGTACGGATAGCTCCAGCGGCTCTCGGGCACGTCCGTGAACGGGAAGGGCGTTTCGCCCGGCTGCACGGCGCGGTAGGTGCTGTAGATATCGTCCATCAGGTTCAGATAGAACAGGTGCGTCTGCACGATGCTCTTGTTGGCGATGCCGCCGACAAACTGCATATGGTCGGCGCGCGTGACGGGCATAACATACCAGATACCGGGGCGGAAGGCGATATCGGAATAGCCGTCATAGTTGACCCAGCCCTGCGAGCCGTCCTGCTTGCGGCACTCGGTGGTGTTTTTGTCCGTCGTGGTCGGGTAGAGGGCGGAGACGGTGTTGACAAGTCCGTCGTTCGGCAGCC
>ENA-USUJ01002994-USUJ01002994.1-human-gut-metagenome-genome-assembly--contig:-NODE-2994-length-11893-cov-5.515657_pt1 | contig 11893 bp, 11 predicted proteins | sample MGYA00250061_ERZ773398 | MGnify/ENA primary metagenome ERZ773398 (study PRJEB29103, sample SAMN06111992) | human gut metagenome | biome: human gut; feature: ankylosing spondylitis patient; material...
CACGAAAAATCCCGGAGCGCAAACTCCGGGATTTTTCGTATCGCCGCACGCCGGCCCCCATCTCACAGCCGAGGCCGAACTCGCCGCCGTCGGTAAAGCGAGTAGAAACATTGACATACGTTGCCGCGCTGTCCGTGCCATTGATGAAGCGCTCGGCACTCGCGGCGTCCTCGGTTACGATGGCATCGCTATGGTGCGTCGAGTGTGCAAGCACGTGCGCGATGGCGGCGTCCAGACTGTCGACCACGCCGACGGCGAGGATATAGTCCAGATACTCCGTGTCAAAGTCCTTGTCGGATGCGGGTGTGCCGTCGATGATCTGCGCCGCTGCCGCATCGAGCCGCAGCTCGACCGGCGTGAGGCCCTTCGCCGCGCGGTCGTCGACCAGCACCTTCTTAAGCATGGGCAGAAACTCAGCCGCGACCGCCCGATGCACAAGGCAGACCTCCTCGGCATTGCAGACCGAGGGGCGGCTGGTCTTGGCGTTTTCAATGATGCGCACAGCCTTGTCGAGATCGGCATATTTGTCCACATAGACATGGCAGATGCCGGTGCCGGTCTCGATGCATGGCACGGTGGCATTCTGGACGCAGGCACGGATGAGCCCTGCCCCGCCGCGCGGGATGAGCAGGTCGACGAGGCCCTTGGCCTGCATGATCTCCGTGGCGCTCTGGTGGCTGGTATCCTCGACGATGTTGACGATGTCCGGATCGCCGCCCACGGACGCGATGCCCTGCTTGAGCGCGGCCACGATGGCCTTGGCCGTGTGGAAAGCCTCCTTGCCGCTGCGGAGCATGCAGACGTTGCCGCTCTTGATGGCGAGCGCCGCAGCATCAGACGTGACGTTCGGGCGGCTCTCATAAATGATGGCGACCAAACCGAGCGGCACCTGTTTTTTGTAGATCTTCATGCCATTGGGGTGGTCGATCTGCGCGAGGATGCGCCCCGTATGATCCGGCAGCGCCACGGTCGCACGGATACCGTCGGCCATGGCGTCGATGCGGCCCCGGTCCAGATAGAGCCGGTCGAGCATTACGTCCGAGATATGGCCGCGTGCAGCGTCCATGTCCTCGGCATTGCAGCGCAGAATGGCATCACACTCCGCCTGCAGACTGTCGGCCATGGCGGACAGGATGCGGTTTTTGTCCTCGGCAGCAGCGTTGCAGATGCTGGGCCATGCGGACTTCGTCCGCTTGAGAATGTCCATAGTCGTCATAGTAGTCCCTCCTCAGGAATGTGGTATCAGGAATCGGGTGCCTGCGCGTCTACCGTCCACGATGTCATAGAGGACCTCGGGCTTTTCGCCGTTGGCAATGACCATCTCGCAGCCGGCCGCCGTTGCGATCTGCGCAGCGTGCAGCTTCGTGACCATGCCGCCGGTGGCGAGCGCGGAGCCCTTATCCCCGGCGAGTGAGAGAATATGCGCATCAATGACCGGCACCGTCTCGATGAGATGCGCGTCCGGATTCTTGTGCGGATCGCTGTCATACAGGCCGTCAATGTCCGAGAGCAGGATCAGCAGATCCGCACCGATGGCGGCGGCCACGATGGCCGAGAGGCTGTCGTTCTCACCGATGGTGTTGTCCACGCCGATCTCATCCGTCGCCACAGCGTCATTTTCGTTGATAACCGGCAGTGCTCCCAGCTCTAACAGGCGCGAGAGCGTATTGCGCACATTGCGGCTGCGCTGCTCGCTGCGGATGTCCTCGCCGGTCAGCAGCAGCTGCGCCACGATATGATTATACTCCGCGAAGAGCTTATCATAAAAATACATCAGCTCGCACTGGCCGACGGCGGCGGCCGCCTGCTTGCCAGGCATATCCGCCGGGCGCCCGGGCAAGTTGAGCTTGCCGACGCCCATACCGATGGCGCCAGACGAGACGAGAATGATCTCATGACCCGCATTTTTCAGATCACTGAGTACTTTGCACAGCCGCTCCATACGCTGAATGTTCAGCCGCCCGGTTGCGTGCGCCAGTGTGGAAGTTCCGACTTTGATAACGATTCGCATAATGATCCCTCTTGCTGAATAACTGCATTTATTATAGCGCATCCGGCGCAAAATTGCATCCCTTTTTGTCTTTGCTGCGCAAAAGAACCGCCAAAAATCACGCGTGCACGGCTGGACATTTCGGTGACCTGCTCACGGAGCACCCGGAAATCGGCGGCGAGCTCGTGACCGGCCTGAAAAAACCGAGACCGCCAAGGCTGGCGACGCGCATCGGCGCTGATATGCCAACGCCGGCGCCATCAGCGCATTCCTCGCCGGCATCAGCGTCTGCCGGAATGAGGAAAAAAGACGCGAATTCTTCTGCGACCATCTGAAGATGGCGGAAAAAGAAGCGACGCTGCGCCTGCAGGGCGACTATGCGGCCGACATCCGCATGTGCGACCGGATCGAGACCGAGCCGCCGCGGATGGCCGACGATATGTTCTGTGGTCTGGCCATGCGCAGCCGCGGAACGCACAACGGGAGACACCCAATGGTGTCTCCCGCTGCATGTGAAAGAAGAACGAACGCCTGCCTGCACTCAGTCTGCAAACAGCGGCGTCGACAGATAGCGGTCGCCGGTGTCCGGAAGAAGCACGACAATGGTCTTGCCCTTGTTCTCCGGGCGCTTGGCCAGCTCAATTGCCGCCCAGACGGCAGCGCCGGAGGAAATGCCGACCAGCACGCCTTCCTTATGACCGATCAGGCGGCCGGTCGCAAACGCGTCCTCGTTGCTGACCGGGATGATTTCATCATAGACCTTTGTGTTGAGCACATCCGGCACAAAGCCCGCGCCGATGCCCTGGATCTTATGCGGGCCAGCGTGGCCCTCGCTCAGGACCGGAGAGGTCGCCGGCTCCACGGCCACGACCTTGACCTTCGGGCACTGGGACTTCAGGTACTCGCCGACACCCGTCACAGTGCCGCCGGTGCCGACGCCCGCAACAAAGATGTCCACATTGCCGTCCGTATCCTCCCAGATCTCCGGGCCGGTCGCCGTGCGGTGGACCGCCGGGTTGGCCGGGTTGACAAACTGGCCGGGGACAAAGCTGTCGGGGATCTGCGCGGCCAGCTCGTTGGCCTTCGCGATGGCCCCCTTCATGCCCTGCGCGCCGTCCGTGAGGACGAGCTCCGCGCCATAGGCCTTCATGATCTGTCGGCGCTCCACGCTCATGGTCTCCGGCATGACAATAATGATGCGGTAACCTCTGGCCGCGGCGACGGACGCCAGGCCAATGCCGGTGTTGCCGGACGTGGGCTCAATGATCACGGAGTTCGGCTTGAGCGCACCGCGCTGCTCCGCATCCTGGATCATGGCCAGAGCCACGCGGTCTTTCACGGAGCCAGCCGGATTGAAGTACTCGAGCTTTGCCAGAATGCGAGCCTCGAGCTGCTGCTCTTTTTCAATATGCGTCAGCTCCAGAAGGGGCGTTTTTCCGATCAGCTGGTCAGCGGATGTATAAATCTTGCTCATGAGATGTTCCTCCATTTAAGTGTCATAATTTTAATATGTATGTGCGTATGTTTCATGTCTCGCTGGTTGTATGCTCTCTGCGCGTCAACCGGTACAACAGTGCCAGCAGATACACAGGCGTCCGGAAATGCGGTTTTGCATTTTTCATCGCCTACGTTCTCTATAGGTTAATAGGATTATATCGCGTTTTTCCCAGTGTGTCAATAGGGAATTTCATTTTCTTTTCCCGCGAAAATATTCGTTAATAAACGATTGACTATTAACTGACCAAGTTATTAAAAAGCAACAAGCAAGTCGTGATTCATCTTTTTTGCGGCCATTTTCGGGACTTTTTCGGGCAAATGTGTGGAAAATCACCGCCGTTTTCTCAAATCTTTGCGCCAGCGGGCTTTGCGCGCACGGTTTCCATAGCTTGACTTTTCAGGGGGCGCAGTGTATACTAAACGCATAAGTGTACGTGGGTCGGCATGTGTTACCCGACATCCGGCACAACAGCACTTATGCACATTTATCAAAGGAGTGGAATCAATGAAAAAGTCCCGCAAACTGCTCTGCGTGCTTCTCGCTGCGGTCATGATTTTCAGCATGCTGTCGGTCATGGCTTTTGCAGCCGATGAAGATGTCGCAGCGGAAGAGACTGTCCCTGCTTCTGCCGAGGAAATCTCTCCGGAAACCGCTGGCATCATCGGCGATGCCTTTGCTAAGCTGCCCAACTATCTGGTCGTCGTGAAGACCCCGTGGGGCACCCTCGCAACCGGTGCTCAGGTCGTCCTCTACAACCAGAACAAGGACGAGATCGTTGCGACTGCCGCCGCCACCTATGGTGTCGCGGTCTTCGCCAAGAAGGATCGTCTCAACGCTTACAGCCTGTCCGCTACCTGGACGCAGGCGTCCACCGGCATGCAGTATAAGTCCGCCCCGCAGCTCTCCGTTGGCAAGCTGCCGGATCTTGATGTCGTGACCGTTTACCCGGCATTCCGCATCGGTCTGAAGGACACGGACCATGATGCGTACATTGCCGGCTATGACAACGGCTACGTCGGCCCGAACGACACGCTCACCCGTGCTCAGGCTGCTCAGATCATCTACACGCTCATGACCGATGAAGCGAAGGCAGAGAACGCGAAGAAGAACGGCAAGACCTTCGTCGATGTCAGCAAGAATCATTGGGCATATGAGGCCATCACCATGATGACCAAGGCCGGCGTTATGGTCGGCATCGGCGACGGCAAATTTGCTCCGGACGCCGTGATCACCCGCGAGCAGTTTGCGACTATGATCGCGCAGCTGTTCAAGATCGAGGTCAACCAGCCCATCACCGGCTATATCTTCAAGGACCTCAACGGCAACTTCGCTGATAAGTACATCAGCCTGCTGTACGCCATGGGCATCCTCGAGGGCAAGGGCGACAACACCTTCGGACCGAAGGATGCTCTGACCCGTGCTCAGGCGATCACGATCGTCAACAAGCTGATCGGCCGTCTGCCTGGCGATGGCACCACCAGCTTCGGCGCTGTCGCTGACCAGATGAAGACCTGGCCCGACAACATGGACACCTCTGCTTGGTATTACGCCGCTGTTCAGGAAGCGACCAACAGCCATGACTACACGCTGGACGTCAACTTCAACACCCTGAAGGATCTTAAGGGCGACTTCTTCCAGAACATCAAGCACCCGGTCACCGAGCGCTGGACTGTGATCAAGTAATTTGATCTGATCAATCTGCAGCAGACACCTTCGGGTGTCTGCTGTTTTTTGCGCGCAATGCGGCAGGGCCCGGCAAATACACCGGGCCCTGCCCCTCTTTCTGATCCGCACCTGAATCAGGTGCGGTCGAACGCGGGATTGGTCATATAGACATTCTTCTGATCCATCTTCTCCTTGGCCAGGCGCAGGCCCTCGCCGAAGCGTACAAGATGGAGTAACTGTACTTGCTTAAATGCGCCATTCGATTTTGATGGAATCGTTGGTAGCATAGATGACGCGGATGAGCTGGTCTACCGTCTGCCGCTTATCATCGAAACTCAACTCGTCCCACATAGTCAGGTGATTATAGATCTCCGTATAGTCCGCTTCCTTGTGCAGCTTCAATTCAGAGATACGCTTCATCAGCTCTTGCTTTTTCCCATCCAGTTCTTTGACGCGCCCACTGATGTAGCGGAACATGGTATCGTCCGCAGCCGACAGGCGATCCATCAGAGAGCCAATCTCAGTCTCAACTTGCGTAAGTTGAACATTCAACGCCGTTAGCTCGGGGTTAATGTAATTTCCTTTACACCTTCTGAGCGTTTTGAACTGAGCCATCTTTTTGCGCATTTCATTGTAGATAATTTGCTCAAACTCATCGGTATAAATCGTTCCGGGACCCTCGCAGGCTTTGGAGTTCATTTTGTTCGAACAGAGGAGGTAGCGGGAGCGTGTGGTCGAGTAGTGCTTATCCACCAAAGCGTACCCACAGATGCCGCATTTGATCTTTCCCGCCAGCCATGTGTTCTTGGCTTTCTGATATGGCTTGATCTGCTGCGCTTCCAGACACTTTGCACGGCATTTCAGCCATAGGTCGGAGGGAATGATGCCCTCGTGTGGAGCCAGCACCAAATGGTTGCCTTCTAAATTCATTTGCTTGCGTCCTACGGAGTCCTGTCCCTTGTAGTAGTAGCATCCGTTCGTGCCGATAAAGTCACTCGGATCGTTTGCCATGATCGCGCCTTGGTCACGATAGAACTCATAGACGGATAGATCCGCACGGACATAGATGGGATTCCTGAGAACATCCGCAAGTCGTGTGCGTCCCCACGGCTTTCCGTTTTTGAGAATGCCGTGGGCTTGAAAGTAGCGGATAATGTCACCGTAGGAGCATTCCGGCTTGGAGTAGAGCTCATAGATCAACCGCACCTGTTCCGCTTCCTCCGCGTTGATCTCATACATGGATGTCTTGACACCATCGATTGTCGTCGGGGTCAGCCGGAAACCATACGGAACTCTGCCGCCCATATAGAAGCTCTTTTGACTGCGGGAGTAGTAGGCATCCGCCACGCGCTTTTGAATGGTTTCCCGTTCCAACTGCGCGAATACAATGCAGATGTTGAGCATGGCACGTCCCATGGGCGAGGAAGTGTCGAATTTTTCTGTCGTGGATACGAACTCGACCCTGTGCTTTCCGAATTTCTCCATCATATTAGAGAAGTCGAGGATAGAACGGCTGATGCGGTCCAGCTTGTAAACAACGACCTTACCGATCACTCCGTTTTCGATGTCGTTCATCATTTCAGCAAAGGCGGGACGGTCTGTATTTTTACCGCTGTAACCCCTGTCGGTATAAACCTTATACTGTTCACCTCTCATTTCGTACTGGCAGAACTCGATCTGGCTTTCGATAGAAATGCTATCGGCTCTGTCAACGGATTGTCTTGCGTAGATTGCGTTCATTTTGTAGCTCCTTCCTCACAGAAAAGAGCTGCTGACAGGTACATCATACCGCAGCAGCTCCTAAATAGCTATCATTTTCATTGTGTTTTTCATACTTTATAAAGACCTCGAAAAGACCTTCCTCGATACATCGCCGCTGTTCCATGCACTCCTCGGCGGTAAGCTGTGGGGTAAGGTTTTCAATTCTGATCATATTTTTTCTGCCGGAAATAATGTGCGCGTCACTATCGTAAGTGAAAGGGCGGACAATAATAACTATCACCTCCCGCGGTGCTATCATTTTATTTGCGAGAATCTTGTCCTATGCAGAAAGGGAGAGTCGAAATCCTTCAACTCTCCCTTTGCGTCACATGGTCTGCTGCCAGTCATAACTCACCTCGTCCTCGTGGTCATCCGCCTTGTGACCGAGGGCGATCTTCTTTTCCCGTTCTTTTTGCAATACCTTTCTGTCGGTGTAGTGCCGCGCAGGAATCACAGATTCAGCAGGCTGGAGCTGCTCCAGACGGTGCCCAAGCCCCACCAGAGCAGAAGCAGTGCTGCCGCCGCCATCAGCAGAGAGATCAATGCCGGAATACTGACTTGTGGTAGATGCAGTCTGGGAAGTCTGATTCTGTGCAGAGAAAAAGAATTCTCTTTCGGCTTCCCAGCCTGTTCGGTCATCTGCTCCAGATGCCGCACCGCTTTCAGCAGATCGTCCAGCTGCGTTCGCGTGGGAAGCTGCGACATCTGCCTGCTGACGCTCTCCAACAGATCCGTCTGCCGATCCGCATGGTACCACAGTGCATCCATGTATTTCATCATTCGCTCCCAGTCCGCTTTCGTGGGACGTGCTTCGTGAGGTGGTGCCTGCACCGGCAGTGCTGTCTGCCGGGAGTTGCGCTGCTTGAGTTCTTGCAGAGACAATCTCTGCTCTGATTCTGAATTCATGCTCCATGACCTCCTTGCAATACTTTTCCTCGTGTAATTTGTTATCGCGGCATTTTAGTCCGTCCGGCGTGGTGTAGGTGATGTATTTGCGGGTGCTCTCCCAGCGGACGGCGTAGCCCTCGGACTCCATCAAGGAAACGAAGGCGTCCTTGTCAGCGGCATAGCGCATGCATTCATCTATCGTGTTTGCCAGCCGCAGCTTCCAGCTTTGTCCCTTGAGCGCTGTGTGGTACTCCGCGCCGCCCATGCCGCGGGCTTTCTGTGTGGTCGGCTCAAAGACCGGCAGGCCCATTTCCAGACAGATCGCGTCGTTGCGCCGCATCAACTCTTGCAGTTGTTCCTTCGCCATGTGCAGCTTTTTGCCGGTCTCAAAGTTGACGGAGTTGATGACGCAGTGGGAGTGGATGTGCTCCCGGTCTACATGGGTGCAGACCAGCACCTCGCAGCCGTCGAAGTATTCCGCCAGCCGCCGCGCGGCTTCGTGGGCCTGCCGGGGATCGACCGCCGCGCCCTTCGGAAAGCTCTGCACCATGTGGTAGAACATCACGCCGCCGTCCTTGTGGTAGAGCAGCTTCGTGTTCAGGAAATCATCGTAGACGCTCTGCGGCTGGCAGTTGATGCCGCTGACGAGCGGCGCGCCCTCCCATGCGGTTTTCTTTTCCTGCATGACGTAGAGCATCACGCCGCGCATGGCGGCGCGGGACTGTGTGCCCTTTTTGTAGTTCACAAAATGTACGATGGCCATACGGCTCACCGCCCTTCCATGACTGACCGCAGGGCGGCGCTGACCTCGGACAGCTCACCGGCAGCTTTTTCCAGACCGATGACCTGCACCTTGCCCATGTTGGCGAGGACGGTGAGGCGGTTGATGTTGCTGCCGATGCCCTTGAGCTGGCGGAGCAGCTCCTTCTGCTCGTCGATGACCACGATCCGCTTGCCGAGACAGCAGGCGGTGACATAGTCGCTCATGGACATGTGGGCCTTCGCCGCCAGCGCCCTGATCTTCTCGCGGTCAGCGGACGCCATGCGCGTGCTGAATTTGATATCTTTTTTCATGTTTTTCTCCAATCGTAGCTAAAAGTGGGTGTGGGCTTCTGCCCGCAGCTTGGGGGTGTGGGGCCATGCCCCGCCCAGTGCATTTGGCAGGGCAGCGGCTTCGCCGCAGACCAGACAAATGCGATGCTGGCCGTCGTCCGAGCGGACGACGAATCCCTCGTCCCGCCGCAAGCGGCAGGACTCGCTCTCTCTGTCGCTCGTCCTCTTCCCACCGAAACCGCTTCGCTGGGTTTCGGCGGGAGCCCTGTTGGGGGAGGTGATAAAAACTCCCGTTTTGCATTTTTTCGGCATTTCTGTGTGGGGGTGGTATCACTACCCTCTGGCCGCTTTGTCTGTGTCGGAATAACCCCGCGCGGGGTTTATTTCGGCAGAAAAACGGCTTTCTCAGAGTGGGTGCTCTGCGCCGACGGACACGCCGTTCCCTCCTGCACACAGTGCTTTTTCGGCGCTTCTATGTGGGGGTGGTATCACTACCCTCGGCGTGCGCTTCATACCGTTGAAACGCTGGACGCCCGCGGGTCACGGCGGCTTATTTGCCGTTTTTATGCCGCCCCAGAATTCGTCCTGTGCGGGCAGAATATCCCCTCGTCGGGCACACACGCCACCCCAGCCCCCAACCGCGCACACAGCGGCTCACACGCCGAAACACGGCGGGTTATCAGGGTCGATGGTGACGATGTTCTCGGTAGTGAGATCATCGACACCATCGGCCCTTTTCAGGCAGATCAGACGGTCGCCGTTGCTCTTGCGGAAGGACACCGTAATGCCGTTTCTCCTTAGAGCGTCAACGCTTTTGCGGATTCGGTGGGAGAAGCTGTTGGGGGTCAGTCCCTCCGTACCGGCAGGGTCGATCTTTTCCAGCAGCACCTTGGCAGGGGCGCTGATCTCCGGCTGCTGGCGCAGCAGTTCAGAGAGAAGAAAAAGAATTCTCTCGTTGGGCTGCTCTTTCTGTTCGCAGTCATCTGACAGCAGTTTCCAGACATGATCCTCACCGTCGAACTCCAGTGCCAGTTCCCGGTAGGGGATGTCCCGCCCGGTGCAGTAGAGCGTGGCTGTGTTCTCTCTGCGCTTGCTCTTGCGGAGGACGAAGTTGCTGTCGGTGGCGCCGCTGAGTCCGGTGGTGCCGGAAATCATGTTCATGGGATCATCGTCATTCATCTTCCGCAGGTGATGCACCAGCAGAATGGCAATGCGGTGCTTGTCTGCCAGCGCTTTCAGAACGCCGATGTCCCGGTAGTCGCTGGCATACGGATTTGCGTCATTGCCTGCTGTGCGGATGCGCTGGAGCGTGTCGATGACGATGAGCCTGGTCTGCGGATGCTCCTTCAAGAATTGCTCGATTTCTTCCACCAGCCCGTTATGGAGCTGCTGGGACATGACGGCGAAGTGCAGCGTGGGCGGCGCGTCCTCCGTGAGATCAAAGAGGCGGCTCTGGATACGCTGGAAGCTGTCCTCCAGACAGAGGTACAGCACCTCGCATGGCCGTGTGGCGAACGTCCAGAGCGGCTTGCCCTGCGCGGCGCAGAGACACAGCCACAGCGCCAGCCACGATTTGCCGATCTTCGGCGCGCCTGCCAGCAGGTGCAGTCCCTGTGGCAGCAGATCGTCGACCACGAAGGAGACCGGTTCGTAAGCGGTGCTTTGCAGCGTGTCCGCGTCAATGGTTTGCAGTCGGTTCATAAAAATTTCTCCTTTCTGAGTTGGAGTGTTTATTTCTTTCAGGCCTGTGCTTGTATCGTAACATGGGGATTGACTTTTGAAAATAGGTAATGTATCATTTTACTACATACACTATATTGAGACGAATACATTATCTACTGGGAGAGGGCTTATGTCTGTTTTAGGAAAAGACCTGTTTGATTTTCAGCGTTCGCATACGAACACAAAAGTGGAATTTGGCGCATCCGGCTACTGGGTGGAGATGGTCCCGGAGATGCAGCCCTACGGAACTGTGCTGACGGAGATCCTAAATCTGGATGTCACACCTTTTCAGAAGCTGTTGGACAGGTTGAACACCGCTGTCCACGAAAAGAATTATGATGACGCTCCGCGTGCCTATATGGACATGCAGAAGGGTTTTGGATCTCTGCCGCTCTACCGATTGTATCTGATGGACTTCCGTTATTTCGGAGATATGAAGATCGAGGAATTTGTGGGTGAGGAAGTGCGGGAGGCATTTGCGAAATATGTGATCAATGAGGAGCGCGAAATACCATCCTTCATGCAGCAGCAGATCAAGGACATTCAGCTCATTCAGGAGCGGTACGCGTGGTTTCTGGACCGGGTTTTTGCAAACGCTGTGTTTGAAAAGAAAAAAGGCCAGAGAAAAGAATCTCTGGCGCAGTTGATCTATTCCAGCGGTTATGAGGCTTTTGTCAGCGGTGTCAGTTTGGGGAAGGACCCGGAGGTAGACGCGCCGCTGGTAAGAGCGCAGTATCGCATCCGGGGCGAAAGAGAAAATGCCGAGGTAGTTGAGAAGATGTATTTTGACCGGCTGCTGGATTTCGTCTATGTGGAGCTTATGAAGGGGTTGCAGAAGGGGTTTGTACCAAAACGCTGTGCCAACTGCGGACGCTGGTTCTTGCAGATGCCGGGTATGACCTACGCCTATTGCGGCGAACCGGCGCCGGGGCAGGACGGCAAGACCTGCCGGGAGATCGGAGCCACCAGCAGCTTCCGCAGCAAGGTGCAGAACAACGATGTTTGGAAGGCTCATCAGCGGGCCTACAAAAAATATTTTGCCCGTACCCGAAAGGGGACGATGAGCAAGGGCGTGTTTGAAGTGTGGTCCCGGAAAATGGAGACGCTGCGGGACGATGCGCTGATGGAATATGGCAGAGCGCAGAGCGAAGAGGAGCGTCAGCGCATTGTGGATGAGGTCACGCAAAAAATGAATAAGCTGTGAGCGAAAAAACAGGAGGGAGCTGCGTCCGCAAATGCGGATGCAGTTCCCTCCTGTGCCGCAGTGCCGAAGCACTGCGTAGTCCCATTACGGAGTCCGGAGCAGCGGAGCACTT
>ENA-USUJ01002996-USUJ01002996.1-human-gut-metagenome-genome-assembly--contig:-NODE-2996-length-11867-cov-5.097540_pt1 | contig 11867 bp, 10 predicted proteins | sample MGYA00250061_ERZ773398 | MGnify/ENA primary metagenome ERZ773398 (study PRJEB29103, sample SAMN06111992) | human gut metagenome | biome: human gut; feature: ankylosing spondylitis patient; material...
GATTCTCCATGGTTGGATTTAAGATCGTGTTTATCGGTCTGATGCTGCTTCTGACAGGTCCGATCGGCACGCACGCCATCGCGAAAGCAGCCTTTCGGAAGGAAAATTTTGTAAATCAGACCGACTGCGAGAAGTTTGACTGCAAAACACCGCCAAAGGGGAACGCACAGGAAAAGGAGGAAAAGTAGCATGTCTGTATTGATCGCGGAGGCGGTGCTGTTGGTGCTTCTCATCGGTATCAGCATTCTCATTATCGTGGACCAGAGGCTGATGTCCTCCGTCATTACCTATTGTGCTGTTGTATACCATTGTCGGCGCAGCAGATGTGGCTTTTACGGAAGCAGTCATCGGAACGGTATCGACTGTATATTTTGTCATTGTGATCAAATCGATACGAAAAAAGCGAGGAACGGATGAAGAAGATCAATAAAAAACACCTCATCGGCGTGCTGCTGGTGATCGTGCTGACTGCGGGGATATCACTCGAGATCGGCCGCGTGCTGCCGACGATCGGCGCACTGGATACACCGGCGAACGGAGAGGTTTCGGATTACTATATCGAACATGCTGTTCGTGAGACGGCTTCACCGAACCTGGTGACTGCAGTTCTCGCGGATTACCGCGGATTTGACACCTTGTTTGAGACCTGTGTGCTGTTCTTATCGGGCGTGGTTGTCTGTATGACGCTGCTGCCGCCAAAAGGCAGCGCCGCAAAACCTGCAAAACAAAAGAACTTGCGGCAGGAGAGCAAGTCTGCTTTTGACGTTGCTTCTCGACTGGTCATTCCGATTCTGGTCATCTATGCGGTGTATGTACTGCTGCATGGCGAGATCAGTCTGGGCGGCGGTTTCCAGGCAGGCGCGCTGCTGGCGTGCGCGTATCTTTTGGACCGCATCACGCCGGGTAAAGGGATGTATCTGCCGCGGCTCAGGACAGAATCGACCTTGCTGCTGGGCGGCGCGGGCGCTGTCCGCGTCCACGGCGGCGGCTTTGCCGGTACCGTACAGGCCTTTGTGCCCGTGGAGCTTCTGGCGGGGTTCAAAGCCAACATGGAGGCCATTTTGGGTGAGGGCCGCTGCCATGTCCTCTCCATCCGCCCGGAGGGAGGCGCAGTCCTGTGAGCGATATCTCTACTGCCATCCAGCAGCTCGTCAACTACGGCCTGGACACCGGCCTTATCCTGCCGGACGATGAAATTTACATCCGCAACCAGCTGCTCATGACCATGCAGCTGGACAGCTTCACCACGCCTGAGGGCGAAGTGTGCTACACCGACCTGGAATCCATCCTGAAAACATTGCTGGACGACGCCGTCGCCCGCGGTGTCTGCGCGGACAACTCCACGGCCCGCGACCTGTTTGACACCAAACTCATGGGGGTGCTCACCCCCCGGCCCAGCATCGTCCGCGCCAACTTTGAGGAGCGGTACGAAAATGAGGGCCCGCAGGCCGCCACCGACTGGTTCTACCAGTTCAGCCAGGATACGGACTACATCCGCCGCTACCGCATCAAGCGGGACCTCAAGTGGGTGACCAAAACCCCCTACGGCGATCTGGATATCACCATCAATCTCTCCAAGCCCGAAAAAGACCCCAAGGCCATTGCAGCAGCCAAGCTGGCCCCCCAGAGCTCCTACCCCAAGTGCCAGCTCTGCGTGGAGAACGAGGGCTACGCGGGCCGGATGAACCACCCCGCCCGCGAGAATCACCGCATCATCCCGCTGACCATCAACGACAGTGCGTGGAATCTGCAATACAGCCCTTATGTCTATTACAATGAGCACTGCATCGTCTTCAACAACAACCACACCCCCATGAAGATCGAGCGGGCCACGTTCCGCAAGCTGCTGGACTTTGTGGCCCTCTTCCCCCACTATTTCGTGGGCAGCAACGCCGATCTGCCCATTGTGGGTGGCAGCATCCTGAGCCACGACCATTTCCAGGGCGGCCATTACGAATTCGCCATGGCCAAAGCCCCCATCGAGAAACCCTGGGTCTTCCCCGGCTTTGAGGATGTGGAAGCGGGCATCGTCCACTGGCCCATGAGCTGCATCCGCCTCACCTGCGCCGATGATACCCGGCTGGTGGAGCTGGCAGATAAAATTCTGACAGCATGGCGCGGCTACACGGACGAACAGTGCTTCGTCTACGCCGAGACTGACGGCGAACCCCACAACACCATCACCCCCATTGCCCGGATGCGGGACGGCAAGTTCCAGCTCGATTTGGTGCTGCGCAACAACATCACCACCCCGGAGCATCCGCTGGGCGTTTACCACCCCCACGCCAAGCTCCACCACATCAAAAAAGAGAACATCGGCCTGATCGAGGTCATGGGTCTGGCCGTGCTGCCCAGCCGCCTGAAGCAGGAGCTGTTCGACCTTGCTGATGTGCTGATGGCACACCTGCCCACCGCAGAGTACCCCGAAGCCCTGCAAAAGCACGCTGCGTGGGCAGAGGAGATCCTTGCAAAGCACCCGGAGTTGAACGCCGACAATGTGCACCTGATTTTGCAGGACGAGGTAGGCCATGTGTTCGCACAGGTGCTGGCCGATGCCGGTGTCTACAAGCTGGACGAGGCAGGCCGTGCAGGCTTTGTGCGCTTCCTGGAGAGTGTGTAAGATGATCCTGGAAGTCTGTGTTGACAGCACGGCCAGCGCCCTTGCAGCCAAACGCGGCGGGGCCGACCGGCTGGAACTCTGTGCCGACCTCATTGTGGGCGGCACCACCCCCAGCCTTGCGCTGGTGCGGCAGGTCAAGGCCGAAACCGGCCTCCCCGTGCGGGCACTGCTCCGCCCCCGTTTTGGCGATTTCTGTTACGACCGCTATGAGCTGGCCCAGATGGAGCAGCTGGCCGCGGAGCTGGTTGCCGCCGGGGCCGACGGCATCGTGACCGGTGCCCTGACACCGGAGGGAGAGCTGGATGTGGCAGCGCTGCGGCCCATCTATGCCGCTGCCCGCCGTGCCGCGCGGGAGGCCGGACGCCCGGCAGCTTGCACGCTGCACCGCGCCTTTGATGTCTGCCGGGACCCGTTTGCGGCGCTGGAAGCCGCCAAAGAGCTGCAGCTTGCCACCATCCTGACCAGTGGGCAGGCAGCCAGTGCCCCGCAGGGAGCGTCCCTGCTCCACCAGCTGGTGCAGGCCGCCGGGAATGACATTGAGATCCTGGTGGGTGCTGGCGTCGGCCCCGCCAACCTCCCGGACCTTGCCGCCCAGACGGGTGCCAGGGCGTTCCACCTCTCGGGCAAAAAAGTCCTTGACAGCCGGATGATATTCCGCCGCGGGGGCGTGCCCATGGGCCTGCCCGGCTTCTCCGAGTTTGACATCTGGCAGACCGATGAAGCCACTATCCGGGAAGTACGAACGATTTTGGATACCCTTGCATCCGATGCATAAGAAAAGAAGCTCTCCATGCAGGAGAGCTTCTTTTTGTGTAGATCCGTATAATAATCTCAGACTTTCCGGCGAAGCAGGCTCATGGGAGGCAGCTCCGGGGTGGGGATGGTGTATTTTTCCATCGCGTGCGGGGTGGACTCCATGGCCTCCCCGGCCTCGTTTTTGATCCACTCCGGGGTCAGCGGAATGCTCCGGCCATCCGGGCAGAGGGCTTCCAGCGTATCTCCCAGGCTCCACTTGCCCCGCTGCTGGCAGCTGGCAATGCCATTCTCCCAGCCGTCCACCGTGCCCACAAACTCCCACTCGCGGATGTAGGTGGCGCTGTCGGTGGCCTGACGGGCCTGCTCCCGGCCAAAATAGAAGCCGGGCGAATAGTGGCGGTGGCTGGTGCGGGTCAGCTCCTCCAGCACCTGCTCCGGCAGAGCGAAATCATCGTTGAGCGGGTCGGCAAGGTACTGGTCCAGCGCCTTGCGGTAAGCAGCGGTCACGCTGGCCACATAGTAGAACGTCTTGGCGCGGCCTTCGATCTTCAGGCTGTCCACACCCGCCTTGCAGATAAGGTCCAGGAACGGGGCGGTGCACAGATCATTGGCGTTGAGGATGTAGCTGCCGTTCTCGTTCTCGCCGATCTCATACAGCTGGCCGGGGCGGGTCTCCTCGCTGAGATAGTACTTCCAGCGGCAGGGCTGGGCACACTGGCCCCGGTTGGCGTCACGGCCTGCCATGTAATTAGAGAGCAGGCACCGGCCCGAGACGCTCATGCACATGGCACCATGGACAAAGGCCTCAATTTCCAGTTCCGGCGGGGTCTTGTCCCGCAGGGTAGCAATGTCCTGCAGGGTCATCTCCCGGGCCAGCACCACCCGCTTGGCACCCATGTTGTAGGCAGCGCGGGCAGCAGCCCAGTTGGTGATGCCCGTCTGGGTGGACATGTGGACATCAATGTCCGGGGCAAAGTGCTTGCAGGCGTCCAGCACACCCAGGTCAGCCACAATAAAGGCATCCACGCCCGCCTCCGCGGCGGACTTGATGGCCTCGGGCAGGCGGTCGGCCTCCTCATTGGTGGGCAGGGTGTTCATGGTCAGGTAGACCTTGCGGCCGCGGGCGTGGGCATAGATGACACCCTCCGCCAGCTGCTCCGGCGTAAAGTTGGCCGGAGCCGAGCGCATTCCAAATTCAGGCAGGCTGCAATACACAGCGTCCGCGCCGTAGTTGATGGCGTACCGCAGGCGCTCCAAATCGCCCGCCGGGGCCAGCAGTTCCGGGATCTGCAACATAACGTTATCCTCTCTTTTTATCGTTCTGGTTCACACAATAAGCTCCCCTTGCCGGGGAGCTTATTGCATTTACTTCAGGCTTTTATTCACGCTGTCGGCCTCGGCGCAGTTTTTCTGGTGGTCCGCGTAGGTCTTGGCGTAGTAATAATGACCGCTCTGGTCTGTCACAAAGAAATAGCAGTCCTTGACTTCCGGGTCACACTGGGGGTCCAGCGCCGCCCGGATGGCCGCAAGGCCGGGGTTGGAGATGGGGCCCGCCGGGAGGCCGGTGCAGTTGTAGGTGTCGTAGGCGTCCCGGATATTGGCCGGAATGCTGTCCCACCCGCCGTAATAGGGGGCCACCCAGTTCCACAGGTAGTTGTTGTCGGCATCGCTCTGGACATGGCTGGAGGCGTTGCTCTGCAGCTTGGGGTAGGGCGAACCCTCCGCCAGCCGGTTGCGGAACACCTGGGCCACATTATCGTCCTGGTCGTTGCCCGCTTCCTCCTGCACGAACGATGCCAGCGTGATCAGCTCCGGCAGGGTCATCCCCTGCTCGTCCAGCTGCTTGTACATGGCGTCGGTGATCTGCTTGTCAAAGTGGGCGTAGAATGTGGCCACATAATTGTGGACGGTATCGTCTTTCAAAAACTCGTAGGTATCCGGGAAGAGATAGCCCTCGCACTTCAAAAAGCGGTCCGGGGCGTCCTTGTCGTCCGGGACATACTGCCAGAACTTATATTCACTGAAATCGCCGGTGTTGGCCTCTTTCAGGAATTCCTCAGCCGTGCAGAGGCCGGCATCCTCCATCCTCTGGGCCATGGCGATGGCGGTGGTACCCTCGGGGAACGTCAGGCGGACGCTCTCGGCCTTGGCATACTCCGACAACACCTCGATCAGGTCGTTGTAGGAGCTGCCGGGTGCAAGCGTAAACTCGCCGTACTGCAATTTTGCGGCGGCTCCCTGTTTGCCCACATACCAGCGGAACAGGCGCGGGAATTTGATTACCCCCGCCTCTTTCAGCGCGTTGGCAATGGTGCCCACGCCGCTGCCCTGCTGGATGCTCACGGGGACTTCCTCGCCCGGCGTGCCGCCGTCGATCTCCCGCTTTGCCATCCAGACACCGCCGCCCGCGACCACGAGCAGCAGTACCAGCAGCACCAGAACAATTTTCAGTGCCCCGCCCTTTTTGCGGGGAGCACTGTGGGAATTTTTGTGTGCCATACCCACTCCTTTAACCGTTTTCCAGCATCAGCCGCATGTAGCTCTCGCTCACATCAAAGGGTTCGCCCTCAAAGCGGATCATGCCATAGTCCTGCCGGGTACCCTCGCCCAGGAACAGGTTCTGGGCAGCACCCACCGTGATAACAGCTTTTTCCACGATGACCTCTTTCTCCCGGGCCGCTTCCATCAGTTTCTCGGCAGAACGGTCATCCTCGGCCATCAGCTCCACAAAATAGAGGGTATCCTCCTTGCGGAAATAGATGCCGTAGCCCTGCTCACTGGACACGATGGTGGCACCGCGGGAGTACAGGTCTCCCAGCACCACGGCCATCTTCTCCGGCGTCAGCATGACCGTATCCGGCCAGAAGCGCTCCCGCAGCTCGCAGAGCTTTTCGGCGGTCACCGAGTCAAACTCAGCCTGGCTCCACAGGTTGCGCTCCACTTCCCGGGGCAGGCAGCGGAGGGCAAAAGCTTTCTGGAACCCCTTATCCTGCAGCAGCGCTGCCCGCTCCGGGCTGGTGGGCGCGGCCACCGTAAAGCCCGCGCCCCGCAGCTTCTGCTGGGCGCAGAGAGTATCCACCAAACCCGCCAAAATCAGGTTGCCCTGCCCGCACAGGCCAAACAGGTAATTGCCCGGGCGGCCCTGCAGCGTGACCGGCACCGCCAATGCCACGGCCTCGACCTGGCCGTTTTCTTCGGCCACGTAAACATTCTGTTCCCCGGCAAAACGGTCCATGGCGGTGTTGATAAACTCCGCCGTATCCCCCCGCTCTTTCTGCCAGAGTGCCACCACCGCCGCACGATCCGACGGCTGCATCAAACGATACATGAATAGGATGCCTCCTTTATTCTCAAATAACCCGCTGGGCCAATTTCCGCACTTCGCTCTGGATGTCCTCGATGCTCCGCATGGCATCGCCCTGGGTGCAGTGGACCGTCTCCCAGCCCAGATGGGCCGCACAGAATTCCGCCGCGTTCCGGCTCCGGGCCAGGTACTCCACGTCTTTTTCGTGGACGTCTTTTTTGCTCTCGTCGCCATGGTAGCGGCCCGTCATCAGCTTCTGGCTCACGGCGGGGTCTACCTGCAGGTAGATGACTTCATCCGGGGCAGGCAGTCCCAGCAGCCGGAACTCATAATCAAACAGCCACTGCAAAAAGCTCTCCCACTGCTCCGGCGGGAGCTTGGAGCACTGGTGTACTGCATTCGATGTGGTGTAGCGGTCCGCAATGATGACGCCGCCCGCCTCGTAAAAGCTGCCCCAGCTGGTTTTGTAACTGGCGTAGCGGTCTACTGCATAGAAGCTTGACGCCGCGTAGGCGTTCACATCATCGGGCTTGTCCCCAAACTGTCCGGCCAGGTACATCTTGACCAAGGCGCTGGAATCGCTGGCATAATCCGGGAATGTGATCTCCTGGACATTTTTGCCTGCTTCTTTCAGGTGTTTGGCCAGCAGTTTAGCCTGCGTCGCCTTGCCGCTGCCGTCCAGCCCTTCCAGCACGATGAGGGTGCCTTTTTTTGCATCAGCCATTTCACGGTTCCCCTTTCAGCGCGGCATACCGGGCACGGACTTCCGCCGTGCGGCCACAGCACATTTTTCCCTCCGGGCAGGGACCGGAAACGCAGGCCGGGCCTGCCTTGGCAAAGAGGTGGGGTGCCACCGGGTAGACCAGCCGGAGCATCTCTTCGGCCAGTGCCCGGATCTCCCACTGGGCACGGCTGCAACACCGCAGGTGGAAGAAGTTCTGCAAACTGCGGGCGTTCATCGTTACTACCATTTTCGTCTCGCAGGCGTTGGGCAGCACAAAGCGCGCGTCCTCGTTGGCCTGCTTGGAGGCCTTAGCGCGGGCCTGCTTCTCAGGCATTCCCTCGGCCATGAGGCGGGCGGTGTGGCCGTCCTCCAGCTTCTGCACGAGATCAAGATACCGCTGGGCGTCCTCGTTCATACTCTCGATGAACGCTGCCTTTGCCTCGGGGATGGCCTCGATCTCGGGCGGGATGACATAGCGGAAATCGTCCAGCCGGACATACCGCTGGCTCTGGACGCTGAACGACGCAATGCGGTGCCGGGTGATCTGTGCCAGCAGGGTGCGGCTGACTCCCTCAATGCCAAAGGTAAAGCTGGCGTGCTCAATGGGGCTTGCGTGGCCCAGATCACTGAGCATGGTCAGGAAGCGGGCGGTCTTTTCCTCGTCCAGCCCGTCCAGCAGGTCGGTGATATGGGCATCGGAGTAGCAGAGCTTGGCCGCTGCGGCCACCACCTTTTCCGGCTCCGGGGTGTGGGCGATCAATCGAACGGTCATCATACTCTCATTCCTCCGTAATTTTGGTCAGCGGGGCAAAGTTTGCCATGGTCTTCTTGACGCCGACCTTTTCAAAACGAATCTCCACGATCTGGTCCCCGGCAGCAGGCTTGACCGCCACCACCGTGCCTCGCCCGAAGACTTTGTGCTCCACCACATCGCCGGGCTCGTAGTGTTTCGTCGTGTTTGCGTTTGTTTTTGCAGCAGGCGTTCCTGTAAAGTTGATTTGCTTTGCAGGCGTTTCAGGTGTTGCCGGGCGGCTGTAGCCGCTGCCAAAGCCGCCAGAACCGCCCACGCTGCCGCTGCGGGAGCCATAACTGCTGCCGTAACCGCTTGAAGAACTCCCCCGCCCGGCGTAACCGGAACCGAAGCCCCGGCTCTCCCCGGCGTTGTACTCCCGGTTCAGGTAGCCGGAACGGTTTCCATAGCCTGTACTGCCACCGTAGCTTCCGTAAGAAGCCGAACCGCGGCCCCAGCCCGAAGCCCCGGAATAACCGGAGGCACCGCCGGGCACCGTGTCGCTGTAGTTGCTGCCCCAGCCGCCCAGACGGCTGCGCTGTTCCAGCACCGGGCTGCGGGTCTCTTCCAGATACTCCGGCTCGATCTCCCGCAAAAAGCGGCTGGGCTCATTGCGCTGGGTGCGGCCATACAGCATCCGGGTGACGCTGTTGGAGATGTACAGCTCTTTCTTGGCACGGGTGATGCCGACGTAGGCCAGGCGGCGCTCCTCTTCCAGATCAGCCTCCGAGTATTTGCTCATCTCACTGGGGAAGACCCCCTCTTCCATGCCGATCAGGAATACATACGGAAACTCCAGGCCCTTGGCCGAGTGAATGGTCATCAGCACCACCTGGTCGGCACTCTCGTTGTAGTTGTCAATGTCGCTGATGAGGGCGATATCTTCCAGATAGCCCTCCAGCGAGGCCTCCTCGCCCTGCTGGTCACAGTAGTTTTTCACGTTGTTGACCAGCTGGCCCAGGTTCTGCAGGCGGTCTGCCGCGTCCTCGTGGCCCTTGGCGGCATCGGCTTCCAGCATGGCCTTGTAGCCGGTGATCTCAATCACATCGCTGGCAAACTCGTCCAGCGTCTTATTCTCCAGCGAGTCCTGTAACCGCTCATAGATCTGATAGAACTTATACAGCGGTGCAATGGCCCGGCTGAGCTTCGCGTACTGGTCCGCATGGCGGATGATCTCCAACATGCTCACGCCCTCCTGCCCGGCCAGGTCAGCAATGACGTCAATGGTGGTCGCACCAATTTTACGGGCAGGCTCGTTGATAATGCGGCGGAGACGCACATCATCCCGAGGATTGGCCACAATGGACATGTAGGAGTGGATGTCCTTGACCTCTTTGCGGTCGTTGAACCGCTGGCCTCCCACGATCTTGTGTGGGATACCCGCGCGGGTGAAGTAGCTTTCCAGCGGGGCCGACTGGGCATTCATCCGGTAGAGCACGGCGTGGTCAGCCAGATGGCCGCCCTCCCGCAGGTGCTGGCCGATGATGTCTGCGATGTGGCTGGCCTCGTCCTGCTCGTTCTCTGCCGTGTAGACCTGCACTTTGTCGCCCTCGCCGTTTTGGGTCCAAAGGGTCTTACCCTTGCGCTCCGTGTTGTGCTGGATGACGCAGTTGGCGGCGTTGAGGATGTTGGAAGTGGAGCGGTAATTCTGCTCCAGCCGGATGGTCTTGGTGCCCGGGTAGACGCGCTCAAAGTTGAGGATGTTCTCAATGGTAGCCCCCCGGAAGCGGTAAATGCTCTGGTCATCGTCGCCGACAACGCAGATGTTCTTCTCCGGACCGGTGAGCAGGCTGACAAGGCGGAACTGTGCCACACTGGTGTCCTGATACTCGTCCACCAGCAGGTAACGGTATTTGTTCTGGTAGAAGTCCCGCACCTCTTTGTGCTCGGCCAACAGCTGGACGGTCTGATAGATCAGATCGTCAAAGTCGAACGCGCCGGCCTCTTTCAGTTTCTTTTCGTAGGCGGCATAAACACGGGCCGCCAGAGCGCCTTTGGTGTCCTTTGCCGGGGTCTGCAGTGCTTCGGCCGGGCTGACGAGCTGGTCTTTCCAGCGGCTCATCTGGTTGATGGCGCTCTTGACCGGGAAGAACTTATCATCCACGCTCAGCTCTTTGTACACGGTCTTCATCACCCGCTGGGAGTCGTCCGTGTCGTAAATGGTAAAACTGCGGGGATAGCCGATCTCCTCGGCCCAGCGGCGGAGGATGCGGACACAGGCGGAGTGGAACGTGGAGGCAAACACCTCATCGCCCTCTTCCCCGCCCAGCATATTGCGCAGGCGCTCTTTCAGCTCGCCTGCCGCCTTGTTGGTAAAGGTAATGGCCATCACGTTCCAGCTGCGGACCGCGTCCTTGCGGAGCATCCCGTCCAGCCAGCCGGGGGCATCCGTGCCCGTCATAAGGGCGGTGCGCAGGGCTTTTACATCATCCTCCGTTACCTCACGGGGCGTCCAGCTGGAGCCGTGGGCCGAGCCAAACCGGATGAGGTTTGCAATGCGGTTGACCAGCACCGTGGTCTTTCCGCTGCCTGCGCCTGCCAGGATCAGAAGCGGGCCGCTGGTGGTAAACACCGCCGCGCGCTGCATCTCGTTCAGGCGGCCAAACTGCTTTTCAATGTAGGTATCGCGCAGTTTACAAAATTCCTGTTGAAGATTGGTTGCCATGGTTTCACCTGTTCATTTCATCAGAATCATACAAGATATAGTATAACACAAAAGTGCCTGGTTTGACAGTGCTTTGGGCACAAAAAACGCCCACCCACAGCGCTGCCATGGGTAGGCGGAAAATATTTTTTCAGGAAGCCCTTAACCGAAGATGTTGATGAGGATACCAGCAGCAACGGCAGAGCCGATCACGCCGGCCACGTTGGGGCCCATGGCGTGCATCAGCAGGAAGTTGGAGGGGTTCTCGCTCTGGCCCACTTTCTGAGAAACGCGGGCAGCCATAGGCACGGCGGAAACGCCTGCGGAACCGATCAGCGGGTTGACCTGGCCGCCGGTGAGGGCGTACATCACCTTGCCGCACAGGACACCTGCAGCGGTACCAAACGAGAAAGCGATCAGGCCCAGCACGATGATGAACAGGGTGCGGGAGTTGAGGAACGTGTTGGCGGAGGTGGTGCAGCCGACAGACAGTGCCAGGAAGATGGTGATAATGTTCATCAGCTCATTACCAGCGGTCTTCTGGATACGATCGACAACGCCGCACTCTTTCATCAGGTTGCCCAGCATCAGCATACCGACCAGAACGGCGGCATCCGGCACGATGAGGGAAACAATGATGGTGACCATGATGGGGAAGATGACCTTCTCGGTCTTGGTCACGGTGCGCAGCTGCTTCATCACAACATTGCGCTCTTTCTTAGAGGTCAGCGCTTTCATGATGGGCGGCTGGATAACGGGCACCAGAGCCATGTAGCTGTACGCTGCCACGGCGATGGAGCCCAGCAGCTCCGGAGCCAGACGGGAGGTGACGAAGATGGCGGTAGGGCCGTCTGCACCGCCGATGATAGCGATGGCAGCGGACTGCTTCTGGGTGAAGTCCACCAGGCCGGTAGCAGCCAGCAGGCGGGCGCCCATGTAAGTACCAAAGATACCGAACTGAGCGGCAGCGCCCAGCAGCAGGCTCTTGGGGTTGGAGATCAGGGGTGCGAAGTCGGTCATGGTGCCGAT
>ENA-USUJ01002997-USUJ01002997.1-human-gut-metagenome-genome-assembly--contig:-NODE-2997-length-11866-cov-5.439477_pt1 | contig 11866 bp, 10 predicted proteins | sample MGYA00250061_ERZ773398 | MGnify/ENA primary metagenome ERZ773398 (study PRJEB29103, sample SAMN06111992) | human gut metagenome | biome: human gut; feature: ankylosing spondylitis patient; material...
CCTCGTAGAGTTTGCGCCCGCAGGCGCAAAGAAAGTCCGATCATTTTCTTCGGCGACATGTGCGGCGAAGAAAATACTTCTCGGTCTGCAAACGTGCGCGCCGTTTGCCTCCGGCGGACGGCGCGTGCGCTGCAGTCAGGCCGCAAATTCTTTGTCAAAAAGTATTACTTTTTGACAGACGCAACACCCCCTGTGCTGCAGCACAGGGGGTGTCCGCTATGGTGTTTTTCTAACCGTCAGCGCAGCGCGCTTACCGGTCGGGATACTTCTGCGACAGCTCTGCCTCCAGCGCATCCCAGTCGCGCGGCGGTCTGAGCTCCGTCCACGTCTCGGGCGAGGTGTTGTCCACGCGCTCGTACTCGTGGCCGTTGGTGGCCTCCTGCACGGCTGCGTAGTACCACGCTGTCTTGTTGCTGTTGTCCGGCCAGACGATCATGTCCGGCAGCAGATGATCCTTATCCGGGGTACGGAAGAGGACGTTGTTGATGATCTCCATGACCTCGGCACGGGTGATCTGGTTCTGCGGGCGGAACGTGCCGTCCTCATAGCCGCTGACCAGACCGAGCTTCGCCGCGCGGTTGATGTAGTCGCGCGCCCAGCTGTCGGAGATATCGGTGAAGGCGTCGTCCTCGACCTCCGGCGCATGGAAGAACAGCGCCGCGATCGTCGCGAACTCTGCGCGGGTGATGTACTGCTGCGGGCGGAATGTGCCGTCCTTGTAGCCGGCGAGGATGCCGCCGTTGGTGAGCGTGGCGACCTGACTGGTGTACCAGCTCTGGGCCGGGACATCCGAGTACGAGCACTTGGTGGTCCAGATCTCCTCACGGCCGTCATCTCTCAGGATGCGGTAGAAGATCGCGGCGACCTCGGCGCGCGTGATCGGTCTGTTCGGTGCGACCGTACCGTCCGGATAACCGGCGATGTACGAGTCGTGGTTATCGCGCTCCAGCGGCGGAGGCGGCAGCTCGTTGTCCTCTGCGGAGAAGACGAACTTGATGTGCGCGGCCGCTTCCTGGAAGGCGTTGCCCATCGCGGGGTCGATCTCAACGGTCACTTCCAGCTTGATCGGGTCTGCCTTCGGGAAGACCTCGGCAACGAGGACGTCGCTCTTGAGTCCGTCGGCCGCGTCGAGCTGGTCGAAGAGGCTCGCGTTCTTGTTGGTCGCGAGCACCTTGCCGTCCTGCGACACGGTCATGTGGATGTGGCTGAGCACATCGTCGTACTTGATGGCGGTGCCCTCCTTGGCGGAGGTGTCGCCGTCGATCTCGGCGCGGAGGTAGACCTTCGCGCCCTGCGCGCCGTTGGCGCTGTCGGCCTTGACGCAGATGGTCTGCGTGAGGCTGTCGCCGGGCATGCAGTTGGAGAAGTTGGCAAACAGGTCCGTCGCCGAGCCCTTGCCGGTGTTGGTAAAGACAAAGCGCGCGTTGTTGCCGTCGTTGCCGTCATAGTAGGTGACGGTGGGGAGCTTTTCCTCGCCCGTCGCCCAGATGCCCAGCCCCGCAGCCAGCGCGACCACCAGCACGAGGGCGACGATCATGGTAAACTTTTTGTGTTTCATACCGCTGCCCTCCTTATGGTGTCGTGGTCGGCTGCGTCAGATAGCCGTTGCTGTCAACGCCCACGCCCCAGCTCTGCTGCACAGCCGCGCTCGGTGCGGCCTGAATGCTCTCGGCCAGCACCGTCACCTCGAGGTGATAACCCTCGGGTGCAGCGTCCTGCGTGATGGGCGTTTGCAGCAGGTTGGTCGTGACATTGTTCGGCTTTGCGTCGACCGGTCCGACCGGCTTGGTGTAGTAGTAGATGCCGCCCTGCTCGAACCAGTCGGCCGTGATGCTCGGCGTGATGTTCACCGGCTCGGCGGAGACATTGCCGTTCTCATCCACCCAGTTCATGACCAGCTTGACGCGGACATAGGACACGGCCGTTCCGGTGTTTTTGACGACGATGCTCTTTTTCTGGTTTCCATCCAATTCCTCGACGATGTCCGTTCCGGATTTGGCCGCCGTGAAGGTGTTCTCCACGGGGGCGGTGCTCGCCTTGAGCAGGGCGAACGTCGTGCCGACGGCCAGTGCGAAGATCAGGCACAGGGAGAGGATGAGCGCGGTCTTTCTCCCGCCTGAACCGTTAAAGATACGTTTCATATGTCATCCCTCCTGTTCAGTTTGTTTCCGGAGCCGGAATCTGCTCGATCTCGGTTGCGCTGACCCACTTGTTGATCACGTCGGCAATGCTCGTGAGCCAGTTGTGCGAATTGTAATGGTTGGTGACATCGACCGTGGCGCTGGGCGTCGTGCCGCTGAGCGTAGCCGTCTTGTTGTTATCGCCAACGATGCTGTAGCTCCACGACCAGTTTGTATCCTCGGTGACCGTGTACGTGCCGACGGCCAGACCGGTGATGGTCTTTTGTTCGCCATGCTTGAGCACGATGGTGGTCACGAGCTTACCGGCGCTGTCCTTCACATCGAACACGAACGTCTGGTTCGGGTTCGCGCCGTCGCCTGTGACTTTCTTGGAGATCGTCAGGCTGCAGGTGTTGACCGTGATGGTGAACGCAGCATCTTTAGAAACGCTCTCATACGTTCCACTTTGCGTAGGCGAAACCGTGCACGTCACCGTGTAGGTCGTGGTCTGCTCCGGGGCGACGGTGCCGCCGCTTGCCGCATCGCTCCACTCCCATATTCCGCTGCTGCTTCCGGCAGGAACCGTGTACGTGCCGACCGTTCCGCCGTTTTCATCCTTGACCGTGTAGGTCACGTTCACAAAAGCGTTATTTGTGCCGTCAAATGTGGCATTCTGGTGCACAAGCTCCTGCAAATTGGCAGAATCGCCAAGGTAGATCGTCTTGCCATCCGCCGTCGGCGTGATGCTTTTTACTTCCACGTCCTGCGTCGGCACATCGAACGCCTTGATCATGGTTCCCTTCGCATAGATGCCGGACTGCCCATCATTCGTTGGCACCTGATTGCCGCCGAGGAAGCCAGCTTCCACAGAGGCATCAAACTCGATGATCAGTTTCTTTCCGAACGTGCCATCCGCCTTAGCGTTTGTGGAGACATAGTTCTGGTTGAAATCGAAGCCGGTCACATTGACCGCCCGCGTTGCCGGATCGATCGCTGCCGTCACCGAAGGATCGGCTGCGACCGGAGCCCCAAATGCGCTGCCGTTATAGGCCGCAGTGGAGAGACGAATAGCACCGGCATTTTGCGGCACCGTAAAGTATGGCGTCACGATGTCTTTGATGACCGTCTCGCTGCCAAGGTCAATATTGGCGCTGCCGATCGTCTGGCTGATGGAGGTAAAGATGTTATTCAACGCCGTCGAGTTGCTCGCCGTCATATAATAGCCGGTTTTGTCGCGGGTGAAGTTTCGCGTCACTTTCCAGCCGTAATAACTGGCGGAGAACCAGTGTTCATCTTTATAATCCTTTAACCCTATCTCCGAGGCAGCCTTGAAGTTGCTGGACACATAGTTCAAAAAGCGGTTCCCAGCCGGAACATCGATACCATTGCTTGTGTTCTTGTTGGCCCAATAACTCCCAACGCTTCCGTTCGAGTTTTTTGAGAACCCGGTGTTGCCATACAGCTGGTCAACGTTCGCCCCGGTGAAAATGCCAACCGTGTACACGGTCACACCGGCATCCTTCATCGACTTTGCGCTTGCAATAGCGCTGGTCGCAACCTTTGCATCGAAACCGGAATTGCCCGGCATGCCATCCGTGAACACGATCACGACCTTGCTGCTGTCGCGTGCGGAATCGACACTCGACAGAAGCCTCTGCGCATGGTTCAAGCCGTTTTGCGTCTGCGTGCCGCCCTTAGCCTGCAGCTGGTTAACCGCCGTTTTCAGTGTGGTCACATTTGCTCCGTTGGCATCATTGACCGCAGTCAGTTCTTTCACGACCTGAGAATAATTATAACGATATCTGCCATCCTGATACGTAGTATCGCCGACCGTGTTCGTGGAATCTCCCGCAAACTTAACGATCGCGATCCGGTGTTCCACGCCTTCATCCTTGGCTTTTGTTGCCACATTGTCAATGAAAGTATTGACGGCCTGCTTCATTGCGTACTGGCGAGTGTCCGCTTCATTGTCCGTCTCTTCCCCGTTGAAATCGTCCGCCATCGAGCCGGACTGGTCGAGCACAAGGACAATGTCACAGGGCTTCGTTGTGGTGCTCGTCGTGACCGTGCCGGTCGTGTACGCTTCCAGATGCACCGTATAGCCGCCGTCGGCTTTCGGCGTAACCGTCTTAGTCAGCTCCAGACCATCATCCTGCGTCTCACCGGTATCGGCAAGCGACGGCGCGCGCGCGGCGCGGTAAGGAGACGTCTGCGGCCGCGTCACCACGAGCGGAAGAATCGGCCCCACCGTCGGAGACGACTGCGTGTCCTCGACCGTTCCTGCGGTCTCAGCCATATCCGCAGCCGCATCCGCTGCCACGCCGGCGCCCATGAACAGGCACAGGCTCAGGAGCAGGGCTGCACAGAGGACGAGCGAGAGAATGCGTTTTTTCATGGTTTCGTCCTCCTTTCTCAGGGCGTCGGGATCGGGTCGATCTGCGTGCTCGAGGTGCTCGCCTCGACCGCTCCGACGTGCTTCCATACATCTCTGACATCATTGGCGGCGTACTGCTCAAGGTTCGCCGTCTGCACGGCCTCCGCCGTTACATAGATGTGCACCGTGGAATTCTGGTATTCGTTGCCCATTTTGGTGCTGAACGTGACGCGGCTGAACAACTGCGTCGTGGCCGTCTTCGGATCGACCGCACCATTATAATAATAGTACCCGTCCGGTCCGGCGATCCAGTCGGTATCGTTCAGATCCAGCACCAGCAGGTGCTCGCTCGGGTCGAGCGGCATGCGCTCGCTGTCGGCGTTGAGGATCTCGGGCGTGATCTTCACGCGGGTGTAAAACGCACCCGTGCCGACGTTCTCCACATACACCACTTTGTTCACGACGCTGCCGGGCATGACGCGCACGGTCGTGAACGGATTGCCGTTACCGTCCTCGTCGTGCAGCGCGAGCTTGACCGAGCCCATCGTGATGACGTTGTCCGCCGTGCCGACGGCCGAAAAGTACGCCCACGTACCGACCGCCAGCAGTGCCACTGCCAGGAGGAGGACCGTCGCGATGGTCCACTTCTTCTTCATGCACAAACCACCTTTCTCCTTGCCGGGGGTTATTCTGCGCTGTGCGCAGGGATTCTCTTCCGCGCCCGAAGGCGCGCCGGGACTGTTTTTGCGGGATTCTCTCTTTCAGTCTGCGCGCGGACAGCGGCAGTACCGCCGCCCGCGCCCGGATTGAAGCCGAGCCAGAGTCCCCGATGGGGGCGGCGATTTCGCCGCCCCTTTGGGGTCAAAATGTTGGGGAATTACTTGCCGTTGTTGTTATAAGCAGCAACAGCCTCATCCACCGTGTTAAAACCATCCGCCTGGATCGCGTAAGCGGTCACGATGACTTCCCAAGAAGCATCCGCAGAGATCGGATCGCCAGCGGGCAGGATGTACTGAGTGCCATCTTCATTCGTGGTCACGCGCCAATCCATGTAGACCTGAGCGAGGCAGGGCAGAGAGGTCTTGCCAGCGGGCAGGGTCTTTGCCATGGTCGTGCGGATCACAACATACTCGATGCCACCGATTGTTTCAGTGCCAACATACTTGTAGTCATTCCAGAGGCCATCTTCAACAGCAACCATTTTGGGGTCGGTAACTTTGTGGTTTGCATCAACGATGCCGTCGTTGGTCGCGAGGCCCCAATAATTTCCGGAGTTGTACTCCACGTTGAAGCAGCCGTAGCTGTTCCAGTGCAGAGCGTTCTTGCTCTCGTTGGTGGGATATTCCTTGCTCACAAGATAGGCAGGAATCTTAAGCTCGACCCAAACCCAAGCATCATTCGCACCCGTGTTCTTAACCGTAACGATCTTGGAAACGGCATTGCCGTCGTTGGACTTGCCGGGGACAAGGGTCTTGTTCTGTTCAAAGGCCTCAAGACCGTTTTCGCCCTTCTGCTGCTCATCCAGAGCAATCTTGACATTGCCCATGGTGAACGTATTGGTCGCGGACTTCGTATCGGTGAAGTACGCCAGCGTGCCGCCGACGACCAGCACCGCGACGAGCATGACTGCGATCGCAGCCATCAGAATGGATTTCTTTTTCATAAGTAGCGTTCTCCTTTTCTTTTTTATGTACAGCGCTCTGTACATGGTTTCCAAGGGATCTGCTCAGGGAAAGTTGCGAGGGAGTTGCTTAAAAGCACTCGTTAAACGCGGCCGCAGCATCCGCAAAACCAGCAGCCTGGCAGATGTACGCCTGGAAGGTGATGTTGTTTGCGGGGGCAAGCGTGTCAGGATTAAGATTCTTTCCGACCGTCACCATGTTGCCGGTCAGAATGTCATACGAGCCATTCGTCACGTCAGCCTTCAGCACCCAGATCTTGTAGCCGTCTTTCTCGACTTGAGTCTCGCCGTTCATCAGAGGCGACCACTTATCCGTATCCACGCTCCAAGTGAAGCCGTCCTTCGGCTCGCCCTTAACGCCGACGAAAAGATATGCCTTCGCCGTCAAGCCGGTCACATGAACAGCCGGCTGCTTGGGAAGGTCAACGCCCGGCTGCACCACGTAGTTAATGCCGGTGTCCTGCCATGCGGCATCGGCTGCGATCACATACGTGCCGTCAGTATTCTGGGTGACCGCTTTCTCCTGCAGCTTGATGCCGCCGCCCTGATCAAACAGCTTGCCGGCAACAAAGGTGTTCGTGATGGTGTTCGTGGTGCTCGTCAGATACGCCCACGTCGCGCCGACCGCCAGCGCCACAACGAGCACGAGCGCGATGGCGATCGTCAAAGTTTTCTTCTTCATTTTCGTGTTTCCTCCCCTTACACAAATTTTGGTTTCCGAACTCACCATGTCTCAACAGCGTCCAACGTGCGCTGTCAGCGTTCATTGAGTTAATGCACGGAGATTTGAAAATATTTCATGCTCCCGTGAAAATGTTTAAATCCGACGGTTTTTGCCGCCATTTTCTGTGCATTTTGCCACGTTTTCTGCCTCTGCTCGGCGCGCCGCATCGCGGGCATCGGCCTCAGCCGCCTTGCGCAGCATGTCCGGCAGGAACGCCAGAACGACGAGCACGATCGCGATCGCAATGGCCAGATACATCCCCGGCGGGTTCGAGACCCAGTGCGAAACATAGCCCAGATACGGGATGGTGAACACCGGGCGGCCGATGAGGTTCTTGAAATAGACAGGTGCGCCGTCGGGCGCGTCGTTCGCGTCTCCCTGCGTGTAGAAATGCTCGTTTTCCGCATCGATGGAGATCACGCGGTGTGTGACGACATCCAAGTCCTCATTGAGTACGAACGTGATCGCGTCACCGACCTGCACGTCCTCGGGCGCACAGGGCTTGACATAGATCAGCGAGCCGGTGTGATACGTCGGCTCCATGCTGCCGGACAGGACGCACATCGGCCGCAGACCGACCAGCCGCACACCCACCAGAAGCAGCGCCAGAATGACCACCAGCACCACCGCAGCGGTGGAGATGGCATTGCACACTTTCTGAACCTGTTTTGACATCTTCGTTCTTCCTTTCCCTTCGCGGGCATCCCCCCCCTGTTGATCCCGGCCGGAGGGCAGACCTCCGAAGCGCAGCCTGTCCGAACCGGAAACGCGCACGGCGGGGCGGGGCGGGAACGCTTCGGAGTTTCCCGCCCCACTTCAGCCGTCACGCTTACTAACCAAAAGGATACCACGTTTTATTGCACACCGATAGGGGTATTATACACAAACTTCCAGCGATATTTTTGTAAAAATCAAACAGCTTTTCCTTTTGCTGTCCAAAAGCTGTACAGTTATCCAACACCCATTGTACGTTTTGGCTGCGGGTGCGTCAAGTGCGGAGCGCGGGCGCGCGGGAATCTTACCTTTTCTTAAAACTGTCGCGGTTTTGCTTGTTTTTAGCGGGGAAACATGATAGGATAATTGCCGATTATGGATAGATAACAGGAAGGAGCTGCACGCATGGATACAAACGTGCTCGACTGGCTGGAAGTCACCGCCGCAGCCTGTCCGGACAAGCCCGCCTTTCTTGACGAGGACGGCGCGGTGACCTTTGCCGACGTGCGGCGCGAGGCGCGCATCATCGGCACGGCGGCGGCAAGGCTGCGCGCCGGACGCAAGGCGCCCATCGCCGTGATGAGCGGGCGCAACGCACACACCCCGGCCGTATTTCTCGGCGCGGTATACGCCGGCTGCTGCTACGCGCCGATGGACGGGACGATGCCCGTGCACCGGCTCAACTCTATTTTAAATACGCTTGACACCGACCTGATGATCGTGCAGCGCGCGTTTTACGACAAGGCCAGGACGCTGGAATTCGGCGGCGAGATCCTCATCGCGGAGGACCTGCTCGAGGGCTGCGAGGACGCGGCGCTGCTGGCTGACTGCCGCGCGCGCGCGCGTGAGCTCGACCCGCTGTACATCATCTTCACCTCCGGCTCGACCGGTACGCCCAAGGGCGTCATCACGGCGCAGCACTCGCTCATGTGCTACATCGAGGACTACGCCGGCGTGATGGGCATCGCGCGCGAGGACGTGCTCGGCAACCAGTCGCCGCTGGACTACATCGCCGCCGTGCGCGACATCTATCTGCCGCTGCGCTTCGGCGCGACGACGGCCATCATCCCGAAGGAACTTTTCATGTCGCCGGAGCGTCTGTTCGCATACATGAACGACAAGGGCGTCACGGCCGTGGGCTGGAGCGTCTCGGCGCTGACGGTGCCGGCCGCGCTGGGCGCGTTCGAGTGCAGCGTGCCGCAGCACCTGCGCAAGGTGTGCTTCTCCGGCTCGGTGATGCCGTGCAGCTGCCTGCGCCAGTGGCAGCTCGCGCTGCCGGAGGCGCGGTTCGTCAACCAGTACGGCCCGACGGAGGCGACCGCCTCGTGCACGTATTACGTCGTGCCCGGTCTGGTGGAGGACACCGACGTGCTGCCGATCGGCAAGCCGTACCCGCACTACGAGGTGTTTCTGCTCTCGGAGCAAAACGAGGCCGTGCCCGACGGCGAGATCGGCGAGATCTGCGTCAAGGGGCCCATCCTCGCGCTGGGCTACTACAACAGCCGCGAGAAAACGGCCGAGAGCTTCCTGCAAAACCCGCTCAACCGCGCTTACGACGAGCGCATCTACAAGACCGGCGACCTCGGGCACTTCGCGCCCGACGGCAACCTCATGTTCCACGGCCGCAAGGACCGGCAGGTCAAGCATCTCGGCCACCGCGTGGAGCTCGGGGAGATCGATCTCGCCGCGGCGAAGGTGCCCGGCGTGGAGGACTGCTGTGCGCTCTATGACCAGGTGCACGAGCAGATCTGGCTGTTTTACACCGGCGAGGGCGTGACCAAGCGCGACATCGCCGTCGCCCTGCGCGCCGACCTGCCGGGCTTTATGGTGCCGCGCAAGATCGAGCAGCTCGAGGCCATGCCCCGGCTCGACAACGGCAAGACGAATATGCGCGCGCTGGCCGAGCGCATCACCGCCGTCAAACACTGATTTCGCTTACTTTACTTACTTCAGGAGGTATATCAATCATGGAACAGGAACTGATGGACATTCTGACCGATCTGCGCCCCGACGTGGATTTTGAGACCGAGACCGCCCTCATCGACGACCACATTCTCGAGTCGTTCGACATCGTGTCGCTCGTCGCGGCGCTCAACGACGCGTTTGACATCGAGATCGGCACCAAGGATCTCGTGCCGGAGAACTTCAACTCCGCCAAGAGTCTGCTGGCCATGGTGCAGCGCCTGCAGGACGAGGACTGATGGACAAAACTGCACTTCGGACGGCGGCCGAAAAGTACGGCACGCCGCTGTATCTGTTTGATCTGGATGCTTTCACGGCGCGCGCTGAAAAAGTGCGCGCCGCGTTCGGCTCTCACGTGCAGCTTTGCTACTCCATGAAGGCAAACCCCTTCGTGCTGCGCGGCCTGCCGGACGTGTTCCGCTGGGTGGAGGTCTGCTCCCCGGGCGAGCTGACGATCTGCGAAAAGCTCGGCATCGCGCCCGAGCGCATCCTCTACTCCGGCGTGAACAAGGGCGCGGACGATGTCGCGCGCGCCGTCGCGCTGGGGGCAGACCTGCTCACGGCCGAGAGCACACTGCATTTTGATCTCATCTGCGCCGCCGCGGCCGCGCAGGGAAAGCACGTGCGCGTGCTGCCGCGCCTGACCGCCGGCAGCCAGTTCGGCATGGACCCCGCCGTGCTGGAGGAGCTCGTTGCGCGCCGCGCGGAGTTCCGGAACGTGACGATCGCGGGCATCCACTATTTTTCCGGCACGCAAAAGCGCAAGGACGCCGTAATCGCAAAGGAGCTTGCGCATCTGGACGAATACCTCACGATGCTGCACGACAAGTACGGCTTCACGGCGCAGCACGTGGAATACGGTCCGGGGCTGAACGCCGAGTGCCTGCGCGACGATGCCGAGGCGCGCGACGGCGCGCTGCTCGACGCGGCCGCGGAGCACATCCGCGCCTTCGGCGAAAAGTATCCGCTGACGATCGAGATGGGGCGCTTTTTCGCCGCCCCCTGCGGCACGTTCCTCACCGGCGTGGCGGATGCCAAGTGCAACCTCGGCGTGAACTATGCCGTGTGCGACGGCGGTATGCATCAGGTGAAGTATGACGGTCAGCTCATGGGCATGCAGTCCCCGCCGCTGACGCTTCTGCGCGAGAGCGCGGACGCCGCCGAACCGTGGATGCTCTGCGGCAGCCTGTGCACGACCGCGGACGTGCTGGTGCGCGAGGCGCAGCTGCCGCCCCTGCGCGTGGGCGACGTGATCGCCTTCGGACGCTGCGGCGCCTACTCCGTGACGGAGGGCGTGGCCGTGTTCCTCTCGCGTGACATGCCGCGCGTGGCGCTCTGCCGCGGCGGGGACTTCACGCTCGTGCGCGACCGGTTTGCGACCGACGTACTCAACACCTGCCGGACGCCGGAGGACGAAGCATGACGCTGACATCGCTGCCGTTTTACCTGCTGGTGCTCGCGCTGCTGGTGCTGTACTACCTCGTGCCGAAGCGGTTCCAGTGGGTAGTGCTGCTGATCGGCAGCTACGCGTTTTACGCGTTCGTGTGCCTGCGCTACATGGGCTTTATCGTCGTGACGACGCTCACGACCTACTTTGGCGCACGCGGCATGGACGCCATGACCGCGCGCATGGAGCAGACCGTCGCCGCGCACAAGCAGGACTGGGAGCGCGAGGAGCGTAAGGCGTACAAAAAGCGCTGCAAGTCCCGCCGCAAGGCGCTCATGATCGCCATCCTGCTGCTGAACTTCGGCATCCTCGCCGTGCTCAAATACTATAACTTCTTTGCCGAGTCCATGGAGGCGCTCTTTGCGTCCGTGGGGCTGACGGTCTCGCTCGGCCACATCGGGCTGCTGCTGCCGCTGGGCATCTCGTTTTACACGTTCCAGTCCATGGGCTACGTGCTCGATGTCTACCGCGAAAAAGTGCCCGCCGAGCGCAACGTCGGCAAGCTCGCGCTGTTCGTGTCCTTCTTCCCGCAGATCATTCAGGGCCCGATCGGCGTGTACGACCAGCTGGCGCACCAGCTCTATGACGAGCACAAGTATCACTTTGACAACATCCGCTTCGGCGCGCAGCTGATCCTCTGGGGCTTTTTTAAGAAGCTCGTCATCGCCGACCGCGCCGTGGGCATGATCCACACCGTCGCCGGCGCGTACACCGACTACGCCGGCACGTACGTGCTGCTGGCGGCGATCGTCTACGCGCTGCAGCTCTATGCCGACTTCTCCGGCGGCATCGACATTTCGCGCGGCGTGGCGCAGATGTTCGGCATCACCATGGGCGAAAACTT
>ENA-USUJ01003003-USUJ01003003.1-human-gut-metagenome-genome-assembly--contig:-NODE-3003-length-11839-cov-3.302074_pt1 | contig 11839 bp, 10 predicted proteins | sample MGYA00250061_ERZ773398 | MGnify/ENA primary metagenome ERZ773398 (study PRJEB29103, sample SAMN06111992) | human gut metagenome | biome: human gut; feature: ankylosing spondylitis patient; material...
GAGATCGTGGAGCTGCCGGAGCAGAAGCTCCCCGAGTCGCCCGCCCCCGCCGAGATCGACCAGGCGCTCGCCAGGGAGGCCGCGCTCATCGAGGAAAAGCTCCCCAAGGGCGGCGCGGTCATCGCCCTGTGCATCGAGGGCACGGAGCTGAGCAGCGAAGCCCTCTCGAAAAAGCTGGCGCAGCTCGCCTCCGCGGGCGCTTCGCAGCTGACCTTTCTCATCGGCGGCAGCTTCGGCCTGCACCCGCGCGTGAAGCAGCGCGCCGACCTGCGCCTTTCCATGTCGCCCATGACCTTCCCGCACCATCTGGCGCGGGTAATGCTGCTCGAGCAGCTCTACCGCGCGTACCAGATCGACGCCGGCACGCGCTATCATAAGTAAGGAGGAAGCACCATGTCCTTTCCCAAGCTGAGCTGGGGCCGTGAAAAGCACGACCTCGCCGACCGCTGGCCCAAGGGGCCGGACGGCACGCCCGAAAAACCCGCCTTCCTTGCCGACTCGACCGAGGAGGACAACGCCGCGGGCATGACCGTTGAAATGCTGCGCGCCTACGGCATCCCCGTGATGAAAAAGTACGACGACAAGGACGGCACGCTCGGCAAGGTCCTGTTCGGCACGCCGAGCGGCGGCGTGGGGCTGTATGTACCCGAAAGTATGCTCGAGGACGCGAAGAATCTTCTCGCGCCCGTGGAGGAATCAACCCGGAATGAGGAGGAATCGTAATGGATTATCGCAAGGAATATGAAAAGTGGCTCGCCTCCCCCGCGCTGAGCGAGGACGAGCGCGCCGAGCTTAAAGCGCTCGAGGGCAACGACAAGGAGATCAAGGCCCGCTTCTACGGCCCGCTCGAGTTCGGCACCGCAGGCCTGCGCGGCACGATGTACACGGGCCTGCACAACATGAACCGCCACGTCATCCGCTGGGCGACGCAGGGCTTTGCCAACGTCATCCGCGCCGAGGGTACGGAGGCGATGCAAAAGGGCGTCGCCGTGTGCATGGACTGCCGCAACCACTCCGCCGAATTTGCCCGCGAGACCGCCTGCGTCATGGCAGCCAACGGCATCCATGTGCGGCTCTTTGAGTCCCTGCGCCCCACGCCTGAGCTTTCCTTTGCCGTGCGCGAGTACGGCTGTCAGGCGGGCGTGAACGTCACCGCCAGCCACAACCCCAAGGAGTACAACGGCTACAAGGTCTACTGGGCGGACGGCGCGCAGCTGCCGCCGCAGCACGCCGCGGCCATTGCCGACGAGCTGACGCGGATCGACATTTTCACAGGCGTCCGGTCGATGGACTACGAGCAGGCTTTGGCCGAGGGCAGGATCGAGCTGCTCGGCGAGGACTGCGACCGCCGCTTCATGGCGAACGTCATGGGCATGGTCAACGACTATGAGACCGTGAAAAAGGTCGCGGACGACTTCGGTCTCGTCTACACGCCGTTCCACGGCTGCGGCTACAAGCTGGTGCCCGAGGCGCTCACAAGGCTCGGCATCAAGCACCTCTACTGCGAGCCGAAGCAGATGGTCATTGACGGCGATTTCCCCACCGTCGTCTCCCCCAACCCCGAAAACCCCGAGGGCTTTTATCTCGCGATCGACCTCGCCAAGGAAAAGAACGTTGACTTCATCCTCGGCACCGACCCCGACAGCGACCGCGTGGGCATCATGGTGCGCAACAAGTCGGGTGAGTTCGAGCCCGTCACCGGCAACCAGACCGGCGTGCTGCTGCTCGACTACCTCATCGGCGCGATGAAGCGCGCCGGAAAGCTCCCCGAAAAGCCCGCCGCGCTCAAGACCATCGTGACGACCGAAATGGCGCGCGCCGTCGCCGAGGCCAACGGCCTCGACTGCTACGACACCTTCACCGGCTTCAAGTTCATGGCGGAGAAGATGAACGAGCTGGAGAGCGCGGGCAAAAACACCGTCATCTTCTCCTATGAGGAGAGCTACGGCTACATGATCGGCCACTACGTCCGCGACAAGGACGCCGTCACCGCCTCTCTGCTCCTCACCGAGATGGCGGCATGGTACCACGCGCAGGGCATGACGCTCTTCGACGCGCTGCAAGCCCTCTATGAAAAGTACGGCTGGTACGGCGAAAAGACGCACAACCTCGTCATGCCCGGCCTCGACGGTCTTGAGAAAATGGCGGCGCTCATGCAGTCGCTGCGCGCGCAGCCTCCGGTCGAGATCGGCGGCGTAACGGTCGCGCAGTACAAGGACTATTCCGACGGTACGGTGCGCGACGCCGCGACCGGCGCGGTCACGCCGATGCCGCTCTCCGGCTCGAACGTCCTGCGCTTTGAGCTGACCGACGGCACGCACATCGTCGTCCGGCCCAGCGGCACGGAGCCGAAGATCAAGGTCTATATCCTCACCAAGGGCGCGGACGCCGCGGAGCGCGACGCGAACCTCGAGAAATACAGCGCGTGGGTCAAGACCCTCGCCTGACCGCACAGCCACATACTGCAAACGGAGGGCGGCGCAAAACGCCGCCCTCTTTTTTGAAAGGAAGATACTCCCTATGGCCTCGCTCGCCCTCTACTGGTCGGTCATGATTGCCTGCTACCTGCTCGCCTCGCGCCTGCGCCGCTACGCCGACCGCCTCGGCTTTGTCAATACGCTGCTGAGCGTCAGCGTCTACGCGCTCGTTTTCGTGATGGGTCTGCGCATGGGCGCGAACCGCGAGGTGACGGACAACCTCGGCGTCATCGGCGTGCAGGCGCTGCTCGTCACCGCGCTGACGATGGCGTTCAGTATGCTCGGCGCGTTCGCCGTGCGCCGTGCGCTGCACATCGACCGCAATGCCCTGCCCCGCGGCGCGGAGAAAACGGCGGCGATGCCGTCCGCTGCCGCACACGCGGACGCCTCCGGCTCCAAGACCTCGCTCATCATCTTCGCGATGGTCGCGGCGGGAATGCTGCTCGGCTATTTCGTCGTCCCGCGCGTCACCGACCCGGACGCCTTTCAGGCCGTGTCCGGCAGCTGGCTCGTCGTCGGACTGTGCCTGCTGCTCGCCTTCGTCGGCTTCGGCATGGGGCTGGAGGGCAAGCTCAAAGCCATGCTGCGCGGCGCGGGACTCGGCATCGTTCTCGTGCCGCTGGCGATGGTCGCCGGCTCGCTGCTCGCAGGCGTGGTTTACTCGCTTCTCTCCCCCATGACGCTGCGGGAGGGACTCGCCATCAGCGCAGGCTTCGGCTGGTACACGCTCGCGCCGAGCGTCATTTCCGGCGCGGGCCACGCGGTCGCGGGCGCGGTGTCGTTCCTGCACAACGTGCTGCGCGAAACGCTCGGCATCATTCTCCTCCCGCTCGCCGCCTCGAAGATCGGCTGCATCGAGGCCGTCACGCTGCCCGGAACGTGCGCGATGGACGTATGCCTGCCCATCGTCGAGCGCTCCTGCAGCGCCGAGACGCTGCCCTACTCGTTCACGACCGGCATGGCAGCCTGTCTTTTCTCCGCGCTGCTCGTGCCGCTCATCATGGGCGTATAGCGCCCTTCCCTTCACGAAAAAACCGCTTGACCGATCTCGGTCAAGCGGTTTTTCTTTAGTCCTTCCTGCACTCGGCGGTGATCTCCTCGCGCAGCGCGGCGAGCTGCGGGCTCGTCAGGTCACGCGGATACGGCAGCTCCAGCTCCCACACACGCACCGAGCTGTCCGCGTGCAGCACGACGATCTTCTGCGCGAGCAGCAGCGCCTCATCAAGCTGATGCGTCACGAGCAGAATGGTCTTTTGCAGCTCCTTCTGAATGTCCAGCAGCTCCGCTTGCAGCTCGCCGCGCGTGATGAAGTCGAGCGAGGCGAACGGCTCGTCCATCAGCAGCACCTGCGCCTGACTGGCGAGCACGCGGGCAAGCCCGAGCCGCTGGCGCATTCCGGTGGACAGCTCCACGGGCGTCATGTCGGCGTAATCCTCCAGCCACACGAGCTTCACGAGCTTCTTCGCCAGCTCCAGCCGCTCCTCCGGTGGGCGGCCCGCACCCGCCGCCATGGCGACGTTGCGCTCCACCGACGTCCAGGTGATCACATAGGGATCGGGCAAGAGCAGCGCGCAGCGCCAGCCCTCCGGCATCACGATCTCGCCGGAATCGGGCGCGTCCTTCGTCCCGTCGATGAGCCGCAGCAGCGTGCTCTTTCCGCAGCCGCTGCGTCCCAGGATCGCCGTGAGCTTCCCCGCGGGAAAATCGACCGACACACCGTGGAGCACGGTGCGCGTCGTCGAGGGGCGCTTCGCGCCGTTGAGAATGATGTCGGTGCTCTGCGTGATATAGGTCTTGACAAGGTTTTTCACCTGAATGCCGTTCATTGCGTTCTCCCCTTCGCTTGACAGAAAAATACCGTTGACCGGGAGGAGGCTAAACCACCGGCCAACGGTAATTTTAACAGGTCATGCCCTGTTTTTCAACAAAAAAGAAGCGGAAAGCCGTCAGGAAAGCAGCAGCTTGTCGTTCGCCTCGGTCGAGCCGCTGGCGCTGGAGAAGAGCGCGAGCAGGTCGGGCACGGTCAGCTTTTTCTTTTCCTCGCCGGAGATGTCCACCACCACGCGGCCCGCGTCCATCATGATGAGGCGGTTGCCGTGCGCGATGGCGTCCTTCATGTTGTGCGTGATCATCAGCGTCGTGAGCCGATTCTCCTGTACGATCTGGTCGGAGAGCGCGAGCACCTTGGCGGCCGTCTTGGGGTCGAGCGCCGCGGTGTGCTCGTCGAGCAGCAGCAGCTTCGGCTGCTTGAGCGAGGCCATCAGCAGCGTCAGCGCCTGACGCTGACCGCCGGAGAGCAGGCCGACCTTGCTCGTCATGCGGTCCTCCAGACCCAGACCGAGCGTCGCGAGTTTCTCACGGTAGAGCTTGCGCTCCTCGTTCGTAATCCCGGCATGCAGACCGCGCCGCTGACCGCGGCGGTACGCGAGCGCGAGGTTCTCCTCGATGCCCATGGTCGCGGCCGTACCCATCATCGGGTCCTGGAACACACGGCCGAGATATTTCGCGCGCTTGTGCTCGGGCAGATGCGTCAGGTTGAAGCCGTTGAGGTTGATCGTGCCGGCATCCACCGGGAAAACGCCCGCGATCAGGTTGAGCGTGGTGGACTTGCCGGCGCCGTTGCCGCCGATGATCGTGACAAAATCGCCGTTTTCCAGCGTCAGATTGAGGTTGTCAATCGCACGCTTCTCATTGACCGTTCCGGCGTTGAACGTCTTGTAAATACCTTTGAGTTCGAGCATATCAGCGGCCCTCCTTCTTGGTCTTGACTGCCGCGTGGAAATACTTGCCCTTCCAGTACGGGATAGCAAGGAAGATCGCAACGACAAGTGCGGTGATCAGTTTGAGATCGTTGGTATTAAGACCTGCGGTGAGGACAAACTGAATAACGATGTAGTAGATGACCGCGCCGAGCGCAACGCTCAGCAGCTTGAGCGCGAAATTGCGGAAAATGCGGCTGAACACGACCTCGCCGATGATGACCGCTGCCAGACCGATGACGATCGCGCCGCGGCCGGCGTTGACGTCTGCGAAGCCCTGATACTGGCAATACAGCGCGCTCGCGAGCGCGACCAGACCGTTCGAGATCATCAGACCGAGCACCTTGTTGAAATCGACGTTGATGCCCTGTGCGCGGCTCATGTTGGCGTTCGCGCCGGTCGCGCGGATGGAGCTGCCGAGCTCGGTGCCGAAGAACCAGTACAGCAGCGCGATAACCACCACGGTAAACACCGCAACGACAAGGATCGGGTTCTGCGGGACGAGTTTCTTGACATTTCGCAGCGAAACGAGCAGCGTGTAGTTATCCGGATTGATCGCGACGTTCGCCTTGCTGCCCATGATGCGCAGGTTGACGGAGAACAGCGCGAGCTGCGTCAGGATACCGGCGAGAATGGCCGGAATACCCATAAAGGTATGCAGGACGCCGGTGACGAGACCCGCGAGCATACCGGCGAGGAACGCGCACAGCAGCGCGACCCAGAGATTGACGCCGTGCGTCATCAGCACGAGGCAGACTGCGCCGCCCGTTGCCATGGTGCCGTCAACGGTCAGATCGGCAAGATCGAGCACCTTGAAGGTGATGTACACGCCGATTGCCATGAGGCCCCAGATGAGTCCCTGTGCCACCGCGCCCGGAAGCGAGGCGAGCAGGTTAGAGAAGAATTCCACTTTAATTCCCCCAAAATTAAATTTTTACCGTCCTTTTACTCTTGTATCTGATAAAGCGTAAAAGCACTTTATATTATTATAGCAAAGAAAAGCCGCCCTGCAAAGAACTATTTTCATGGATATTTATCGAGAAACGCGCATAATCATCCGCTCCGCCGCCGTACCGCGAAAAAAAGCTGTTTTTCCGCTGTCTCTGGTGCAAAAACCTTGCCATAACGGCAAAAACATGCTACAATATAACACATCTGAGATTGCTCAATTAGAGAGGCGTTGAAAATATGGAAATGATACATGAAGCGGGTCAGTATGTTGACACCGTAAAGCGCGTCTGCGACGCAGTCGGCGGCGAGGTCACCTTCCGCGGCACGGTACACCGTGTCCGCGACATGTCGGACTTCTCCTTCGTTGTCATGCGCGTAGAGCGCGGCCTGATCCAGTGCACCTTCCAGGGTGATGCGATCGGCGACATCAAGCGCTCCGACGTGCGCGATGCCATGGTCCTCGAGGTGACCGGCGCAGTCCGCGAGGAGCCGCGCGCTGAGCACGGCGTAGAGGTCGTCCTGAGCGCGGTCAAGATCCTCGGCAAGCCGTATGACCAGCTGCCGGTGCCGATCGGCAAGAAGTATATGGGTCTGTCGCTCGACGTCGACCTCCCGCTCCGCCCGATCACGCTGCGTCATCCGCGCAAGCAGGCGATCTTCCGCGTACAGGGCGCGATCGCTGACGGCTTCGCACAGTATATGCAGAGCCAGGGCTTTACCCACATCCACACCCCGAAGATCGTAGTTGCAGGCGCTGAGGGCGGCGCAAACCTGTTCAAGCTGGACTACTTCGGTCATCCGGCCTACCTTGCACAGTCTCCGCAGTTCCACAAGCAGTACCTCGCCGGCGCATTCGGCCGCGTATATGAGATCGGCTCGGTCTACCGCGCCGAGCGTCACAATACCTCCCGTCATCTGAACGAGTACATGGGTCTGGACTTCGAAATGGCCTACATCGACTCGATGTACGACGTCATGGCCATGGAGACCGGCATGCTCAAGAGCGTCATGAACTACGTCAAGGAGCACTGCCCCGAGGAGCTCGCCCTGCTCAAGGCTGACATCCCGGAGATCAAGGAGATCCCGACCATCCGCTTCCACGAGGCGAAGAAGATCATGGAGGAGAAGTACGGCCACAAGTCCAAGAACCGTTACGACCTCAACCCAGACGAGGAGGTTCTGCTGTGCCAGTGGGCGAAGGAGGAGTACGGCTCTGAATTCGTATTCGTAACCCACTTCCCGTCCGCAAAGCGTCCGTTCTACGCGATGGACGACAAGGACGACCCGAAGCTCGCGCTGTCCTTCGACCTGCTGTTCCGCGGTCTGGAGATCACCACCGGCGGCCAGCGTATCCACGATTATCAGGAGCAGATGGACAAGCTTGCAGCACGCAAGATGAACGCCGAGCTGTTTGAGTCCTTCACCATGCTGCACAAGTACGGCATGCCGCCGCATGGCGGTCTGGGCATTGGTCTGGAGCGCCTGACCATGCAGCTGCTGGGGCTGAATAACATCCGCGAGGCTTCTATGTTCCCGCGTGATATGAACCGCCTCGAGCCGTAAAAGGCTTGCGCCTGTAAGGGCTATTGCACCAAAAAGGACTCGGAATTATCGATTCCGGGTCCTTTTTGGTGTTTGTTAAAAATGACACGGCGGCAGAGCCGCCTGTGTCCCTTGGTATGCGCCCGGAGAAGAAAATCTTCACTCTCCACTCCTCGCTCTCCGCTCTCTTTTCAGCTCTTTACGAGGATTTAACATTTTTTCCTCGGTTGGCTCTTGACGTTGGCTGAAATTTTACGCATAATAAGAATGGACAAAAGATTTCCGGCTATGCTATTTCAGCATGGGTCGCCTACCGAAAGGAGATCAGCATAATGAACGAAGAATTAGAGCTGCTTCGAGAGAAGAAAGGCTTCATCTGCGATATGGACGGTGTCATCTATCACGGCAACCGTCTCCTTCCGGGCGTAACGGATTTCGTTGCGTGGCTTCAGAGGGAAAACAAGAGCTTTCTGTTCCTGACCAACTCCTCCGAGCGTTCGCCGCTCGAGCTGCAGCAGAAGCTGGCGCGCATGGGTCTGGAGATCGGCGAGGAGCACTTCTATACCTCGGCGCTTGCCACGGCGCGCTTCATCGCGAGCCAGAAGCCGCACGCATCCGCATATGTCATCGGCGCTCCCGGTCTGGTCGGCGCGCTGTACGAGGCCGGCATCGTGATGAACGACGTCGACCCGGATTATGTCATCGCGGGCGAGACCAATACCTATAACTATCAGACCATTCTCAAGGCGGTCGATCTGATCAACAAGGGCGCGCGTCTCATCGCGACCAACTCCGACCTGACCGGCCCGTCCGAGCAGGGCATCATTCCGGCGTGCCGTGCGCTCGTCGCGCCGATCGAGCTGGCGACCGGCAAGACCGCGTACTACGTCGGCAAGCCCAATCCGCTCATGATGCGCACCGGTCTGCGCCTGCTCGGCGTCCATTCGCACGAGGCGGTCATGATCGGCGACCGCATGGACACCGACATCGTTGCCGGCATCGAGACCGGTCTGGACACCGTGCTCGTGCTGAGCGGCTGCACCTCGCGCGCGGAAGTGGAGAACTACGCATACCGTCCGCACTATATTCTGGACGGCGTGGGCTGCGTCGCACCGTAAAATTTGCCGCGGAACTACAGCTCTGTCGGCGGATGTGTTCTGACTGCGCGAGCGGGATATTATCGGAAGAAAAAAGAAGGAACGTCAAAAATCGGCGTTCCTTCTTTTTTGTGTCATATTTTTTATAAAACGCTGAGTTCGACGTCCTCGACCGACATGGGGCGGACGAAATCCGAACGGATCGAGCGGCCCGGCGCGAGCTTGATAAGAGGCTCGAAGAGCGGGATGGCCAGACGCATTTCCGTGCCGCCGCCGGGACGCTGCGCACAGGTGAGCGTGCCCTCGTGCGCCTGCGCGACCAGCTGCGCGAAGGCCAGACCCAGACCGGGCTGCATGCCGCTCGCCGTCAGACGCATGCGCTCACGCGCGGACATGGAGGTGCACCATGCGCTGACCGCGCTGCGGAAGCGCTCGGGAGACAGGCCGGGGCCTTTGTCGCAGACCGTCATGACCGCATATTCGATCGTTTCGTCCTCGAAGGCTGGGCGCGTTTCGCAGGTGAGTGTGAAGGTGATGCTGCCGGGATCGGACGAGACCGCGACGGCGTTCAGGAGCAGGTTGTAGAGCGCGGCGCGCAGGCGTACCGCATCGACATAGGACGAGCAGCGCATCGGGACGCTGGTCATGATGCAGTCGCGCCTGTCCTCAGGCAGGCGGCGCAGGATCTGGTCCGCGACATCCGAGCACAGACGCGACAGCTCGCAGTCGTGGGCGTTGATCGTGCCGAGGACCGGCGGGTCGAGCAGCTCGGTGACATGGAAGGCCATGCGCTGAAGGCGGAACATCTCGCGGGAGAGGGCGGCGGCGAGCGCCGGGTCGGATGCCTTGGCGGCAAGGTCGTACAGGCGGGCGATCGAGGCGTTGAGCGTATCGCCGCATACATAGCTCAGACCGCGCGGCAGACGGAGCGGCTGTGGTTCGAGCGCGACGAGCGCACCGTCCGGGTGCGGAACAACGGTCAGACGGCAGTCACCGACGTCGAGATGCTCGGTCATGCTGCTTGCACCGCCGCCGGATGCGCAGTCCTCGACGAGCGCGACCGCCTCGGCGGACAGGGCGCTGGCCAGCAGGTCACCGTTTTCGAGATCGAGCAGCTCGCCTGCGGCTGCGGTCTGCGCACGGATGAGCCCGTGTGTGTCGACCAGGAGCATCGCGGCTGCGGATGCAGACGGCTGCCCGGAGAGCACCTTGAGAGCATCGGTGTCAACCAGTGCAAAAAAATCATCGTTCATAGCTTTTTTCCTCCTAAGATCTGTCCGGGAGTTTAGTATCTGCGGTTCGGCACAAAAATTCCGGCCTGTGCGGAAATTATGGATGCGGGGAGAACGGGCAGGTGCACGGGCAGAATGCGGGGTTTGTTTTTAAGGGAAGAAAGGTATAACCGCGCGCAGAGCTGCATATGCTGTCTGCGGAGGCGGAGAACCCTGTATGGATATTCAAATTATAACATGGAAAAAAACAAAAATCGACAGAAAGACACGCAAACGATAAAATGTTTTGCCGCAGCAGATGCGGTTTTTTATGGGCATCTGTTTGTGGAATGCTTGTTATTTTGGTAACTTTGTGGATAATAGCGGGACGGAGACGGGCGGGTAGATGAAATATGTACAAAAAAGCGGCAGGCAATGATAAAAAAATCACAAATATTACACCTTGCGGCACAGACACGCTTTAGTGTATAATAAATGTATCTACTAAAAGTATTTCAAACTTCAACATTTTTAGGAGGAACACTGAAATGGGTATCAAAGTAGGTATCAATGGCTTTGGCCGTATCGGCCGTATGGTTTTCCGCGCTGGTCTGAAGAACCCGAACATTGAGTTCGTAGCGGTAAACGATCCGTTCATGACCCCGGACTACATGGCATACATGCTCAAGTATGACACCATGCACGGTCGTTACGACGGCACCATCGAGTATGACGAGAACTCCATCACCGTTGATGGCAAGAAGGTTCTCTTCTTCGCAGAGATGGACCCGAAGAACATTCCGTGGGGCAAGGTTGGCGCTGACTACGTTGTAGAGTCCACCGGCGTATTCCTGACCAAGGAGAAGGCACAGGCTCACATCGACGGCGGTGCTAAGAAGGTCATCATGTCCGCTCCGTCCAAGGACGACACCCCGATGTTCGTAATGGGCGTTAACCAGGACACTTACACCAAGGATATGACCTTCGTATCCAACGCTTCCTGCACCACCAACTGCCTGGCTCCGATCGCTAAGGTTCTCGACGAGTCCTTCGGCATCGTAGAAGGCCTGATGACCACCGTTCACTCTGCAACCGGCACGCAGAAGGTTGTTGACGGCCCGTCCAAGAAGGACTGGCGCGGCGGCCGTGCAGCTTGCGGCAACATCATCCCGTCCACCACTGGCGCTGCAAAGGCAGTAGGCAAGGTTTACCCGAAGCTGAACGGCAAGCTGACCGGTATCTCCATGCGTGTACCGACCCTGGACGTTTCCGTAGTTGACCTGACCTGCAACCTGGCTAAGCCGGCTACCAAGGAAGACATCTGCGCTGCTATGAAGGCTGCTTCCGAGAAGCCGCTGGCAGAGGGCGGCCTCGCGGGCGTTCTGGGCTACACCGAGGATGCTGTTGTATCTTCCGACTTCCTGGGCGACGAGCGCACCTCTATCTTCGACGCTAACGCTGGCGTTTACCTGACCGACACCTTCGTAAAGGTTGTTTCCTGGTACGACAACGAGTGGGGCTACTCCAACAAGCTGCTGATGCTCATCGAGCACATGGCAGAGGTTGACAACAAGTAATTGCTGCCCACTGGCGTATAAAATGTTTTCAAAAAGCTCTTGTTCTTCGGAACAAGAGCTTTTTTCTTTCTCTCCGGCTTGACGGCACAGGCATATCATGCTATACTTAGTTCAAATTTAGACTATCGATTTTTGAGGCAGGTGCTATACATGAATCCCTATATGGAATTTACGCACAAGACAGATCTGGCATACAGCGCAATCTGCCGACCGCTGTGCCGCGAA
>ENA-USUJ01003004-USUJ01003004.1-human-gut-metagenome-genome-assembly--contig:-NODE-3004-length-11837-cov-5.783248_pt1 | contig 11837 bp, 7 predicted proteins | sample MGYA00250061_ERZ773398 | MGnify/ENA primary metagenome ERZ773398 (study PRJEB29103, sample SAMN06111992) | human gut metagenome | biome: human gut; feature: ankylosing spondylitis patient; material...
GGATGTCCTCGCCTGCCGGGCAGATGCCAAGCTCGGTCAGGGCCGCCACGGTGGCACAGGTGCCGGTGCCGCAGGCCCATGTCTCGCCGCTGCCGCGCTCCCACACCCGCATCTTCAGGTGGGTGGCATCCACCACCTGCACGAACTCGGTGTTGATGCGCTCCGGGAAGTTTGCGTGGTGCTCAAAGGCCGGACCGATCTCTTCCAGTTTCAGGCTGTCCACATCCTCCACCACAGTCACACAGTGGGGGTTGCCCACACTGATGCAGGTCACATGCCACGTTTTGCCGTCCACGGTCAGTTCTTTGTCCACAAGCGGTTCTTCGCCCATGTTCACAGCAGGCAGGCTGGCAGGCATGGCACTGTAAGCGCCCATCTCCACCTGCCACAGGCCCGCACCCTTGTGGGTGACGGTCTTCAGGCCGCTGAGGGTATCAATGGCAAGGGTCTCTTTGGCAATGCCGTGGGTGTACAGCCATTCAGCCACACAGCGGATGCCGTTGCCGCACATCCTGCCCTCGCTGCCATCGGCGTTGAAAATGCGCATCATGCCGTCCGCACCCGCCGTCTGCGCAGCGCAGATGCAGATGATGCCGTCCGCACCAATGGAAAAATGCCGCCGGGACAATTTTTCGGAAAGGGCTGCAATGTTCTCCGGCACACCGCTTTTGCGGCAGTCCAGATAGATATAATCGTTGGCGCAGCCCTGCATTTTGGTAAATGAAAGCTTCATGCTCAAAACTCCTTCATGGGACTTGTGGTCAGTCCCTATAAACTCGCTACTCTATAATGATAAGAAACCGGGGCGCTCCTGTCAAGCGAAAATGCACCTTTCCGGCAATTTTTCGCAAAGGAATCTGTCAGAATGGAAAACAGGGCTTGACAATACGCATGGCATGGGATATAAAAAAAGAGAGAGTTTTGTACAGTCCGGGGCCGCGCAGCATCTGCGGGTGCATCCGTCACGGCAGCCGCACGCACGGCACCGGTGTACAGGACAGGCAAAACAACTGCAAAAAGGAGACCACAGGAATGGATACTTTTGAAAAAATCCGCGCATTGCTGGCGGAGCAGCTGGATGTTGACCCGGCAAAGATCACGATGGACAGTGACATCATGAGCGATTTTGAGGCCGACAGTCTGGATATCGTGGATATGGTGATGACGCTGGAGGATGAGTTTGGCATTGAGGTGCCGGACGATGCCATCGAGTCCCTGCGCACCGTGGGCGATGTGGTAAACTTTGTGGACAGCCACGCGCAGAACTGATTCAGTCAAAAAGCCCTGCCTTCTGGTGCGGCACCCGGCCGCACTGCATGGACGGGGCTTTTAATATGGTTCGTGCGGAACGCAAGCCGTTTGGCGCACGGCCTTAGGAGGAAAAAGCAAAAATGGCAAAAGATTCAAAGAAGCTCGTACAGGCGATCACCAGCCAGGAAGAGAACTTCGCACAGTGGTACACCGATATCTGCGTGAAGGCAGAGCTGGTGGAGTACTCCAGCGTGAAGGGTTTCATCATCCTGCGCCCCTACGGTCAGGCCATCTGGGAGCTGATCCAGAAGGACATGGATGCCCGCTTCAAGGCCACCGGCCATGAGAACGTGGCAATGCCCGTGCTGATCCCTGAGAGCCTGCTGCAGAAGGAAGGCGAGCTGGTCAATGGCTTCGCGCCGGAGGTGGCGTGGGTCACGATGGGCGGCTCCGACAAGCTGGAAGAGCGTCTGGCTGTCCGCCCCACCAGCGAGACCATGTTCTGCGACCACTGGTCCCGCGTGCTGCACAGCTACCGTGAGCTGCCCATGAAGTACAACCAGTGGTGCAGCGTCGTGCGCTGGGAGAAGACCACCCGCCCCTTCCTGCGCAGCCGCGAGTTCTGGTGGCAGGAGGGCCACACCATCCACGAGACTGCCGCCGAGGCTGAGGCTGAGACCCAGCAGCAGCTGAACTGCTACGCAGATGTCTGCGAGCAGGATCTGGCCATCCCCGTGGTGAAGGGCCGCAAGACCGACAAGGAAAAGTTTGCCGGTGCCGAGGCCACCTATACCATCGAGGCCATGATGAAGGACGGCAAGGCCCTGCAGAGCGGCACCAGCCACTACTTTGGCGATAAGTTCAGCAAGGCTTATGACGTGACCTTTACCGGCCGCGACAACCAGCTGCATCATCCGTTCCAAACCAGCTGGGGCGTTTCCACCCGTCTGGTGGGCGCTATCATCATGACCCACGGCGACGACGACGGCCTGATCCTGCCCCCGGCAGTGGCCCCCATTCAGGTGGTCGTAGTGCCCATCGCAGCCCACAAGCCCGGCGTTTCCGAGAAGGCTGCCGAGCTGGCCGAGAAGATCAGCAAGTATGCCCGCGTGAAGCTGGATGACAGCGACAACGCACCGGGCTGGAAGTTCTCTCAGTGGGAGATGAAGGGCGTGCCCCTGCGTCTGGAGATCGGCCCCAAGGATCTGGAAAAGAACCAGTGCGTGCTGGTGCGCCGCGATACCCGCGAAAAAGTCTTCGTCTCTCTGGACGAGCTGGAGACCGCGATCCCCGCACAGTTGGAAGCTCTGCGCAAGGACCTGTACGAGCGTGCTCTTGCCAACCGCGAGAAGCGCACCTGGGCTGCCACCACCATGGACGAGGTGAAGGAGCTGGCCAAGGCAAACACCGGCTACATCAAGACCATGTGGTGCGGCGACCTTGCCTGCGAGATGAAGATGAAGGAAGAAGTCGGCCTGTCCAGCCGCTGCATGCCGTTTGAGCAGGAACACCTGAGCGATGTGTGCCCCTGCTGCGGCAAGCCCGCTAAGACCATGGTCTACTGGGGCGTGGCGTACTAAGCTTTCCTTTTGATAACAGCATAAAAGCTCCCGGAGCATTTCGATGTTCCGGGAGCTTTTTCTTGTTTGCAGAACTCCTTCCGTCATCGCTGGCGCGATGCCACCTCCCTCAGAGAGGGAGGCTTGACCGCGCAGACAGGCTTCCTCTCTGAGGGAGCTGGCGAACGAAACGAGACTGAGGGAGTTTTACCGGTCAAATGTGGTGCTCAACGTGGTCTCCCAGCTTTCACCCGGGGCAAGGCAGGCGGCGGCTGCACGCTGGCTCCACGCCTGCGGGTCAGTCTCAGCGGCGGGCAGGCTGTGCCATGGCTCGATGCACACAAACCGCACCGGCTTTGCGGGAGCCGACCAGATGAGCGAATAGGGGTAGCCCTCCACCCTGCAGGTGATCTTGCGGCCGGTGCCCTTCTCATAGATGCCAATGGTCTTGGTGCGCAGGCCCGCCATGCAAAAGCTGTCGTTTGCGAACAGATCATCCGTCAGCTGGATGGCCTGCTGGTTCTTCCACTGATAATAGCACTTGCCAGACAGCAGGCCGTTCGGGCGGGCATCCAGAATGACCGGGCTTTCCGGCTGGTCGAACCGGAACTCGTAATCCGTGGTGGTGTGCTGTGCATCAAAGGGGATGTTGAACGCCGGGTGATAGCCGATGCCAAAGCGCAGCTCTTCGGTGCCGGGGTTGCGCACCGTCAGCGTATGGTGCACGGTCTTGCCGTCCAGACGGAAGGTGCTGGTGAGCACAAAGTCGAAGGGGAAGCGTTCGGCTTTGATGGCATCATCCGAGCGCAGCTCCAACTGGATGGTATCGCCCTCGGCCTTGAGCAGGGTGTGCTCCATGTCGCGGGCAAAGCCGTGCTGACCGCCCTTGTACGTTTTGCCGTCCACCTCAAAGGTACCGCCGGGCAGCTTGCCCGTCCACGGGAACAGAATGGGAGCGTGGCGCTTCCACACAGCCGGGTCGGCCTGCCAGAGCAGCTCTTCCCCCGCCGCATTTTTCAGGCTGACTGCTTCGGCACCGTGGGTATCCACAGTCAAGGTCAAAAATTCGTTGTGAATGGTTGCCTGCATTGCTGTATTCTCCTTTATGCTTCTTATCATAGACTGCCCGAACGGCAGGTGCGCCCACTCCGTCCTGCTTCCGCTCGCCAGTCCATCCAGCGTGAGAAGCCCTCGCACTTCCCGTAGTGGTGCATCGTCGATTCTAATTGCATCCTACACTTTAGACCATGGCTTCGCGTCATCCTGCCGGAGTGGGCGCACCCGCCTAACTGCTTCCAGTATACACTCCTCTGCTGCAAAAGAAAAGCCCCATTCACGCGCGGCGGCGCAGCGGAATACGCTGTGAGAGAAGCGATACCACTTTTACAGCAAAGGAGCATCCGCCTATGAAAAACACCGGCATTCTACGCATTCAGGCTTTCGGTGCCCGTCAGTCCTCGCCCATCGAGGGTGTTCTCGTCACCGTGTCCGGCAACGGCTTTACCGCTCAGCGTATCACCGACGAGACCGGCACCGCTGCCGACCTCTCCATTGAAGCCCCCTCCTGTGCGCTGTCCCTGCAGGAGGACAACACCATCCGGCCCTATGCCGTTGTGGACCTGACTGCCGCAAAGGCAGGCTTCCGCACCGTGCGCATTCAGGGTGTGCAGATCTTTGCCGGGCAGGTCACACTGGCCCAGCTGGAGATGATCCCCGATACCGAGGAAGGCCGCGATATCCCGAATGTGCCGGTGGTCATCCCGGAGCATTCGCTTTTCACCGGAGACGGCGGCAGCGGCCCGGAGCCGGTGCAAAACTGCGTGCCCCGGGTGCTGGACAGAGTCATCATTCCCAAAAACATCACGGTGCATCTGGGCAGGCCTGCGGCATCCGCCCGCAATGTGACTGTCTCCTTCCGGGACTATATCGCCAATGTTGCATCCAGCGAAGTCTACCCTACCTGGCCGGAGCAGGCCCTGCGGGCCAACATCCACTGCCAGATCTCGCTGGCACTCAACCGCATCTACACCGAGTGGTACCCCAGCAAAGGCTACACCTTCAACATTACCAACTCCACCAGCTACGACCAGTATTACGTTCACGGACGCACGGTGTTCGATGTGATGGTGCGCATCACCGACGACATCTTCAACACCTATATCCGCAAGACCGGCACCGTAAACCCCTACTACTCTGAATACTGCGACGGTAAATCGGTCACCTGCCCGGGTCTCAAGCAGTGGGGCACCGTGACGCTGGCCAATCAGGGCCGTAACGCCTTGCAGATCCTGAAGTATTACTACGGCAACGACATCGAGATCATCCGCACCTCGAACATCCAGTCCATCCCCCAGAGCTACCCCGGTTCGCCCATCCGGCAGGGCGACAGCGGCACAGCGGTGTTCACCCTGCAGCGCCAGCTGAACCGCATCACCAAGGACTATCCCTTCCTCGGCCTGCTGACTGTGGACGGCGTGTTCGGGGCCAGGATGGCCGCCACGGTCAGGGCGTTCCAGAAGCAGTTCAACCTGACCGCCGACGGTGCAGTTGGACGGCAGACATGGTACAAGATCAGCTATATCTATGTGTCGGTCAAGGATCTTGCGGAGCTGACCAGCGAGGGCGAGGTATCCAGCGGCACTCTCTCGGACGGCACATGGGGCGGCACCGTGCTGCGCACCGGCTCTACCGGCAGTGCTGTGGAACAGCTGCAGTTCTGGCTGAATACGCTGGCGCAGTACACTTCCTCCATCCCATCGGTCACGGTGGACGGCGTATTCGGCAGCGGCACAGCCGCAGCGGTGCGGGCCTTCCAGCGCAAATACGGCCTGACCGTGGACGGCGTGGTGGGCCGTGACACATGGACCGGGCTGTACGACCAGTTCCGCAGCATCCAGTCCGACAACGGCACCCCCAACGCCTACCCCGGCACCGCCCTGCGGGAGGGTGCACGCGGACAGAATGTGCGGCTGGTGCAGTTCTGGCTCAAGATCGCGCGCACGGTGTACTCGAACCTGAACAACATCACGGTGGACGGCAAGTTCGGCAGTGCCACCACAGCGGCAGTCAAGCGGTTCCAGACCTACTTTGGCCTGACCAGCGACGGTGTAGTGGGCCGCACGACATGGAACAAGCTATACGAGGTGTACAACGACATCGCCAACAAGCTGCTGTCGTCCAGCCTGCGCCCCGGCGAGTACCCGGGCGTGCTGCGCAAAGGCTCTTCCGGCACAGCGGTGCGGGAGCTGCAGTTCTACCTCTACCTCATGAGCGCCTACGAGAGCAGCATCCCGGCCATTGGCATCGACGGACAGTTCGGTGCTTCCACCGAAGCTGCCGTGCGGGCCTACCAGCGCTTTGCAGGGCTGACTGTAGATGGCATCGTAGGACGTACCACATGGAACAGCCTGTACGACAATGCATCCACTCTGCGGGCATCCGGGCCGGTGGTCACCCTGAAACGCCTGCCCTACCCCGGCACCCCGCTCGCAGTGGGGTCTTCCGGCAGTGCAGTGCTCTACTACAGCCTGCTTTTGCAGCGCATTGCCTACTACTTTACCAGTGTGGAGAACCCGCCCCTCTCCGACCAGTACACCGACGAGACTGCCGTCGCCACCCGCAGCGCACAGGAACTGCTGGGCCTGCCCGAGACCGGCATTGCGGATGCCGACACATGGACAGCTGTGGAAGCGCTGAGCCTGCAGCTCGCCGCCGAAATGCCCAACCCCGACCGCAGCATCGGGCATGGCCCGGTCTACCCGGGCCGGGCCATCGGCGCGGGCAGCGTGGGGCCAGACGTGGCGCAGGTGGAGACATGGCTGAACGGGCGTTCCTGCCTGTACTGCACCGAGGGCTATGTGACCGAGAACCGCTGCTTCGGCCCGGAAGAGACTGCCGCTGTCCGGCTGGCACAGCAGCGGGCCGGGCTGCTGGTGACCGGCACCGTGGACCGTGGAACATGGGCCGCGCTGCAGGCCCAGAGCTGCCCACACTGCAGCAAGGAGGAATGAGCGATGGCACGACTTCTGATCTACGATGCCTACGAGAACAAGGTATACACCTATGCAAACCTGAACGAGAACGACCCCATGCCCTACAGCACCGGCACCACCCTGCGGGTGCGGGAATTCCGGGGTAAATCTGCCAGCCCCACCCTGTGGACCACCATTGCAGCCATGGAAGCATGGAACCTGACCCGCCGCAAGTACGGCAAGGGTATCCCGGTGGGGTATGCCTTCCGCCGCATCTGGGAGGGCGGGCACGGCACCCGCAGCCAGCACTACGCGGGCGTATCCTTCGACGTGGGCCAGAGCCTGACCCAGACTGCCCGCACGGCCATCTACAACGCAGCCCGGGGCACCGGTGCATGGGGCTATGTGGAGCCGCTGAGCCAGACCCCCACATGGGTGCACATGGACCGCCGCTACGGCACGCCCGCCTGCAGCGGCACCACGGCAGGCTACCCCACCCTGCGGCGCGGCAGCCGCGGCTGCTATGTGATGGACATCACGGGTTACGCCCAGAGTCTGTGGAACAGCTACCGGTCCGCCAAGGAGGAACTCGGAGCGGACGCTCCGTGGGACGAGCTGAAGGAGAAGATCAAGAACCGCACGATCTATCTGGGTCCCGAAGCCTACAGCGTCTATACGACGACGTACAGCGTCCTTCAGGGCATGACGCCCGACGGCGTGACCGAGGAGGACGTTCCGATCAAGATCGACGTCACGTACAACCTGATCAAATAAGAGACAAACAGCCTGAAAAGCGAAACCTAAGTGTGACATACTTAGGTTTTCGCATTTCTGAAAAGTAACATACACGCATGCAGGAAAATTTAGTAATCGTCGAGTCCCCCGCCAAGGCCAAAACCATCGAGAAGTTCCTCGGCAAGGACTATATCGTCAAGTCGAGTTTCGGACACATCCGCGACCTGTCGAAAAAAGACCTGGGCATCAATATCGACGACGAGTTCAGGCCCGTCTATGAAATCCCGGGCGACAAGAAGAAGGTGGTGGACGAACTGACCAAGCTGGCCAAAACGAAAACCGTCTGGCTGGCGTCCGATGAAGACCGCGAAGGAGAAGCCATCGCATGGCACCTCACCGAAGTGTTGGGGCTCCCCGTAGACCGGACCAAGCGCATCGTCTTCCACGAGATCACCAAGCGGGCGATTCTGGAAGCCATCGAGAAACCGCGCACGGTCAATATGGACCTGGTAAACGCCCAGCAGGCGCGCCGCATCCTCGACCGGCTGGTCGGTTTCGAGCTCTCGCCCGTGCTGTGGAAAAAGGTGCGTCCGTCGCTCTCGGCAGGGCGCGTGCAGTCGGTGGCCGTGAGGCTGATCGTCGAGCGCGAGCGTGAGATCATCGCTTTCCGCTCGGCCGCCTATTTCCGCGTCGTGGCGCAGTTCCATGCCGCCGGCGACCCCGAAAAGACGCTCTTCAAGGCCGAACTCGGATCGCGTTTCGAAACCGCGGCGCAGGCCGAGGAGTTTTTGAAAAGCTGCATCGGCGCGACCTTCACGGTGGCGAAGTCCGAAGAGAAACCCGCCCAGCGCTACCCCGCACCGCCGTTCACCACCTCGACGCTCCAGCAGGAGGCCGGGCGCAAGCTGGGCATGTCCGTTTCACAGACGATGTCCGTGGCGCAGCATCTCTACGAGCAGGGTCTTATCACCTACATGCGTACCGACTCGGTGAACCTCTCGCAGCAGGCGCTGGCCCAGTGCAAGGAGGAGATCACGAAGCTCTTCGGCGAGAAATACTCCCGCTGGTTCAACTACAAGACCAAGACCAAAGGCGCCCAGGAGGCTCACGAGGCTATCCGCCCGTCGTATATCGAGCGGCAGTCGATCGAGGGCACACCCGCCGAGAAGAAGCTCTACGACCTGATCTGGAAGCGCACGGTCGCTTCGCAGATGGTCTGCGCGGAGCTGGACCGCACGACGATCACGATCGACATGTCGGGTTCGTCGAATCAGTTCGTGGCGCAGGGCGAGGTGGTCCGTTTCGACGGCTTCCTGCGCCTCTACTCCGAATCCACGGACGACGACCAGGCCGCCGAGAGCGGCGAAGGGCTGCTGCCGAAGCTGACGGCCGGCGACCGGGTGCTCCCGGTGCAGATCACCGCCACGGAGCGTTTCACGTCGGCCCCGGCGCGTTACAACGAGGCGTCGCTCGTGAAGCGGCTGGAGGAGCTGGGCATCGGACGGCCTTCGACCTACGCCCCGACCATCACCACGATCATCAACCGCGGTTACGTCGTCAAGCAGAACAAGGACGGCCAGAAGCGCAACTACGTGCAATTCACGCTCACCGGCGACAAGATCGCCGAAAAGAGCCTTTCGGAGAACTACGGCAAGGAGAAGAACCGCCTCTCGCCGACCGACATCGGTATGGTGGTGAACGACTATCTGGAGGAGCAGTTCGGACCGATCATCGACTACAACTTCACGGCCAACGTCGAAAAGGAGTTCGACCGCATCGCCGAGGGCGACATCACGTGGGAGAAGATGATCGACGGTTTCTACGGCCCCTTCCACAAGATGGTCGATTCGGCCATCGCCACGCAGAATCCCAAGACGCGCGAGGTGCGCATCCTGGGCAACGATCCCAAGACGGGTCACGTCGTGAAAGCCCGCATCGGCCGCTACGGCCCGATGGTCGAGATCGAGGGGAACGAAGGCGAAAAGAGCCGCTTCGCGTCGCTCAAAAAGGGCCAGCTGATCGAATCCATCACGCTGGAAGAGGCGCTGGAACTCTTCGCGCTGCCCCGCGGCCTGGGACAGCTGGACGGCGAGGAGCTGACCGTCGGCATCGGCAAATACGGCCCCTACGTCCGCTACGGCAAGTCGTTCGCCTCGCTGGCGAAGACCGACGACCCCTACACGATCACCTACGACCGGGCCGTGGAGATCGTGCACGCGCACAAGGCGGCCGCTGCGGCGGCCAATACGCCGCTCAAGAGCTTCCCCGAAGACCCCGACATGCTGGTCAAGAACGGCCGTTACGGCGCCTACATCGCCTACAAAGGCAAGAACTACCGCCTGCCGAAGGGCGCCAAACCCGAAGAGCTGACCCTCGACGAATGTCTGAAGATCGTCGCCGGATCGAAGAAATAACGACAACGAAAACCCGTCATACCATGAAAAACCTCATTTTCGCCGCATTCGCGCTCTGTCTCGCAGGAGGAGCCGCGGCACAAACGCCCGAAACGGCCGCTCCGGAGGGCTACCGTTTCACCGACGTTAAGATCATGCCCGTCACCTCCGTGAAGGACCAGAGCCGCAGCGGCACCTGCTGGTGCTACTCGACCCTGTCGTTCCTCGAAAGCGAGATCCTCCGCGCCGGAGGTCCCGAACTGGACCTCTCGGAGATGTGGATCGTGCGCAACATCTACTTCGAAAAAGCGGTGAAATACGTCCGGCTCCACGGTTCGCTGAACCTCGCCGTCGGCGGCCAGGCCCACGACGTGACCGGCGGCATCCAACGCTACGGCATCGTCCCCGAGGAGGTCTATCCGGGGCTGAACTACGGCTACGACAAACCCAACTTCGACGAGATCGACGCCGTGATCAAAGCCTATGCCGACGCCGTGATCGCCGCCGCCTCGAAACGCCGCGACGGAAGCAAACTCACGACCGCCTGGCAGGCCGGGCTGAACGGCATCCTCGACGCCTATTTCGGCGCCATGCCCGAGAAGTTCACTTATGAGGGCAAAGAGTACACCCCCGCATCGTTCGCCGCGTCGCTGCCGATCGACATGAACGACTACATCGAATTCTCGTCGTTCACCCACCACCCCTTCTACACGGAGTTCGCTATGGAGGTTCCCGACAACTGGAACTGGGACAAGGTGTGGAACGTGCCTCTGGACGAGTTCATGCGGATCATCGACAGCTCGCTGGAGAAGGGCTACACCATCGCCTGGGGCACCGATGTCAGCGAAAAGGGATTCAGCCGCACCAAGGGGCTGGGCATCATCCCCGAGGCCGACCTCGAAGGCATGGAGGGCACCGAAGCCGAGAAGTGGGGCAAGCTCACCCAGAAGGAGAAGGAGGCCGCGCTCTACAACTTCGAAAAGCCCGGCAAGGAGCGCACCATCACGCAGGAACTCCGTCAGGAGGGATACGACAACTACGAGACCACCGACGACCACGGCATGCAGATCGTGGGCACGGCCGTCGATCAGAACGGCACGCCCTACTACAAGGTCAAGAACTCGTGGGCTCAGGTCGGCCCCTACGACGGCTACTGGTATTTCTCGCGTCCGTTCGTCGCCTACAAGACGATGACGGTGCTGGTCAACAAGAACGGCGTGCCCAAGGAGATCCTCAAAAAGATCGGCCTCAAATAAGCGCACGCGCCGCACGAAACGACAGCCCGGGCTTCCATCGAAGTCCGGGCTGCGCATTTTGCAGAACTGCGGTTCACTCCTCGATCTCGACGCCCAGCAGACGGGCCAGTTCGGCGGCTTGCAGAACGTTTATCTTCACGCCTTTCAGTTCGAAGGAGTCGATCTCGCGGACCCGTATCCCGCGGATGTCCGAATCGGCGAACGACACGCCCCGCAGGCGGGTTCCGAAAAACTCGGCCGCCGCCAGTTCGCACTGCGCGAACTCCACGCGCTCGAAACGGCAGTCGCCGAAAGCCGCGCTGCGCATCCGGCACCCGGCGAAGCGCACCGTGCGCAGCCTCGAAAAGGCGAAATTGGCGAATTCGCCCTTGCAGCGGTCGAACAGCAGATGGTTCAGGGTCGTCTCGGCGAGGCCGGTCCCCGTCAGCTTGCAGTCGGCGAACTCCACGCGGTGGAAACTGCACCCTTGCAGATCGGCGTTCGAGAAATCGCAGTTACGGAAGAGGACATCCGAGAACTGCGAGTGCCCGAGCACGCTCCCGGCGAAGCTACAACCGGTAAAGCGGCACCCCTGCACGGAGAGGTGCTCGCGGACGAGGGCGCCGAACCCGACACCGCGGAAAGCGGCGCCGACAACCTCCTCGTCGAGGAGCATCCGGGCCGGATCGGCAG
>ENA-USUJ01003007-USUJ01003007.1-human-gut-metagenome-genome-assembly--contig:-NODE-3007-length-11813-cov-4.087594_pt1 | contig 11813 bp, 10 predicted proteins | sample MGYA00250061_ERZ773398 | MGnify/ENA primary metagenome ERZ773398 (study PRJEB29103, sample SAMN06111992) | human gut metagenome | biome: human gut; feature: ankylosing spondylitis patient; material...
GATTCTGGACGCGATGCACAGCGTGACGGGCGATGATTTCCACGGCCGCCGCATTTATCTCGGCCCGCGTGGACGGAATAGCGACAACAGGGATGGAAACGGTATCGGTGATCTGCTTCAGTTCCTCAAAGGTAACCGGGATATGATCTGCCTTCGTATCGGTTGGGAATACGGCACCGACGCCGATATAGTCTGCACCTGCCTTCTCGGCGGCAACCGCTTCCTCGAGTGTGCTGGCGGAAATACCGATGATCTTATCCGGTCCGAGGATTTGTCTGGCTTTCTGATATTCCATATCGCTCTGACCAATGTGGACGCCATCGGCATCAATTTCTTTGGCGGCGTAAATATCATCGTTGATGACGAACGGAACCCGATACCTGGCAGCAATTTCTTTGATCTCCATTGCTTCCTGTACCATTTCTTCATGGGAAAATTCTTTTTCGCGAAGCTGCAGAAACGTCGCTCCGTTTTTGAGAACGTTTTCAACAACATCGGCAAGACGTCTGCCGTTTAACCAGTAACGATCAGTGATCGCATATAAGGTAAGTGCATCATTTCTTAATGGATATGACATTTTTATCTCCTTTTGTTATCTGAATTTATGATAGGATGTTTTGAATTCGACGATGCCACGGATTGTATCAGTGTTATACGCGCTCGATCTTAGCTCCCTTTAAGAAGGTTTCGTAGTCCATGCTGCTCATATAATCGATGAGGAAGGTGCGCAAAGAACCGGTGCCGCCTTCTGTCCGGACAGTTTTTTCGTAGGCAAGCTCACCGGCATAGCCGTAAGCGGCAATTGCTGTTGCAGTAGCCTCGAGAGCCTTATAAGGGTTGGCGGATACAAAGACACCGATCGCACTGGTCAGCATGCAGCCGGTACCGGTAATGCGTGACATCATAGGATGACCATTGCGGATCAGATAAGCAGTGTCTGCGTTGGCAACAACATCGATCGGACCGCTGATGGCGATCACAGAGCAGGTGATGGCACTGATCTTTTTGGCGTATTCTGCAATCTCATAAATGTTATCCTCGTTTGCAAGATCCTCATTGGCAGCATCTACGCCCTTGGCGTGGGAACTCTTGTCACCAACATATTTGATCTCGGAGATATTGCCGCGGATTACGGTGAAACGGATGCTGTTCATCAGATTTTCCAGAACGGCGTTGCGGCGGTGTGCGGCTCCGGCTCCAACCGGATCAAAAATGACAGGATGCTCGATTTCGTTGTTCTTGCGTCCCATACGCAGCATGGACTCCTCCAGAAATCCGCCGGTGTTACCCATGTTGATCACGCAGCCGTTGCAGCCTGCGGAGATATCGGCAACTTCATCCGGATCATCTGCCATAGTTGGAGAGCCGCCGCATGCCAGCGTCATATTGGCGCAGTCGGTTGCGGTGATGTAGTTGGAAATATTGTGTACAACCGGAGCAACTGTTTTGATGTTGTCAAAGATTTCTTTTGCCTGTTCTGTAATATTCATAATATGTTTCCTTTCTGATGCGGCAGTAAAAGGACTGCGCTGCTTGTATTCTGATAAAAAAACGACAGAAAAAGAATCATACCCGCGGTGGTATGCCCCTTCTTCTGCCGTTCGACAAAATCTGAGTCCAGTATATCATAGCGATCGAAAAAGTCAAGCATATGTGCGTGTGTTTGTGGCAGGATGCAGACAGCAAAAAGAAATTGATAATCATTGCAAAACATCCTATAATGAGAGAAGACAGGAGGGGAAAGCGATGAATCAGAACAGACCGGTGCCGGGAGCATTTTATCGGCATTTTAAAGGGAATATATATCAGGTACGCACGATTGCAAAGCATTCGGAGAGCGGAGAGGAAATGGTGGTGTATCAGGCGATGTATCCGCCGTTTGAGACATGGGTAAGACCATTGTCCATGTTTACAGACAGGCTTGACAGAACGCGTTATCCGGAGGCGGCGCAGGAGTATCGTTTTGTGGAGGTACGTTTTCAGAAGGAAGACGGTGGTAGTGTGCTCCGGTCACAAAATAAATCTGTCCCGGAAAACGGACAGACCGATTCCGGACAATTGCAGGAAAGCAGTAGAAAGGAAATGATGGCAGAACCTGTCAGCGATGAAGAATTACGGGAAATTCTGATCAATGATCAGGGAGAGAAAAGGCTGACCGGGAGAATGCCGGAGGAGGAGATTGCAAGGAGAGGTTTCCTTGCACTTCTGGATGCGGAGACATACCGCGAGAAACGGCAGATCCTTACCGGTATGCGTGATTATATCAATGAGCTTTATCTGAATAATCTGGCGGCGGCACTTGATATTGTGCTGGAGGAAGGATCTTCACAGGAGCACTATGATACGCTTCTTCATTGTCTGGAGACATATGAGAAGTATGAGGGGGGAAGACTGCGGCGATGATGAATAAGATTCTGCATACGATGTTTTATGGCAGTGCCAAAGCAAGAGTATTTTTGTGGTCGATCGTTATCATGGGACTTGCTGCGGTTTTGTTTGGCGTACTTGCGGCAGTGCTTGGATCCTTTGCGTTCGGAACGGGAGCATTTGTCTGCGCGCTGTCGGCATTTGTGACATCACAGTCGGCCTCACTGACCGAGATTGAGCGCAGCGACCGCAGGCGCAGGGAGAAGCTGTCAGCTAAAGGAGCCGAGGGATTGGATACGTCCGGCGAAATGCAGGAGGGACAGGAAGACCGCGAAAAGGATGAGGAGAAGAAGCAAAAGGAACAGGAGAAAGAAAAGCTTCAGTACTTATCCTCCTTTAATGCGCGTAAGTTTAAAAAACTTGCCAAAGAGCATCAGGTGAAGCAGAAGCATGTGTTTGCGATGGTCGATTCTTATCCGGCGGAGAAAATACAACAGGCACCGGCAATCGTCTGGCGGACGGATCATTATCTGCATCTTCTGATCATGGACCGCAGTGCCAGAGAGTTTAAGATTCCTTTTAATGATATTAAGGGCGTGCATTATCATAAAAATATGCCGGCAGATCCCGAACAGGATTATCTGGCATTTCAATATTCCGGTTTCATGACGGGCGTATATAAACCGTATCTGCCGGAATATAAGCAAAATACAAAAAACGGACATATCGTATATGTGAAGAATCTGTTTACGATCCATCCGGGAATTTCATTTACCAATACCTCTATGAAGGGGATTTTCAGTATTCTGACAAGAGCACCGTTTCTTGTGGATGATGCGGTGAATACCTCAGGACGGTTTGATGAATATTTTAAAGATATCTATCGTTATGGTATTTTATGCAAGAATAATGTTTATACGCTGGAGGAGTACCGTCAGAAAATGGAAAGTGTACTGGAGGAGCTTGTGGAGGCGCCGGTCACCAGAGATCAGTTTTTCAGGACGCTGAATGCGATGAACAACTATCATCTGATCACGCAGGAGTATGTGACGAAATATACGCAGAAGTATGTTATGAAGCATAACTAAAAATTTTATGAAAAATATAAGGAAACTGTAAAAATAATTGTAGCGGGCATAAAATTATGATAAGATTTGACCACCTGAAATATTTACTGTTGACAGCAGTCCGAAAATAGTTTATGCTTAATGAATAAGAACACTTGTTCGTGAGAAAGTGAGGAAGATTATGGCAAAGGAAATTAAGATCGATGAGAATAAACGAAAGGCACTGGAGTCTGCTGTTGCACAGATCGAGAAGGCATACGGCAAGGGCTCGGTGATGAAGCTCGGTGACAATACCCATATGAACGTGGAGACATTCCCGACAGGTTCTCTGGGGCTGGATCTTGCACTTGGAGTAGGAGGTATTCCGAAAGGAAGAGTTGTGGAGATCTACGGTCCTGAGGGAGGTGGTAAGACCACGGTAGCACTTCATATTGTAGCAGAGGTGCAGAAGCTTGGCGGTATCGCCGGATTTATTGATGCGGAGCATGCGCTGGATCCTGTCTATGCGAAGCGGATCGGCGTTGACATTGACAATTTATACATATCCCAGCCGGACAATGGAGAACAGGCTCTGGAGATCACGGAGACGATGGTTCGTTCCGGGGCGATCGACATTATTATTGTTGACTCTGTGGCGGCACTTGTACCGAAGGCTGAGATCGAGGGAGATATGGGCGATTCCCATGTGGGTCTGCAGGCGCGACTGATGTCACAGGCTCTTCGTAAGCTGACCGGTATCATTGGTAAGACAAGCTGTACCGTTATCTTTATCAACCAGCTCCGTGAGAAGGTCGGTGTGATGTTTGGTAATCCGGAGACGACAACCGGTGGACGGGCGCTCAAGTATTATTCTTCTGTTCGCCTGGAGGTACGTCGTGGTGAGGTGATCAAGAAGGACGGAGAGGCTATTGGAAACCGAGCTAAGATCAAGGTTGTTAAGAATAAGGTAGCACCTCCATTCCGTGAGGCTGAGGTGGATCTTGTCTATGGCATTGGCATTTCCAGAGAGGGAGATATTCTTGATCTGGCTGCCAATGACAATATTATCAATAAGAGTGGTGCATGGTATGCATACAATGGGAATAAGATCGGTCAGGGTCGTGAGAATGCAAAGCAGTTCTTAAAGGAGCATCCGGATATCATGAAGGAAGTCGAGGACAAGGTTCGCGCTAAGAGAATCCCGTCCGCAGATGGCTCAGAGGATGCGGATGCAGTGGCAGAGCAGAATGATGCCGCACCGGCAGACGCACAGGATAAGGCTGGCGCACCGAAGGGAAAGTAAGTCTGACAGGACAGATTATCTTAAGGGAAGGCAATGAGGGGAGTCAGACCGGACAGCGCTGCCGAGTCCGGGGGGAAGCCGTGAAAGCACGATAAGGACGGAGCGTATTAATGCAGGACGAATCATTAGAAGCCAAGAAGAAGGCGATGTCTCTTTTGAAGTATATGGATCGGACCGAGTGGCAGCTTCGTGACAAGCTGTCGTTGAAGGGATTTTCCGAGGGAGCCATTGAAGAGGCAATCGAGTATGTCAAGTCGTTTCATTATCTGGATGATTACAGATATGCCGTTCATTTTGTAGAGTTCCATCATGAACAGCGGAGCAGACAGAGGCTGCGGCAGGATCTGTATCAGCGCCATGTGCCGGAGGAGTATATTGATCTGGCGATAGAGGACGTATGTGAGAATGATGACGCTGCGTTGCAGACAGCGCTGCGCAAGCTCACGCATGGAGAGACTGAGTTTTCTTATGAGGAGAAGCAGAAGATTGCCGGGAAGTTATACCGGACATGTAAGCAGAAAGCCGCCGCAGTTGATGACGGCGATGGAATAAAATAAACGGACCGAAGAGAATGAATTTTCTTTGGTCCGTTTGTTTTAAATATATAGGAAACCCGGAGTGGTCTGGTCCGCTTTGTACCGGCTCCTGTCAGAAGAACAGACACATCGCAAGATAACCGCAGCCCCAGTGGAGCAGTGCACAGCCCCAGATATCCTTCTGACGTTCAAAGATTGCACCAAGTGCAAGGCTTAACAGGAATGCACCCAGCATGAAATAGAAACCAAAGGGCAGATGCATCAGGGAGAACAACAGAGAGGTCAGGAAGATGCTGAGCTGCTTCTGGTATTTCACATGCACTCCACGGGCGAGAAATTCCTGAATAAATGCAGTGAAGATATAAATGTATGCACCTTGCAGAGAGCCACCGATAAAGTAGCCCTTGATCTTTATGCCGGCAAGCGACAGGATAAGCTTTGCAAGGATGATCACCAGACAGGAGATCATGCCGGTGGTAAGTGTCTCTTTGAGGTTGGTACGGAATCGGGAGATGTTTGGAATCAGACCGATCTCCCTTAAGGAAAAGCTCGTACAAAATGCAATTTCAAGAAACAGCACAAAGGTGATGACCTCGATCATCAGAGTATAGTCGTGTGTTGTCAGCGGAATGTGCAGGGTGAAGCGACAGAAGCTCCAGGCTGCCAGATATATACTGATACAAAGGATCAGACCGGCAAAGATATAGGCACAGTCATGGTCATGCTGCTGAAGAAGCTGGCTGTCTGTGACATCTTCGATCAGAACGATCATTCCCTGAAATGGTTCCTTTCGCCGGATTGATGTATTTTCCTGCTGCATCAGGCTGATATCGATGGTCAGATAGGAGCTGTCCTTTACATCTGTGGGAGTATATTTCACTGTTGTTTTATCGGTGAGCTGTCCCTTTTCCATACTGTTTTTGAACAGCTTATTGAATGCGCGGTTCTTCTTGTCCTGCAGGAACAGATCCGTAAAGGAGCTGCGGATCACATCCGGCGCAGAGACATGAAGGAGCTTGGCACAGGCTGAATTCATATATGTAATGATACCGTCTTCGTTGACCATCAGGACACCATCGCTCATATTTTCGAATATCAGATCTGTCTGCTCTTTTGTGAGAAGTCCGTCTATAGGGTTTGACATATGATCACCCATCCTTTCTGTGTTATAGAATAATGTATCACATTTGACGGATAGCGTAAATGAAAATTATGTGTTATAATATTTGGCTAGGATCAAAAAGGAAGAAAAAGTGCATTAGAGATATGTACGGAAATGAGGATGGAGATGAAGAATACAAGAAAGTGTATCGTATTCCTGCTTGTTCTGTCGATGCTGACAACAATTGTCCCGACAGCAAAAGCACAGGCAGCAGCAAAACCCAAGACAACGTCGCATGCATATTACATGATCGATGCCGGAAGTGGCAAAAAGATTCTGTCGAGTAATGCGAACAAAAGGATATATCCGGCAAGCACAGTAAAGCTGCTGACTGCATTGACGGTTTTGGAGTATTCAGGAACAGATGAAGAGATCAAATATACCAAAAAGATCCGCAGAATGGTTCCGTCCGATGCTTCTGCATTGAACTTGAAGACGGGCAGAACCTATACGGTAGAGCAGTATCTTCATATGCTTTTGATTGTATCTGATGCAGGCTCTGCAGTGGCTCTCGCACAGGGAACTGCAGGAAGTCAGAAGGATTTCGTGGTGTGGATGAATGAGAAGGCGAAGGCTCTTGGCATGATGCACAGCCATTTTGACAATCCGATCGGGCTGGACAAGGGGAGCGGATATTACGGAACCTATACGACGGCAGCTGATTTTATCAAAGTGTCGAAGGCGGCCATGGAGAATCCTGTGATCAAAAGAATCGTAGCAAAGCATAAGTACCGTGTACAGCCGGTTGGTGTTAAGAAATCATTTGTGATCGAGAGTACCAATGCATTTTACAGTGACTACAAGAAGATGGTCAAGAAAAAGAAATATAAGATCATCGGCAGTAAGACAGGAACGACGCGTGCAGCAGGACACTGTCTTGTGGCAACAGCCGTTGACAAAAAGGGCAATACTGTGATCTGTGCTTTTTATGGAAAGGGCGATCATAAACAGCTCTATAAGGATATCAGGAAGCTTCTTGACTACGCATTTGCTACATATTGATCCTTTATGGATCCAGTGATCTTTATATAATCGGGGAGATTTGACATGCAGACATATCAGGGAAAGAAATTACCATACCACTCTAATCTGATGGTCACTGTGCCGGGTTCCAAAAGCATCACCAACAGAGCACTGCTTCTCGCGGCACTTGCTGAGGGAAGATCTATCTTGGACGGTGTATTGTTCAGTGATGATTCAAATGTGTTTTTGCAGGCACTGCGTGATCTGGGTTTTACCGTAGAGGTAGATGAAAAGGCGTACAGAGTAGAATTGCAGGGAATGGGCGGAAGAGTACCGCGGAGCAATGCGAATATTTATGTGGGAAGTGCCGGAACGGCGGCAAGATTCCTGACAGCGATGACAGCGATGACGGTGGGAAAGTTTCGGCTGGATGCTTCCGCGCAAATGAAGAAACGGCCGATGAAAGAGCTTTTTGATGCACTCACAGAGCTTGGAGCCGGTGTTCATTATCTGTGCGATGAAGGTACGTTTCCGGTTTATGTGACCGGGATCGGTCATCGGCAGGAGCGGGGAGAGTTATCCTTAAATATTGACAGGAGCAGCCAGTTTTTAAGTGCACTTCTGATGACAGCACCGTCTCACTTTGATGATATGACGATCCACCTGACCGGACAGAGAAGTGCTTTGTCTTATGTACGGATGACAGAGCAGATGATGAGACAATTTGGCCATGCAGGTGTCGAGCAGGAATCCGAACGCTGCTACAGAGTGGAAGGCAGAAAGGGATATCGGGCGCAGAATTATACAGTGGAGCCGGATGTTTCCGCCGCCTGTTATTTCTATGCGATGGCGGCGATCACGGGAAGTACCTGCTGTGTAAGGAACATGCGGCAGGATTCCCTGCAGGGTGATATGAAGTTTCTGAGTGTTTTAGAACAGATGGGATGCCGGCTGGACTGGCGGGATGGAGAGCTGTTCTTAACAGGACCGGAGCCGGGCAGTCTGCATGGTGTGGATGTGGACATGAGCGATTTTTCGGATCAGACATTGACCCTTGCGGCGATTGCACCATATGCGGACAGTCCGGTGTGCATTCGCAATGTCGGACATATCCGTGGGCAGGAATGTGACAGGCTGCATGCAATCTGTGAGAATATGGAGCGGCTGCGGGTTCGTTTTGAGGAGCGTGAGGATGGAGTTACCATTTATCCGGATGAACCTCAGCCGGCAGAGATAGAGACCTATCAGGATCACCGCGTGGCAATGGCGTTTGCCGTGACAGGTGTGCGTACAGAGGGCATTGTGATCCGTGACCCGATGTGCTGTCGTAAGACCTTCGAGAATTATTTTCAATTGCTGGATGAAATTACCGGCTGATATATAAAGCGTTCTTTCCAAAGCGCACCGGGAGGGGACGACAGAGAAGAACATGTGCGCAGAAAAGAGGATGATCATGAAGAATATAATAACATTATTACAGGAAGAACTTAGTGCAGCTTTTGAGAAAGCTGGTTATGAGCAGAAATATGCAAAGGTAACATTGTCGAACAGACCGGATCTTTGCCAGTATCAGTGTAATGGTGCTCTTGCAGCGGCAAAGCAGTATCACAAGGCACCGATCCAAATTGCCAATGAGGTTGTGGAGAAGCTGGAAGACAGCAGTACCTTCAAGGAAATTGTGGCACAGATGCCGGGCTTTATCAATATGACAGTCAGCGATGCATTTCTCGCAGATTTTGTCAACCATATGAACGAGGACGAGCTGTTTGGCTGCGACAAAGCAGACAAGCCGGAGATGATCGTGATCGATTATGGCGGAGCTAATGTCGCAAAGCCGCTTCATGTCGGGCATCTCCGTTCTGCCGTGATCGGTGAGAGTATTAAGAGAACAGCACGCTATCTTGGTCATAAGGTGGTTGGTGATGTTCATCTTGGCGACTGGGGACTGCAGATCGGTCTGATCATTACAGAGTTAAAGCACCGTCAGCCGGAGCTTGTCTATTTTGAAGAGAACTATGATGGAGAATATCCGACAGAGCCGCCGTTTACGATGTCTGATCTCGAGGAGATCTATCCGTATGCCAGCGGTTATTCCAAGGAGCATGAGGATTATAAGGAGGAAGCACAGACCGCAACTGCAGAGCTGCAGGCAGGCAGAAGAGGTTATCTGGCACTGTGGCAGCATATTATCAATGTATCTGTCGCTGATCTCCGTAAGATCTACACCCGCCTGAACGTAGAGTTCGACCTGTGGAAGAAGGAGTCTGATGCACAGCCGTACATTCCGCAGATGGTACAGGATATGAAGGATGGCGGATATGCACATATTGATCAGGGAGCTCTGGTCGTTGACGTGCAGGAAGAGAGCGATACCAAGGAGATCCCACCATGTATGATCCTTAAGTCAAACGGTGCGACCTTATACAATACAACAGATCTTGCTACAATTGTAGAACGAAGAAAGCTGTTTGATCCAAGCCGCATCATTTATGTGGTTGATAAGCGTCAGTCCCTGTATTTCGAGCAGGTATTCCGCTGCGCAAGAAAGACACAGATCATCGGGGATGATGTTGATCTGATCTTTGTCGGCTTCGGCACGATGAACGGCAAGGACGGCAAGCCGTTTAAGACGCGTGACGGCGGAGTGCTTCGCCTGGAACAGCTTCTGAGCGATGTTGAGTCAGAGGTGCGCGAGAAGATGGCGGACCGTGACATGGACGAGGACGTATTAAACGACGCTGCGGCTAAGATCGGTCTTGCAGCGATCAAATACGGTGATCTCAGCAATCAGGCATCCAAGGATTATGTCTTTGATGTGGATCGTTTCACATCCTTCGAGGGCAATACAGGACCATATATTCTTTACACGATCGTCAGAACAAAGTCGTTAAATGCAAAGATTGAGGCACAGGGAATCAACGTAGACGGGGATGCCAGGATCCTTCCGGCACAGAACAAGACGGTTACCGACGTGATGCTTGCCCTGTCCAAATGGAGTGATACGGTCAGTGCCGCTTATCAGGAGCAGGCACCGCATAAGATCTGCCAGTTTGTATATGAGCTTTGTGATGCATACAACAAGTTCTACCATGAGAACAAGATCCTGGCAAACGAGGACGTACAGGAGAGACAGTCGTGGATCGTGCTGAGCAGACTGGTTGGAAGTGTATTGGAGCAGGCGATTGATCTGCTGGGGCTGGAAGCACCGGACAGAATGTAATATTTTCGTGAGAAAGGCATAGGTAATACTACAATGTATCGTTTAACATCAAATCTTGTAATTTACAGAAATTTTGGAGAAGAGAATAATATTTTATATTCTCTGGCTGATATCTGTGAGAAGTTTTACTCCGGTGATTATGTGAAGGAAGAGCTGATCACGGAGATTTATGCGCAGATCAACCGGCTGCTGGATATCTCCACCCGCTACGGTTTTGACAAAAATCTGTGGCACAATTATCTGGCATTCCTGCTGGCAATGAATGAGAATCCGTTTTCCATAGTATCCGAGAAGGTGGGCTCCAATGATGGAACGGTTAACGTGTTTGCAAGAAATGATTTTCATATTTTCAAGCAGCTTTTTGACTATGACTTTGGACCGATCGAGTTGGAGCTTGGTATTTCCTGCTTCTCCACGATCTTAAATTACAAGGCAATCGTGAAGAGCGAGCAGATCTACAATAAGAGTGTCAGCGAAAAGGTGCAGGAGTTGAGCGCGCAGATCGAGCAGGCATCCGGAGAGGAAGAGATATACGAGGTGGTAACCGGCTTCTACAAGAAATACGGAGTTGGCAAGTTCGGTCTCAACAAGGCATTCCGCATCAGCAATGATAAGGAATATGGTCTGTTAAGTCCGATCACGACGACCGGAGATATGATGCTTGATGACCTGATCGGCTATGAGCAGCAGAAGCAGAAACTGATCGAGAATACAGAGGCATTTGTGGCGGGCAGAAAGGCGAATAATGTCCTGCTTTTCGGCGATGCAGGTACCGGTAAATCTACCAGTGTGAAGGCAATCCTGAACCAGTATTACGGCAGGGGACTTCGCATGATCGAGGTGTACAAGCATCAGTTTAAGGATCTTTCCTCCGTGATCGCGCAGATCAAGAATAGAAATTACCGATTTATCATATATATGGATGACTTGTCTTTTGAAGAGTTTGAGATCGAGTATAAGTATTTGAAGGCTGTGATCGAAGGTGGTCTGGAGACGAAACCGGATAATATCTTGATTTATGCGACCTCCAACCGCCGTCATCTGATCCGTGAGACGTGGAGTGACCGCTCCGATATGTCGCAGGATGAGCTGCATCGTTCCGACACGATGCAGGAAAAGTTATCTCTGGTGGCACGTTTTGGTGTGACAATCGGTTATTACAGACCGTCACAGCAGGAATATTTCGCTATTGTTCTGCAGCTTGCAAAACGTTATC
>ENA-USUJ01003010-USUJ01003010.1-human-gut-metagenome-genome-assembly--contig:-NODE-3010-length-11801-cov-6.998294_pt1 | contig 11801 bp, 10 predicted proteins | sample MGYA00250061_ERZ773398 | MGnify/ENA primary metagenome ERZ773398 (study PRJEB29103, sample SAMN06111992) | human gut metagenome | biome: human gut; feature: ankylosing spondylitis patient; material...
GCCTCCTCGTCGAGAGCGGCGCTGGTAATCAGCATGGTTTCGTACTTTGCCATTTTGTAGCACCTCCTTTTGGACTTAAGGATCCTGCAATCACAGGACCAAGGGTACACACAAAACGCGGCATCGCGTCTTGTGTGCGGCGTGTCTGTTCAGACAGCAACTTATTATAGCAAGCTGTGTGGATTCTGTCAAGCCTTTTCCGAAAAAAGATACAATAAAAAATATTTTGATTTTTTTGTGAAAGAGGACTATAATATAGTCGCTTTCAATGGATGAACGGCAAAGCAGCCGGGGATCGGCCGTCTCTCTGCTCTTTGTTATCCGTCTTCGAAAGGAATGTATATATGGTTCTGGGAATTTTATAGTAAAGGAAGGATTCTTTGTGTATTCGGTTTTCCGTAATCTGGCAATTATCATCCTCAGCGCAAAGTTCTTTGGCCTGGTGGCCCGCAAGTGCAAGGCCCCGCAGGTGGTGGGTGAGATCCTTGCCGGTTTGATCATCGGTCCGTGCATCCTGAACCTCGTGCAGACCAGTGACGCCATCTCCACCTTTGCGGAGATCGGCGTGGTCATGCTGATGTTCACCACGGGCCTTGGCACCAATCTGAAGGAACTGATCAAAGCCGGCCCCATCGCCACCCTGATCGCCTGCGTGGGCGTAGCCGTTCCGCTGGTGGGCGGCACCCTGCTGTACAGTGCGTTCTACGGCTTCTCTGCCGTGGGCAGCCCTGAGTTCTACCGTGCCCTGTTCATCGGCACCATCATGACCGCCACCAGCGTGTCCATTACGGTGGCAACCCTGCAGGAGATGGGCCACCTGAAGAGCTTTCTCGGCACCACCATCGTCAGTGCCGCCGTCATTGATGATGTCATCGGCATCGTAGTCCTCACCTGCGTGCTGGGTGCAAGCTCCGGCACCGGCACGGGTCTGGGCAAGGTGCTCATCAATACGGCACTGTTCTTTGCCACTGCTGTGGGCGTGGGTGTTGTGGCTCACTTTGCTATGACATGGCTGGACAAGCGCAATCCCCACACCCAGCGCATCACCATCGTGAGCATGGCGTTCTGCTTTGCCATGGCCTACATCGCCGAGGAATACTTTGGCATTGCCGATATCACGGGTGCATACATTGCAGGCATCGTGCTGTGCACCATGGACGATGCCTCCTACGTGGAGCGCCGCGTGGATATCAGCAATTATATCATTTTTGCGCCCATCTTCTTTGCATCCATCGGCTTGAAGACCGACATCAGCGGCCTGACGCCGGAAATCTTCCTGTTCTGTGTCTGCTTCGTCATTGTAGCACTTATCACCAAGATCATCGGCTGCGGCCTTGCGGCCAAGATCTGCCGCTTCAACTGGGGCGACTCCCTCAAGATCGGCGTTGGCATGATGACCCGCGGCGAGGTGGCACTGATCGTGGCCCAGAAGGGCCTGGATGTCGGCGTGGTGGACTCGGTCTACTTTACCGCTGTAATCCTGCTGATCGTGGTGTCCAGCGTGGCAACTCCGCTGGTGCTGAAGGCGCTCTTTACCAAGATGCCGCCGCAGAAGCACCCCAGTCAGGTAAATGGGTAAACAATAAAAAAGACCCTCCGACAGGTCTGCCGGAGGATCTTTTGTTTTCAGGATAAGTTACAGTGTCTTGCAGAACTCTTTCAGGTAAGCGCGGAATTCTTCGCCGATCTCAGGATGCTGCAGAGCCAGCTCCACCTGCGCCTCTACCACCTTGAGCTTGTTGCCCATGTCGTAGTGCTTGCCGGTAAACTCAACGGCGGTCATGCCGCCGCGGGTGCGGGCATACTCGGCCATGGCATCGGTCAGCTGGATCTCGCCGCCTGCGCCGGGCTTGGTGTGGGCAAGGATCTCGTAGATCTCCGGGGTCAGCAGCACGCGTCCCAGAATGGAGTAGTTGCTGAACTCCTGTCCCTTCTTGGGCTTCTCGATCATGTCGTCCACAAAGAAATAGTTGTCGTGGATGGGGGTGGTCTTCAGGCTGCAGTACCGGCTCACATCTTCCCATGGCACTGCGGAAACGCCTGCCGCCGGGCGGCCGAACTCCTCATAGGCGCGGATCAGCTGGGCACAGACCGGGTCCTCGCCCCAGATCACGTCATCGCCGTAGATGACAACAAAGGGATCATCACCGGTGAAGGCCTTGGCGGTGTTCACAGCATGGCCCAGACCCAGCGTTTGCTTCTGGCGCACAAAGAGGATGTTTGCCATGTTGGCGATGCCAAGGCACTCTTCCAGAGCCTTTTCCTTGCCGGGCTTTGCCAGCTTTTCTTCCAGCTCAGGGCTGCGGTCAAAGTGATCCTCAATGATGCTCTGGTTGCGGCCCAGAATGATGAGGATATCGGTGATGCCGGAACGCACGGCTTCTTCCACCAGATACTGGATGGCGGGCTTGTCCACGATGGGCAGCATGCCCTTGGGCATAGCTTTGGTGGCGGGCAGCACGCGGGTGCCAAGACCGGCGGCAGGGATGACGGCTTTGGTGACTTTCTTCATCATGATTCGTTTCTCCTTACTATTTCAATGCCTGCGACACCGGCCGTGCAGGCCGACCGCCGCAGGACCCCAATGCGTTTTCAGATCATGCCGGCCAGTGCATCCAGGTTGGGACCCATCAGCACGGTAGCACAGGCACCCAGCACCATCAGCAGTACAAAGGCACCGATCACACCGGCGATGCTCACGCCGCCCTGCGCAGACAGGACCGCACGGCGCTGGGCAGCGTCCGGGAACTCGGCGCGGATGCGGCGGATGCGCTCGGCTGCGCTTTTGCGGTACAGCCACTTGGCGTACAGGGTGCGCAGCATCACCAGTGCAAAGCTGAACACCGTCATAATGCGGGAAAGCACGACGATGGCAGTGCTGCTGATGCCCGCGGTGAGCGGACTGCCGGTGGCCTGCATCATGCTCAGCAGGGTGGGCAGGGCCACCACCAGCTCTGCGGCCAGAAAACCAAAGGCCGGCTTCCACGCCTTGCGGTAGAAGAAATAGAACGGGCCGAACACCAGCGCCGAGAAGCACATGGAAATTTTGGTGTGCTGCAGCTGCATCCGGCTGTAATCGTTCAGGTAGACGGGCGCGGCCTTGCCAATATAATCGTTCCAGTCGCTGTAGGGGATGCCGTCGATCAGCTCTTCCTTGCCAAAGGCTGCCTGCACGTTGCGGCGGGTGGGTTCCTCCACCGTCTGCTGATACTGGCGGTAAAGGTCGTTGTAATCAAAGCGTCCGTCTGCGTCGGTGCCGGGCTGGCTCTGGGTGGGCGGCTCCGGGCACTGGCTCTCCGGCGGAAGAACGGCACCGCAGCAGCGGCAGCGCTCTTCGGTGCGCAGGGTGCGCTCACCGCAGCTGGGGCAGGTGCGCAGAGCATCGTCTTTGTACGGGAACGTCCATTCATAGCCCGCGCCATGGGCGGGGGTGTGGATGCAGCGGCCAAGCTTTTCGTAGCACTCGCGGTGATAGGGTGCGCCGCAGTCCGGGCAGACCACGATATCATCGGTCAGCGCCAGCGGTCTGCCGCAGCCTTCGCAGGGACAGCCATAATATTTCGGCATGATTTCCTCCTGTTGTATGGTTCATACTGGTATTATACTCCCCTGAAAGAGAAAAGAAAAGGTGAAAATCTTCAAAATTCCAGCAGGATAATCCATTTACCCCTTTACTTTAGCATAGATTCTCGGTATACTAATGAAGTATCTGTGTATAAACTGTGTCTTTTGGCAAGTACAAAGGACTTTACCTTATTTATCATTTCGAGAGGGATTTAGAGAATGATCACGATTGACGAACTGAAGGTGCAGCTTGCCGATTACGGCAAGGCGGTCAAGGACTTGGAAGAAGCTCTTGCCATTGATGCCTCCCGCAAGCGCGTGCAGGAGCTGGAGCACACCATGAGCCGCCCCGGCTTTTATGATGATGCAGACCTGAGCAAGAAGGTCTTTGACGAAGTGGGCGACCTGAAGGGCAAGCTGAGCCGCTTTGAAAAGCTGCAGGGCCTGTACGATGATGCCGAGACCATGCTGGAAATGCTGGATGAAGAATACGACCCCGCCATGATCCCCGAAGCAGAGGAGTCTGTGAACGCTGTGGGCAAGGCTGTGGACGAGCTGCAGCTGATGACCATGCTGAACGGTGAGTACGACCACAGCAACGCCATCCTGACCTTCCATGCCGGTACCGGCGGCACCGAGGCACAGGACTGGGCCGAAATGCTGTACCGCATGTACAACAAGTGGGCTTCCAACCACGGCATGACCGTGGAGGTTCTGGATTATCAGGACGGTGATGAAGCCGGCATGAAGAGCGCCTCCATGATGGTGAAGGGGGCCAACGCCTACGGCCTGCTCAAGAGCGAGAACGGTGTGCACCGTCTGGTGCGCGTGTCGCCCTTTGATGCCAACGCCCGCCGTCAGACCAGCTTTGCTTCGCTGGAAGTGATGCCCGAGCTGGATAACACCATTCAGGTGGATATCCGCCCCGAGGACATTGAGATGCAGGTGTACCGTTCCTCCGGTGCCGGCGGCCAGCACATCAATAAGACCTCTTCCGCTGTCCGTCTGATCCACAAGCCCACCGGCGTCGTGGTCAGCTGCCAGACCCAGCGCAGCCAGTTCCAGAACCGTGACTACGCCATGGAAATGCTGAAGGCAAAGCTGTATCAGATCGCAAAGCAGCAGCATATGGATAAGATCGACGACATCAAGGGCGTGCAGAACGAGATCGCATGGGGTCACCAGATCCGCAGCTATGTGTTCATGCCCTACACCATGGTCAAGGATCACCGCACCAACTACGAGACCGGCAATGTGGATGCCGTGATGGACGGCGATCTGGACGGTTTCATCTTCGCATACCTCAAGGCTGCAAGCCGCGGGGAACTGCAGGATACCTGATCTTGAACGTATAAAATGCAAAGGCCGTGCTTCCTTTTATGGAGGCACGGCCTTTTTTGTGTTCTTACGCCAGATCGGGCAGAATGGTATCCCAGAGATTTTCCTCCTGCCGCAGGGCGTTGAAGCAGCAGTCCAGATACATTTTGTTTGCCGCTGCAAGGATCGTGCTGCGCAGAAGCAGCTTTTCATCTGCGGCATCCACGGCAAGGTCGCGGATCTCCCTGGTGCAGCCGAATACGAACGGCAGGCAGTTCTCCATCTCGTCGCAGAAGTAGTCGTAAGCTGCCCCGGCGGAACAGTGCGCCCGCTGCATTTTAAACAGGGCATCGATGTTTTCCATTGAGAGCACCGTTTTGGAGACTGCAATGTACATCAGGGATGCGATCTGATCGCGGGCGTACTTCTTGCGCACCGGGTGGGACAAAATGCCCTTTTTAACGTAGTTGCTGACCATGGAAGAGGTGAGCTCCACGCCGCAGAAGGTGCGGAAATAGCTGTTGACGTACTGCACGGTCTGGTCAAGATAAAGCCCCATCTGCGGGAGATCGGCGTACCGGGGCAGGGCAAACCCGGCGGCGCAGGCCGCAACGCGGCATTTGGTTTCAGTTTTCATATCGTAAGCAGTTTTCTAAGGTTGGCGCAGCTGGGCTGCGCGGGATACAGAAAATGGTTTTCTGGCGGTATTATAGCGCAAATCGGTTCTCTGGTCAACGGATTTTTAAAACTTTTGAAAGAATGCATAAAATCCCTTGACAGGTTTTTGAAAAACTGCTATGATGTCTGCAGTGAACCGAAAACCATGCAGGCGGAAGTGCGTGTAAGGCACGGAAAATAAAAAATGACCTGCTATCACAAAATAGATTTGGAGCGTGCATTTTATGAAAACCAAGATCGTTGTGGATTCTTCGTCCAGCCTGTATGCCCTGCCGGGCGTGGATTTTGCCTGTGTGCCGTTGAAGATCGTCACGGATGAACAGGAATATCTGGATGACGGCACTCTGGATGCTGTGGGCATGGCCCGGTCTCTGCGTACTTACAAGGGCAAGACCAGCACCTCCTGCCCCAATGTGGCAGACTGGCTGGCTGCTTATGAGGGTGCGGAGCAGATCTTTGTTGCCACCATCACGGGCACACTGTCCGGCAGCTACAATGCTGCACTGCTGGCAGCGGAAGAATACAAGGAAACGCACCCGGAGGCCCGTGTTTTTGTTCTGGACAGCCTGTCCGCCGGGCCGGAGCTGCGTCTGCTGGCAGAGCGTCTGCGGGATCTCGTCCGGATCGGGATGGAGTTTGACGAGATCTGCGAGGCGATCCTGGCTTACCACAAGCACACACATCTGCTGTTTTCGTTGGAATCGCTGGCCAATCTGGCCCGCAATGGCCGTGTGAAGCCCGCTGTTGCCGCTGTGGCACGGATGCTGGGCATCCGGGTCATTGGTCAGGCCAGTGAGAGCGGCGAGCTGGAGGTGCTGTGCAAGACCCGCGGCGAGCACGGTGCACTGGAGCGCATCGTGCTGGAATTGAAGGATCACGGCTTTACCGATGGCAAAGTGCACATTGCCCACTGTGATAACCCGGAAGCGGCCAAGCGCCTGAAGCTGATGATCCACGCGGTGTTTGCAGGGGCGCAGGTGGATGTGACCGAGTGCGGCGGCCTGTGCAGCTACTACGCTGAGCAGGGCGGCTTGATGGTGGGCTATGAGGACGGAAAAACAGAGTAAAAGAGTTTTTGATATTGCAAGCAAGCCGGGCCTGCGGGTCTGGCTTGCTTTTTTTGAACAACGCAAAACTTGAAAAAGTTGTAAAACCGCGCTATACTTACACATAATTATAAATGGGAAAGGAGGGCAGGCCCATGCTTTTTCGTTCACCGATCGTGCGCTTTTTCAGCCGCATTCTGAACCGCATCACCATCACGGTGGTGTTGGTGGCATTGCAGCTGCTGTGGCTGTGCTGGGTGGCGTTTGCCATCACCACCGGCACGGGCCGCGTGTGGGTGAACGGCCTGCTCAACGCACTGAGCCTGCTCATCGTCCTGTACCTTGTGCGCAAGGATGAGAACAGCGCCTACAAGGTGGGCTGGATCGCGCTGATCGGCATTCTGCCGCTGCTGGGCGGTGCGCTGTATCTGGCCTTTGGCAACAAACGTCCGGCCAAGCGTCTGCGCCTGAAAATGCAGGCGGTGGAGGATGCCCACAAAAAAGATCTTGTACAGGAGCCGGGTGTGCTGGAAGGTCTGGATGCCCGCGAGCAGGGGCAGAGCCGATATGTGGCAAAGTACGGCCCCTATCCGGCGTGGCAGAACACTCGCACGCAGTATTTTGCCTGCGGCGAAGCCATGTATCCGCAGCTGCTGGCCGATCTGGAAAAGGCTGAAAAGAGCATCTTTCTGGAATTTTTCATCGTGAGCCACGGCTGCATGTGGAACGGCATTGAAAAGATCCTGCGCCGCAAGGCTGCGCAGGGCGTGGATGTGCGCCTGATCTACGATGATTTTGGCAGTCTGCTGGGTCTGCCCGCCGATTTCATCGTGCGCATGGAGCGGGCGCACATCCGCTGCATCCCGTTCAACCCGGTGGTGCCGCTGCTCTCGCTGGTGATGAACCACCGCGACCACCGCAAGATCGTAGTCATTGACGGTACGGTGGCCTACACCGGCGGCGTGAATCTGGCAGATGAGTATATCAATGCGGAGCAGCGCTTTGGCTACTGGAAGGATGCAGCCCTGCGTGTGGAAGGCGATGCCGCGTGGAACTTTACGGTGATGTTCCTCAACTTCTGGAACGCCTTCCGCCCCAGCGAGACGGATTATGATGCATTTCGTCCCATGCCGCTGGTGACGCCGGTATCGGACGGCATCGTGCAGCCCTACGCGGACAGCCCACTGGACGAGGAACCGATGGCCGAGACGGTGTACCTGAACATCCTTGCGCAGGCACAGCGGTATGTTTATATCTACACGCCCTACCTTGCCGTGGGCGAGGAAATGCTGGACGCACTGAAAAACGCGGCCAAGCGCGGGGTGGACATCCGGCTGGTGCTGCCGGGCATCCCGGACAAAAAGCTGGTGTTCCGGCTGAGCCGGTCGTACTATCTGCCGCTTTTGAGGGCAGGTGTACGCATTTACGAATATACGCCCGGCTTTCTGCATGCCAAGTGCTGGGTAAGCGACGATGTAACTGCCGTAGTGGGCAGCATCAACATGGACTACCGCAGCCTGTTCCTACACTTTGAGTGCGGTGTACTGCTGCAAAAGAACAGTCAGGTGGCAGTTCTGCGGGACGATGTACGGGCCACGCTGCCGCAGTGCCGCGAGATACAGGTGACGGAATGCCGCACCAGCCTGCCCGGCACGGTGCTGGACAGTGTGCTGCGGCTGCTGAGCCCCTTGATGTGATAAAAACTCCCTTTCCGGGTAAACTAGCCCAAAAGCCCCTTTACGATGGGGGCAGGAAAGGGAGCGTTTTATTATAATGAAAAAGATACCTCGCATGATCCTGGGCTGCACGCTGGCGGCAGCTCTGGCCCTGACCGCCTGCAGCCGAAGCGATTCCGGTTCCTCCGGCAGCATGAGCACGAATATGGGCGGCAGTTCATCGCAGACGGGGCAGGCGGGCCAGAACGCTGCATACCGCACCGGCCTTGGCATCCTGACCGAAGCGTCTGATCAGGAACGCACGGGCAAGATCGATACCATCGCAGCTGCCGTTCTGCTGGATGCCGAGGGCAGGGTGGCAGATGTGATGCTGGACGAGGTGGAGATCTCGGTCACGGGGGACAGCACCGGCAAGGTGACGATGCCCACCGACGATCGCACCAAGCGCCAGAAGGGCGACGATTACCCGCTGGCGGCGGTGTCCTCGCTGAAAAAGGGCTGGGCAGAGCAGGCGGATGCCTTTGGCAATTATCTTACCGGCAAAACCCCGGATGAGGTGAAGAAGCTTGCCACCGACGATGACGGCAAGCCGAAGGATGCTGACCTGCTCTCCACCTGCACCATTGCGGTGGACGGCTATCGGGATGCTGTGGTGCGTGCCTGCGAGAATGCAAAGGCAGTCGGCTCGGCCCGCGGCGACCGCGCTGTGCTGGGCGTGTCAGTGCGCAATGACACCAAGGAACTGACCGCCGACGATGACCACGATGTGACCGCGCAGGTGGACATCACAGTGGCAGCCCTGACGCTGGATGCTGACGGCCGTGTGACCGGTGCAGTGGCGGATGTGGCAGAGCCTGCCCTTACCGTGGGCGCGGATGGTACGGTGTCGGCACCGGAGATGGTCAAAACCAAGGTGGAACTGGGCGACAGCTACGGGATGCGCGGGGCATCCAGTCTGGATAAGGAATGGTACGAGCACAGCGAGGGCTGGTGCGATTACCTGAAGGGCAAGACCCGTACTGAGATCGCAGGCATCCCGGACGATGGTTCGGATCCCGACCTTGCGGCACTGTGCACCATCTCGGTGACGGAGCTGCAGAAGGCTGCGCTGGCGGCGTTTGCGGAAGAGTAAAGCGGAGAAAAGAGGAAAGGCGCAAAGCTTTTCCTCTTTTCTTTGTGCAACCAGACCAAAGAATTGGCGCAGAAAAGCCTTGAAAAAGACGAACTGCACTAACTTTTGCATTTCCTCTTGCCAAATGGCTGCAAACGCGCTATTCTATAGTCACAGTTTAACACTTTAGCATGATAAAATGCTAAACCGAGAGGGAACACATTTGGGAAACAAAAAAGGGAGGAGCCTTTTATGAAACGTCTTGTCTCTGCTTTTCTGGCCGGTGCCATGGCACTGAGCCTTGCCGCCTGCAGCGGTGCCGCATCCACTTCCACCGTGGCATCTTCTGCCTCTGCATCCGGGAGCGCAGCCGCCTCCGAGAGCGCAGCCAGCGATCTGGACTACATCAAGGAAAAGGGCAAGATGGTCATTGGCTACACCGTCTATGAGCCGATGAACTACACCGATGCCGACGGCAACTTTACCGGTTTTGATACCGAGCTGGCAACTGCCGTGTGCGAAAAGCTGGGAGTCGAGCCGGAGTTCGTGGAGATCAACTGGGATACCAAGGTGGTGGAGCTGGATGCCAAGAGCATCGACTGTATCTGGAACGGTATGACCCTGACCGATGACATCATGGCCAACACCGCCACCACCAAGGCCTACGCCAAGAACGCACAGGTCGTGGTCGTGAAGGACGGCACCGACTACAGCTCCACTGCGGATCTGGTGGGCAAGACCGTGGTTGCCGAGGCTGGTTCTGCCGGTGAAGCCGCCATTGAGGGCGACGAGAACCTTGCACAGGCCGATTACGTCTCCAAGAGCGTGCAGACCGACTGCCTGATGGAAGTTGCCGCAGGCACTGCTGATGCCGCTGTGCTGGATCTGACTCTGGCCAACGCCATGATCGGTGAGGGCACCGACTATGCAAGCCTGAAGATCGTGGACGAGCTGAACGCTGAAGAGTACGGCGTGGCCTTCCGCAAGGGCAGCGATGCCGCCGCAGCTGTGGATGCCGCCTTTGATGAGCTGAAGGCTGACGGCACCATGCAGGCTCTGGCCGACAAGTACGATCTGGCTCTGGCCGACTGAGTTCTATAAGAATGTAATTACTCCTTCCGTCATCGCTGCGCGATGCCACCTCCCTCGGTGAGGGAGGCTTTTTGTTGCCGATATGCGTGAGGCTCCCTCATTGAGGGAGCTGTCACCGAAGGTGACGGAAGGAGTTCAAAAAACGGATTGATGGGTGTGTTCTTGTGTCTGTGATTCTGAGTCGCCTTTCCGGCGCGTTTCTGCTCAACTGTGAGCTGTTCGCTCTGACCCTGCTGTTTGCGCTGCCGCTGGGTCTGGTGGTGGCTTTCGGCTCCATGAGCCGGTGCAAGCCGCTTTCCGGCGCGGTAAAGACCTTTGTGTGGGTCATCCGCGGCACGCCGCTGATGCTGCAGATCATCGTGATCTACCTTGGCCCCGGCCTGCTGGGCATGAATAACCCTTGGCCCTCCGGCTCCGGCGGACGCATGGTGGCGGCGGTGGTGGCTTTTGCCATCAATTACGCCTGCTACTTCTCCGAGATCTACCGCGGCGGCATCGAAGCCGTTCCCAAGGGCCAGACCGAGGCCGGTCAGGTGCTGGGCATGACCAAGACCCAGATCTTCTTCAAGGTGACGCTGCTGCAGGTGGTCAAGCGCATTCTGGCCCCCATGGGCAATGAGGTGATCACCCTCGTCAAGGATACCTCGCTGGCAAACACCATTGCCAACAAGGAGATCATCATGATGGCCAAGGAGTACAGCGCAAAGGGCTTGATCTGGCCGCTGTTCTCCACTGCCATCTTCTTCCTGGTGTTCGTGGGCGCACTTACCCTGCTGTTTGGCTGGGCCGAAAAGAAACTGGATTATTTCCGCTGATGAAAGGGAGGAAATTAGATCATGGCACTGCTTGAAGCCTCCGGCATCGGCAAAAACTTTGGCGATACCAAAGTACTCAAGGATATCTCACTCACGCTGGAACAGGGCGAAGCGCTGGCGATCATCGGCTCGTCCGGCTCCGGTAAGACCACCCTGCTGCGCTGCCTGAACTTTCTGGAACGGCCGGACACCGGCATCATCAAGGTGAACGGCGAGACCATGTGGGACGCTGCCGACCTCGCCACCCAGCGCGAGAGCGAGATCCGCAAAAAGCGGCTGCACTTTGGTCTGGTATTCCAGAACTTCAACCTCTTCCCGCAGTACACCGCCCTGCAGAACGTAATGCTGGCGGGTGAACTGCTGGCAAAGGAGCGTCCGGACTACAAGGCGAACAAAAAGGCCATCCATGCCGAGCTGGAACAGCAGGCACAGGAACTTCTGGCGTGCTCCGATATCGTCGCACTGACACGCCACGGTCCGCGAGATAATTTTTGAGATCCAT
>ENA-USUJ01003012-USUJ01003012.1-human-gut-metagenome-genome-assembly--contig:-NODE-3012-length-11799-cov-9.266422_pt1 | contig 11799 bp, 5 predicted proteins | sample MGYA00250061_ERZ773398 | MGnify/ENA primary metagenome ERZ773398 (study PRJEB29103, sample SAMN06111992) | human gut metagenome | biome: human gut; feature: ankylosing spondylitis patient; material...
CCCTTCATTTCCTCTCCGCTGTCCTTCGCCTGCTGCTGGTAATCCATAGCCTTCTGGTAAGAACCTCCCAGTGCCTTGGCATTCTTCTCCACGATCTCGGTTACATTCGTGATGGTAGCCTGCAGTTCCTCTACGGAACCGGCCTGGTCGGTAGCACCTTCCGCAAGTCCCTGGGCAGCATCTGCCATCTGGTTTGCCCCCAGAGATACCTGTCCCACTGCCGTCTTGATCTCATTAAGTGTCTCACTGAGCTTATGGTTCAGCTTACGGATAGATTCCAACAGTCCCTGAAAGTCTCCCACATAGGCTTCTGCACACCCTGAAGTCAGTGCGAAGTTTCCTTCCGACATTTCTCCCAACAGATAATCCGCATCGCCGATGACCTTCTGCAGATTGCCGGATAGTGCTGCGGTAGCCTCTGCCAGGATCTGTGTCTCATCCTGTGTCCGGATCACAGGTGCCGGAGTATGCAGATCGCCTTCCGCCAGCTGACGTATTCTTTCGGTACATTCCGCCACCGGTTCACCGATCGCCTGACCGATCTTTTTTGCCCTGCGCACACTGAAACATAAAGCTGCAGCACCTATTGCTACACCAATGACAATACATACAACGGTAGAACCAAGGAAATCTGTCAGTGGTGCATTTACTGCCACGCTCCATCCATTGGTTCCTTCTATTGGTGCATAAGCCTGTATTGTGATGGTTCCGCCTTTCATATAAGTGCCATATCCGGTTGCTCCGGTCATCATCTTCTGCTCTACCTTTGCAATTCCCCGCAAAGATCTGTCCGTCTGAGACAGTTCAATGTTGCTCTTCTGCTCCTGGGCAATCGCAGAATCACAGTGAGCAATGGTGATACCTGTTTCTCCCAACAGATAGCACTCGGAATTCTTACTGACAGAGACTGCCGCAGCAATATCATTTAAGAACTCCGGATCCGGCACAACGAATACCACGCCGACAATATCACCATTCTTATCTCCGTCTGCATATACGGGTGCGGAAATGATAACGCTGAGCTTACCGTCTGTCTTTGCAATCACGGGATCCGATACCACGACCTCTCCCTGCATGGATCTCTTAAAATAATCACGGTCACTATAATCGGTTCCGTCATAAGCACAGATACCGTTGGAGCCGATCAGCTTGCCTCTGACCATTCCATAAGCTTCCATGCGTTGGTTGATATACTGCTGTTTCTGCTCCTGGGTAAATACCGGAGAAGACAGCTGGTAACTGCATCCGAGTTCGGATACGATCGTCGTTGTCACCCGTAGTTCCTCATTGATACGGTCTGCGGAAATCTCTGCCACCACCAGCATATCGTCTTCCAGTGTTCTCATGGTACTGGACAGATTCAGGATCACGGTAAGGATGACCAACGGAATAATTGAGAACACTACCAGCCTGCTGATTGCCTTCTGCAGACGTTCCCGGATCGTCGTCATGCCGGGTGTCTGCCCCTTTGTGCCCTTCTGTGATGCTTTTGTACTCATATGTCCTCATTTCTGCGCTGCATTTTTATTATATGCTTTATTTTCCTGTACTCTATGAAGTGACCACTTATCCGGCAGCGCCCGGATATCCCATGCATTTCCTTCATTTTGGGACGGTGATCTTCTGCTGAGATACTTAATTTTATATGTCAATTTTATTTTACCATGATTCAGGAAAATTTTCTATCTTTTGAAGCCCAAAAAGAGAGTTAATATTCCGTTAAGAATATCAACTCTCTCCTGTCATTTATCTCTCTATCCCCTCATGATAAGAAATACCCTGTTAATAGCCGAACTCCTGGGCAAAATACAACTTGCCATTGGTCTCATAGACCGCAATGCTGCAGGTGGTAAAATCGCCTGCCAGGATATTCGCTGCGTGTGTAGGAGAAGCCATCCAGGCATCTACTACACTCTGTGCGGAATCATAGCCCTTCGCCAGATTCTCGCCCCACATCAGTTCACTGTTCACTGTGTACCAGTCCTTACCGTTGGGTCTGGTATGGGAAAACTTGGAAGCTGCTTCCTGTGCTCTTACCATAGCGCAGGACTCCAGACCATTGCTCCAGTTCAGTGCTGCCAGGCCGTTCTCTGCTCTCTTCGCGTTTACAATATCCAATGCATCGATAGCCATGGCACGAAGTTCATCTGCACGGGCCAGCTCAGCTTCACTCATACCGGCTTTTCTCACAGAACCCGCCAGTGCCACTGCCTCTTCATCGAACCAGACAGTTCCGTCATCCGTGGCAGGATCACGGCTTACAGAGGATAATTCTGTACTCTTGCCGCAGCCTGCAAGGCTCAGCACCATGATGACTGTCAGAACAAGACTCATCCATCTTTTTTTCATTTGTTCTACCTCTTCTTTCCTTGATTGTTTATAGTAAATATATGTTTATTCGTTATGATTGCTTCTTCTTAATAATAAGCCATGCTCCCAGCCCTGTCAAGGAAAGGGCAAAGCCCAGATTCCATGTATTGGAATCATCGCCGGTCCTGGGTCTTCTGGAAGCTCCCAGGACTGCTCTGTCCGCCAATGGTGTAGGATCATCGGTAATGCTTACAACCCGCTGACGTCTTACACCAAGCACCTGAGGTGTTACCGGGGTTGCCGGCTCAGACGGTGTACCGGGAGTATCCGGGGTATCGGAATCATCCGAATCGTCCGGAGTATCCGGGGGTGCGGTCGGAGTAGTGGTCGGAGTAGTGGGTGTGGTATCCGGTGTGCCTGTCGGCGTAGGCTCCGGAGTAGCACTGGGAGTAGGTTCCGGGCTGGTAGTCACGGGCGGAGTAACCTCCGGCTCTCTGGACAATTCAAACTGCATTCCGAAGCCGTATCTGGTCATCTGATAGCCGTTGTTGGCCAACACACCGTTAAGGTTAGTGGTGATCTTCACTTCTCCGTCCTTTAACAGGTCGGATACCAGAGTATCTGCATAGGAACCTTCCTGTCCGTTTTTCAGCATCCGGTCATACAGACCTTCACCGTCAAAAGTATATACATTATGATATGTCGTGTAATATAAAGCATCTGCTACTGCAGAACAGCTCTCCGCTACTGTGGTATCGGCGGTTCCGTTGGTCAGGATTGCCAGTTCCTCTGCCGTAAGTTCTGAAAAGCCGTAGACCTTATTTCCTTCTTCTCTGGAAGTATTGTTGAACCAGTCTAAGTAATACTGTGCCAGGCAGCTCTGCGTAACCTCTTCCGGCTTCATTTCTTCGCTGCCATATCCTTTTTTCAAAAGAGCCTCTCCGACAATCGCATCCGTAACCTTGCCTGCGGTGATCCCGAGATCCCGTAACGGAGCATTTAAAATACGGCGGGGCAATGTACAGAACGCTCCCACTTCACCAATCTCATAACCTTCAAAACCACTGGACAGAACCGTTACTTTCTCTCCTGCCTTAGGCGCCGCCGGGATCGTACCGATCGTGGCCTTTGCAGGATCATACTGATACTCCTTATTGCTCTCATTTACCAGCTTTATGTTGTAGTACAGGGTATCTCCGGGCTCTGCCGCATTTCCTCCTGCCACGGTACCGTTCAGATAACCGATGGCATCGGACAGATTGATTCTTACCTTGTCCGGGGCATTGCTGTGGATCGTAATGGTGATCGTTGCATCATAGGTCACCCTGCCGGTGCCGCTTTCCCAATGCTGTTCCAGTTCCGGAGTTGTAGTAATGGTAATACCTTCGGAAATAAAATGGAACACTGCGCCGTTCTCATTCTGTTCAAAAGTTACCGTTCCCGTGGGATATTCATAATAATCTACTGCGGATACCCCGGGAATCCTGTAATCGTATCCGTCATAATTGATCCAGGTCTCTGTGGGTGTGGTCACATACCATACCGTGGCAATGGTGACTCCGCTGAAGGACCGACCGGTGGTGAGCAACTGATCCATAAAACTTTCCGTTACATTTTCACCATACAAGACGCCGTTGTTGTCATTCACATACTGTTTTACATCCTCAAGGGTTTTTCCGCAGTTTTCTTTATAATAGGAAGTGCCTTCGCTGTCTCCACCGTAATAAACATAGTGTAACAAATCTGCGGGCTTGCAGTCAGAATATTTGTTTACATCTAATGCTACGAATCCAACGCACTGCCAGCTTGCTCCGTTACTTCCGGTTAACTTTCCTTCGGCATCTACCCCTGTATTATCCACAGAAAGATATTTAAAGGTTTCAGCATCATCCAAAGTCATCTTATGACCTGCAAACAATGAAAAATCTCCGTTTGCCGGCTTGTAATTATTGGGCCATACGTTGGGGCTGGCTACCTGTCCTCCCACATATTTTGCCATGGTGCCTCCAGCAAGAATCACCGTTTTGATGGTGGGATAGGTTTTCTCTTTTACAGCAACGCTGTCGTTTCCGCTTACACTTGCCATTTCAACAACATCGTTCTGCTCATTCTGCGTTGCTTCTTCCGCCTGTACCGTAAATCCGGTGTTGGAGATGCTGCCGATCATCAGTGCCGCTACCAGAGTTTTTGCCAGTTTGGTCTGTATTACGTTTTTTAACTTCATTTCTGTTTCCCCTCAAAACCAGTATTTCTGTTTTTATTACTTCTTTTTACTCTCCTAATAAGGAAGACTGCGCCAAATGGAAAAAAGGACCAGATTTTGAAAAATTTTTCAAGATTCTGATCCTTTTATACTTTTACAGCTAAGATCGGCTGTCGTTCCGTTCCTGTTTAATGTTCTTTTCGCTTAAGAACAAGCCATGCTCCCAGACTCGTCAGGGAAAAGGCAAAGCCCAGATTCCAGGCATCGGAGTCATCGCTGGTCTGCGGTCGTCTGGATGCTCCGAGGACTGCTCTGTCCGCTAAAGGAACTGCCTCGTCCTCGATGGTCACCATTCTACGGCGTCTTGCACCAAGTACCTGCGGGGTATCCGGGATTCCACCGGCCGGTGTGCCGGGATCATTCGGGGTGCCGGGATCATCTGGTGTATCATCCGGAGTATCGGGTTCATCCGGGGTGTCAGGTGTTGCGGTTGGTGTTGCTGTTGGTGCAGGTTCCTCGGTTACTACCGGTACCGTCGGTGTCGGCGTAGGCTCCTCGGTTACTACCGGCGTAGGCGTAGGCTCCTCGGTTACTACCGGCGTCGGCGTAGGTTCCTCGGTTACTACCGGCGTCGGCGTAGGTTCCGGCTCATCCGGTTCGCACGGACAGTGAATCTCTCCACCCTGCTTATACTTATCCGCTATGATGCCTCCGACAACAGTTCCGCCATTATAGACAGTTGCATTCGGAGCCAGAATATATCCGAAAATAGAATTTACATTAACTTCTGTTGCATTGCCAAAGTTCCAAATAATTCTGTCTGCCCACAGCTGATGTTCCAATGCTTGCTTTTTTGCACCATGCGCATTCATCCAGCCGGTAATATTCACAGTTCCGGAATCACTTACATTTACCACAACTGTTTTTCCATAAAAAGCTGCGCCGGTGATCTCTTTGTCATAGTCTTCCATCCTGGTATTTAACTCAGCACTTGTTACATTCAATACCAGTTGTGTATCGTTATTTTCATCCGCCAAAGCATACAAGTCGTTGCTTTTCTGTACCATATTACCTGCCAGGACATTGCTGATCGTAGACGCGATATCCGTATCCCATACTTCGCAGTTCTTCAGAAGATTTCCAGTATATAATTTATTTTCACCAGCTATAATATTATAACCCTGTCCAGTCACTTCCCGCTCAACAGAGTTCTGGGTTCCGTCAGAATTAGTAAGGGGAATTATCAGTTCCTTTTCGTCTGTTCTGCCTGACGCTGTATATTTAAGAATCTGATTCGGAGCAGAAAGATCTCCCAGATAAGATTTTCCCCCATAGCTTACCATGGAAACCTTTAATTCTCTAATTGCGGCATTTCCCTCAATATGGTCCAGATTTGAGGATACAAATTCATTTGTATATAATACAAATGAAAATGGATCATTTAAATCCGCACCTGCTGCCTGCACAGTAATCCCCTCGTTCCCTGCGACGGAACCTGCTACCAGTGCTGCTACCAGAACCTTTACTACTTTTTCCCTTACATACTTGCTAAATCTGCTCATCTGATTTCTCCCTCAATGAAATCCAATGTTTTTCACGTTTTACAACGTTTTCGTTCCTCTTTACAACTATTAAGACGGAAGTGCTTTCAAAAAGGGTTCAGATTTTTTATTAAAAATGTGATTTTTTGCTTATTCTTGTCCTCTGCTTATCTGTTTGTAGTACTATATTCCTAATAATCGGCAGTTTCTGTCAGTACTCCATGGATCAGAGCCCGCCTTTTTGTACCGGATGAGCCGTAGCAGGTAGATAGCGATACGATATTTCCCCTGTCACTTAAATCCGCATCTGAAGCATACAGGGAATGTTCTGTGGCCCACTGCACATAATCATCATAGGAGGCATCTGAGGTAAACGTGGCAAAACGGTCACTGGTACTCTTTGTTTCATAATAGGAAAAAATCTCATAAATGTAGACTTTATCTTCCGTGTATATATAGAAGTAAGGATTCTCCTCGCAGCTTGCCGTCCCCTTCAGCAAATTTTTAAAAGCCCCAAACATGCTCTCATCCCGCATATTATGTCCGAATACGAAGGTATTCCTGTCTGACCAGTCTGCTGAAGCCCCACAGTCCATGAAAATGCATCCAGCATTCACACTCTCCCCCTCAAAGGAATGCTTCAGATAATAGTCATTGTCCTCCCCCTGTACCACCGGATAACTGATGTCCAATGCCGGGAAATAGAGCCATCCACGAAAATCCGGGTTGGTCCTGATAAGTTCGGCAAAGTCGATCTGCAGCTCCGGATGATTTTTCTCCGCAATCTCTTCCTGTGTTTCCCCCGCCGCAGGCTCTGCCACCACCTCCTGGCGGATGGCATCGTATTCATTTTTTGCTCTCTGCTCTGACAGATAAGAATGCAGACTCATTCCTCCGGTCACCAGTACCGCTGCCGCCAGCACTGCTGTGATCGCATTTTCCGCTTTTTTATTTTTCATGCCAGTTTCCCCTTCCTGCAAGAATCGTTATAATTTGTTAATGATTATACCTTATTTTTCCGCATTCGTCTTTACGAAAGAGTCATTTTTTGATATTTTTAAGGTGTGACTTTAAATAAGAAACTATTGGGGGAATAAAATCTTATGATACATCTTTTTGCACTGCTTTCACTGCTTTTGTGCGGTGTCTGCTATACAGGCTTTCAGAACAGTTCTCATTTCCGCAATAACGGCAGCCGGCGTTCTCTTCTGTTGCTTGTATTTGGAAGTGCCCTGCTTCTGCGCCTGCTCCTTGCATACACCACCCACGGCTTCAGTAATGATATCGCCTGTTTTGCAGCCTGGGCTGACCGGATCTTCACTTTAGGGCCAGGGCAGTTCTATTCTGCCGAGATGTTTACGGACTATCCGCCCGGTTTCATGTATGTATTGTATCTGATCGGAGCGTTACGATCTCTGCTGCAGATTCCTTATTATTCCGATCTGCATATTTTACTGTTAAAATTACCCGCAATTCTCTGTGATATTGCCTGTGGGTTTCTACTCTACAGAGAGGCGGTAAAGCGACTGCATTTTTCCGATCTGCAGGGAATCTTTGCTGCCTCTGCGTATCTGTTCCAGCCGGCGGTCATTCTGAATTCTTCCTGCTGGGGACAGGTGGATTCCGTATACACGCTGATGATCATCCTTATGTGCCTGTTCCTCATGAAGGGAAACCTGCTTTCTGCCTATGCTGTCTACGGACTGGGTGTCCTGTTAAAGCCACAGATGCTGATCTTCACGCCGGTACTGCTGGCAGGGATCTGGGATCATGTATTCTTACAGGATTTTTCCTGGCGGAAATTCTTCTATAATTTGTGCGGTGGTCTGGTTGTCATCTGCGGGATGCTCCTTCTGTGCGCTCCTTTCGGATTAACCGCTGCGATCTCACAATATACTTCAACGTTGGGATCCTATGAATATGCAGCCATCAATGCCTACAATTTCTGGGGACTATTAGGAATGAACTGGGTCGACCAGAACACGATTTTCCTCTTCCTGCCCTGTAAGACCTGGGGCACTATCGTGATCCTGCTGATCGTACTCTTTACCTTCCTTATTGCAGCCCGCTGCCGGAAAGAGCCTTCAAGATATTTCTGTCTCGGTGCCTTTATCATCCTGACGATGTTCCTGTTCTCCGTCCGTATGCATGAGCGTTATATGTATCCCGGTCTGGCACTGTTGCTTTTCTGCTGCCTGTACCGGCCCTCTACACCTCTCTGGAAATGCTTCAGTGGATTTGCAGTGCTGCATTTTTACAACACCGCCAATGTGCTGTACCATTACGATCCGCAGAATTATGACCGCAAGGCTCCCATCATTCTGCTGGTATCTGCCGGAATGTTGTGCTGCCTGTATTATTTCTATAAGATCATCTGGAAATATTATGTTCACGATGAAACAGGGACTGCCACCAATGCGAAGACGCAGACCGCAACAGGCCGCAGAGCTTCCGGGCATACTGCTTCCACAAGATCTGCCGCAGGACTCGGACAAAGACTTCGAGAATATTTTCTCTCTCCCCTGGAGCCCATTCCTTCCGAAGAGAGAATCCATTTCACGAAACCGGATCTGTGCCTGTTGCTGGCAATCGGTATTCTGTACAGTTGCTTTGCCCTCTATGATCTTGGAGACCGCAAAGCTCCGACAACAACTTATGATATGTCGGGAGAATTACAGGCCATCGAGCTGGAATTCCCCGAAGATGCGCTGCCTGTGACTATGGCCAGTTATCTGGCTCCCTGGCACCAGCGACATTTTGGGATGGATGTCAAAAGTAATGCCGAAGACTCCTGGACTTATCTCGGTGAGATCATTTTAAACAATGTCTTCACCTGGCAGGATGTCTCACTGCAGGATCTGCTGACACAGGCCACAGAAAACGGTACTTCTGATGTGTCTGCCACAACCAGATATCTGCGTCTATCATTGACGGATAATGATGCCTCTCTGATTGAACTGGTCTTCCTGGACGCGAATGGCAACATCACACGCCCGTTGAACGCAGATGCCTACCCTACACTGTTTGACGAAAGCGATCTGTACCCGGAACGCTATTCCTTCCGCAACAGCATGTATTTCGATGAAATCTATCACGCACGCACGGCTTACGAGTTCCTTCACGGCCTGCCGACCTACGAAAATACCCACCCGCCTCTGGGCAAGATCTTCATCGCCCTGGGTGTTGCCATCTTTGGAATGAATCCTTTCGGCTGGCGTATCATGGGTACTCTGTTCGGCATTGCCATGCTGCCGTTTATCTACCTGCTGGGGAAAAAAATGACAAGGAATACTCCTGCGGCAGCTCTGGCCTGCTTCCTGTTTGCCTTTGATTTCATGCATTTTACGCAGACAAGGATTGCCACCATCGATGTTTATATCACGTTCTTTGTGATTGCAATGTACTATTTTATGTACTACTATTGTTCTATGAGTTTTTACGATACACCGTTGTATAAGACCTTTGTGCCTCTGGGCTTATGCGGCATCTGCATGGGACTGGGAATTGCCAGCAAATGGACCGGTATCTATGCGGGCTGTGGACTGGCACTGCTGTTTTTTGCGCATCTGCTGCGACGCTACCGGGAATACCTCTATGCCAAAGCCCATCCCGGAAAAAGCACCAACGGCATGGAGCATCAGCAGATTGTAAAGAAATTCCCGGATTATACGGTAAAGACGATCGACTTCTGCCTGACCTTTTTCGTGCTGGTTCCGGCAGTGATCTATCTGTTGTCCTACCTGCCATTTGTAGACAATTCCCATCCGGGACTTTTTGACCGTATGCTGACCAACCAGACTTCCATGTTCAACTATCACAGCGGCCTGGAGGCAACGCATCCTTATTCCTCTTCCTGGTATCAGTGGCCCACTATGGTCCGCCCGATCTGGTATTATTCCGGTTATGTGACTGATGCCGTCAAGGAAGGGATCAGTGCCTTCGGTAATCCTCTGGTGTGGTGGGGCGGCATTCCGGCATTTTTGTATGTGCTGTATCTGCTTGTCACCCACAGCAGTTTCCTGCGTGCCCTGACAGGCAAAGCTGCCGCTTCCTCTGCGACAACTCCCCTGTCCCGCAGAGAATATCATGCTGCCGCATTTCTGGTGGTTGGCTACCTGGCGCAATATCTGCCCTGGTTCTTCGTCACCAGAATCACCTTCATCTACCACTATTTCCCCAGCACACCATTTGTGGTACTGATGATCGTATACAGCCTGATGCAGCTGAAAAAGCGGGTATCCAACTGCACTTTTGCAGTCATCTGCTGTGCCTATGCCGTGCTGGCCTTCGGTCTGTTCCTGCTGTTCTATCCGGTACTTTCGGGTCAGCCGGTGGATGTGGATTTTGTAGTAAAATACTTACGCTGGCGGGATACCTGGGTGTTGATCTCAGGTTAAGTCCTCTTTATAAAATACTTCATATAAAAAACAGTGCCAACCCAGGCACTGTTTTTTGGTATAGCATATCTATTCACTTACCCCTCAGCGATCGCATTACCGGTATACAACTGATAATATCTGCCCTTCTGGGCGATGAGTTCATCGTGGTTGCCGCGCTCGATGATGCGGCCCTGTTCCAGAACCATGATGCAGTCACTATTCTTGACAGTGGACAGTCTGTGGGCAATGACAAAGGTGGTTCTGCCCTTCATCAGTTTATCCATGCCGTCCTGTACAATTTTCTCGGTACGGGTATCGATAGAGCTGGTAGCCTCATCCAGGATCAGTACCGGAGGATCCGCTACGGCTGCTCTGGCAATAGAAAGCAGCTGTCTCTGTCCCTGGCTTAAGTTCGCACCGTCACCGGTGAGGACTGTGTTGTAACCATCCGGAAGCTGACGGATAAAGGTATCCGCGTTAGCCAGTTTTGCTGCGGCAATGACTTCCTCGTCTGTAGCATCCAGCTTACCGAAACGAATATTGTCCATAACGGTAGCGGTGAACAAATGGGTATCCTGCAATACGATACCCAGAGACTTCCGCAGATCCGCTTTTTTGATCTTGTTGATATTGATGCCGTCATAACGGATCTTACCATCCTGAATATCATAGAAACGGTTGATCAGGTTCGTGATCGTGGTCTTGCCGGCGCCGGTGGAGCCTACGAATGCGATCTTCTGACCGGGCTTTGCATACATCTCGATGTTATGCAGCACGATCTTGTCATCATTGTAGCCGAAGTCCACATCGTCGAATACCACTTCACCCTGTAATTCAATATAATCTACGGAACCATCTGCCTGATGCACATGCTTCCATGCCCACATACCGGTTCTCTCGGTACACTCCACGATCTTGCCGTTTACCTTCTTGGCACGGACGATGGTCACATATCCCTCGTCGGTCTCTACCGGCTCATCCAGCAGATCGAAGACTCTCTTGGCACCAGCCTGTGCCATAACGATACTGTTCAGCTGCTGGCTGACCTGGCTGATAGGCATGTTGAAGCTCTTGTTAAAAGTTAAGAAGCTGGCAAGCTTACCCAGCGTCAGTCCTGCGAAACCACCCAGCGCCATGGCACCACCGACGATGGCACATACCACATAGCTTAAGTTACCCAGCTGGGCATTGATGGGTCCCATCAGGTTTGCGAACTTATTCGCATTGTATGCGCTGTCGCACAGTTCATCATTCAGAGCCTTGAACTCCTCCAGACTCTTATCTTCATGGCAGAATACCTTGACTACCTTCTGGCCTTCCACCATTTCCTCAATGTAACCGTTGACTTTACCGATATTCTTCTGCT
>ENA-USUJ01003017-USUJ01003017.1-human-gut-metagenome-genome-assembly--contig:-NODE-3017-length-11784-cov-5.882891_pt1 | contig 11784 bp, 8 predicted proteins | sample MGYA00250061_ERZ773398 | MGnify/ENA primary metagenome ERZ773398 (study PRJEB29103, sample SAMN06111992) | human gut metagenome | biome: human gut; feature: ankylosing spondylitis patient; material...
CGCATCATGATGCGCGGCTACCGGCAGAAAAAGCCCTGCGCGCCCGCAATGCGCCACCGCTGCGTCGAGTGGTCGTGCCCGGCGAACTTCTACCCCGACTTCTCCGTCTGGGCGGAAAACTGCTGGGGCATCAACGTCGTGGCGAGCATGGAATCCCTCATTTCCGACATCATCATCAACACCGAGAACCAGGATCAGGCGCTCGCCGATCTCGCGCGCAGCTACCAGCGCACCACCATGCGCAAGCACACGAAGGGCGGCTACGCCAACGTGCTCGACGAGCTGTGGATCGTCTGCAAACAGTACAACGCCGACATGGTGCTCATGTACGACCAGATCTCCTGCAAGGGCATGGACGGTCTGCGCGGCGTGTTCGAGGAGCAGGCGGCCGCGCGCGGCGTGCATATGCTCTGGGTCGCGCAGGATCTGCTCGATTCGCGCACGATCTCCAAGCGCGACATGCGCCGTCAGGTCAACCTCTACATGCAGACCGTCATGGGCGAGGAGCCCGTGCGGCCCGACCTCGTGGACTTTGACGACGCGCTGACGTGGTAAAAGCAAATCCATCGAGAACCGCTTCGTTGAGTTCCCGGCAAAATGCAAAGCCCTTTTTAAACACGCAAACTCCCCGCCCAAAGGCGGGGAGTTTTTGCAGGCCGTTACAAAAGGCTCGCAGAGTTTGCGTCCGCAGACGCAAAAAATTCCAATCATTTTCTCCGGCGGCGTGTACGGCGGAGAAAATACATTTCGGCTCGCAAACGTGCGAGTTGTGCGCCGACGGTGCACAGCTCATGCGATGCAGCGAGCTGCAGTCCCTTCAAACGAGAGCCCAACACAGTGGGTCTCGTTTGAGCGTGTGCCAAAACGCTTTTGGGCACGCGCGATCACGTCTGCGGCTGTTTTTTGATGTCAAACCGCCACACGGCGACGACGTAGGACACGAAGGCGATGGCCTCGATGACCATGCACGAGTACGAGCGCGCGAGGATGTCATACGTGAACCAGAACGGCGAATTGGTCAGGTAGAGCAGGCGCGTGCGGCGCATGTCGCGCGTCCAGAGCGCGACCGTTGTCATGCTCATGGCGATGCCGGGCAGCAGACTCACCGGCCCGTCCCACGTGAGGACGGTGTTGACGACGTACAGCGCCAGAAACGCCCACAGCCACGCGCGGCTCTGCGCCCACTTGCGGTCGTTGAAGTAAAACACGACGCTGCGCGCGAACGACAGAATGTTGATGGTCGCGGCGGTCATCGCGCCGAGCAGCCCATAGTGCACGATCCACATCAGGCAGGCGGTCGCCTGCGCCGCGAGGATGACGCGGCGATTATTGAATTGCACCGAGATAAACACGATCAGGCTGCCGAGCAGACCCAGCGCCTGGTTGAGCCAGAAATCCATGTGCCACACCCTTTCTTCCCGCAGGAAAGTGGATTTTAACACAACCGCGCAGGAAAAACAAGCCTTTCCGTGCAGTTTTTCTCCCACACACAACGCCAAAATATACGAATCAGGAAGCCGCCGCAAGCGCCGCTTTCCTATTTATAAATAGTATCCCTCAAAACAACGCGGCAAGCTGCTGCCAGACCGGCAGCCCCACGAGCCAGCGGATGACCGGCACGAACAGCAGCGCCGGCAGATAGTCCGCCACCTTGATCTTCGTGGCGCCGGTCTGGTTGAGGCCGATGGCCGCCACGAGCAGGGAGCCCGCGCACGTGAGGTCCGCGACCGTCGCCTCCGAGAGCAGCGGCGCAATGGCCCCGGCCAGCAGCGTGAGCGCCCCCTCGACCACGAACACCGCCGCACCCGCGAGCATGACGCCCGCGCCGAGCGTCGTGGCCATCATGGCGCAAAAGACGAGGTCGATCATCGACTTGGTGAGCAGAATGCTGTTGTCGCCGCGGATGCCGGCGTCGAGCGAGCCGTTGACCGCCATGGCGCCCACGCAGCACAGCAGGCCGACCGCACCGCCGGCCACGATGGCCAGCGCGTTGACGATGGCGCCTGTCATGCTCATGAATGATCCGCTCCTTCCCGCCGCGTCCGCCATATTTAAATAAGGTATACCACACGGTCACGGCGCGCCATGAAATGTTACCGCTCTACGATAGCACAACCGCCCGGCAGTGTAAACACCCAAATGCGGCGGATTCAGCCGTGCGGCGCGGGGTTGGATGCCTTGAGCTCGCTCAGAAACAGCTGCCCGGCGGTGGACAGACCGGTCTTCTGCTTATAGATGACGCCGATGGTGCGCTGCAGCTCCGGAGAAAGCCGGCGCGCAGTGAGCCGCTGGCCGCTGCGGCGCAGCACGGCCTCCGGCAGGATGGACACGCCGAGCCGGCTCTCGACCATGTTCAGGATCGTGTAGTCGTCGGCCACGCGGTACTGCACATTGATCTGCGGGTGGCGCGCAAGCAGCTCGCGGATGCAGCCGCCGCCGCGCCCCTCCTCGAGGAGGATGAACGGCTCGGCCGCCAGCTCATCGACCTGAATGAAAATGTTCTCGCCCAGCGGGTGGCCCTTGGGCAGGACGGCGAGCATGGTGTCGCGATAGATCGGCTCGCATGCAAACGGCGTCGTGCGCGACATGTCCGTGAAGCCGAAGTCGACCACGCCCTCGCGCACCCAGTCCTCGATCTCGTAATACAGGCCCTGATAGAGCTCGAAGCGGATGCCGCTGTGCTGGCTCCGGAAGCGCTCCATAGCCGGCGGCAGCAGGAAGCTCGACACGCTCGTGAACGTGCCGAGACGGATCGTGCCCTGCTCGAGCCCGCTGAAGCCCGCCGCCTGCGACTGGAGCATGCGGTAGGCGTTGACCGTGTCGCGGATGTACGGCAGCAGGTGGCGGCCCTCGTAGGTGAGCGCCACGCCCGAGCGCGAGCGCACCAGCAGCGTCACGCCCAGCTCCTCCTCCAGCGACTTGATCATCTGGCTGACGGCCGACTGCGTATAGCCGAGATCGCGCGCCGCGTCCGAAAAACTGTTGCGCTCAAAGACCTTCAGGAAGGCGATGTATCGGTTCATAAGCACCTCACAAATAAGAAACGCTAATCTAACTATCAGAAATATTTGCTTTACTTATCCATAAAGGCATTATATAATGGGCACTGTCAGATAGCAAGTGCAATTTTTCGTGACCGCACACGATTTTTGCAGTGCGCCGACAACCACGCAAATTCTCTCCAAGCAACATGATAATTCCTTTTTCCAACTCCATTTCTCCTATGGAAACACCCCTGCCGGTTTGTCCGTTCCGGCAGGGGTGTTTTCCGTTTTGCGGGAGATTTGCTGCGCACTTTTCAAGCCCTCCCCGCGAGGAGAAGGCACCGCCGAACGGTACTGCTGCCGCAAGGAGAAAACGATCGCACCGCCGCAGACAAAAGCAGCCCTCCCGATCCGGGAGGGCTGCTTTTCTTGAAATCATGCCCGGCGCTCAGTCCGTGACCGTGACGGCGGCAGTCGTTCCGGAGGCGCGGACGGCGTCGGCCTGCATGGCGTCGGTCGTGACCGTCTGCAGCGGCAGGCTGCCGAGTGCCGACCAGTCGAGCGCGCCGGAAACATCGCGCAGCGTCAGCTCCGTGAGCCCGGTGAAGCCATCCAGACCGGACGTGCTGTCGAGCTCGCAGCGGATGAGCGTGAGCGATGCGATCGCCCGCTCACGGTCAAAGCTGTGGAAGAAATCGCCCCGCAGGTCGCAGTCCACAAGCGTGACGCGCGTGAGCGAGGATTTGTGCAGCGGGATCAGCAGCTCGCGGCGCGTGCAGTGCGAGAGCGTGATGTCCTGCAGCTTTGTCAGCGCGCGCAGCTCGGACAGGTCCGACACGTTTGCACCGTTGAGGTGCAGCGTGCGCACATTCAGGCAGCGGCCGAGCCCCGTCAGATCCGTGACGGCGTTGCCGTCGGCCAGCAGCGCCGTGAGCTTTGGCAGCTGCTCGATGCCCGCCAGACTCGTGAGCCGGTTGGCGCTGACATCAAACACCTCCACACCGCAGGCAGGCAGGCTGCCAAGCGTGGTCAGCGACTGAAATTCGAGCGCAAGCTCGCGCAGGCTCGGAAAATACGCGAGGTCGGACAGGTCGCGGATCGCCCAGCGCTGCACGGTGATGCTCTGTCCGGACGGGTCGACGACCTCCGCCGCCTCCACACCGGCAGCCGCCGTATCCACGCCCTGCTGCGGGGCGGCAAACCAGTACCGGTCGCCGCAGACATACAGCGCCGTGAGGCCCTTGAGGTCTGCGACCGTGAGCTCGCCCTCGGGCTTTCCGGCATAATCGCGCGCGGCCCGCTCAAGCAGGGGGTTCTGGAATGCAGCCACCGTGTCGTCCGGCAGCATCTGCACCGCGACGGTCCTGGCCGTGAAGCGGTAGAGCAGGCCCGTGAAGTGGCCGACGATGCCCGCCGCGATCAGGCAGCCGGCGAGTACGACCGCGATGATCGCCGCCGCGATGCCGCGCTTTTTCTTCGCGCGCTCCGGCTTCGGCGCTTTGGCGGGTCTTTCCCGACGGGGCTTTTCGGCGCGCGGCTTTTTCTCTTTCTTCTTTTTCGCCCGCGGCGGCTCGGCGGGTGCCTCGGGCGGCAGCTCCGGCGCTTCGCCCGCAAATTTGTCCGCGTCGAGCAGCTCGGCCGAGAAGAGCTTGTCGTAGAAATATTCCTCGCTCGGGTAGGCATATTTCATAAGCGCGAAGAGGTTGCCGATCTGCATCTCCATACCCGGGGAGAGCTCTGTCTGCTCGAGGTAGACGTTGATGACCGGCTTTTTCTTCGTCAGGGCATAGTGCATCTCCTTGCGGCAGTTGTCGGACTGCAGATACGCCGGGGACAAAAACGCCAGCACGAGCTGCGCGCGCTCGAGGTGCGACGCGATGCTCTCCGGCCACTCGCTGCCGGCCTCGATGCCCTCGTCATACCAGACGCGAAAGCCGCGCGATTGCAGCGCGCCGATGATCTCGAGCACGGCCGCGTCGTTCTTGTGCGCGTAGCTGACGAAGATGTACGGCTGTGTGCCCTCGTAGGGGCGCAGAAGTGTTCTCAAAAAACCACCTCCGGAAAAAAATCGAAAAACGACTGGATTCTGTTCGTGTATCACACACATCCGCGCCCGGCAAGAGTCTTGACGCCAGCGAGATAGGCATACGGCACGCACAGATCCCCCCGACCGGAGCCGAGGGCAATGTCCGGCTTGCGCAGGCCGTGATAGTCCGACCCGCCGGTCGGCACAAGGCCGAAGCGCCCGGCCAGCGCCTGCGCCGCCGCCGTCTGCTCGGGTGTATAGGTCGTGTAGCGCACCTCGAGCCCGAGCGCCCCGGCATCCGCCGCCGCGGCGAGCAGGGCAGTACGCTGCGCGTCGTCAAAGCGGTACTTGAACAGATGCGCCACGACCGGCACGCCGCCCGCCGCGCGCAGCGCGCGCACGGAATCCTCGAGCGGAATGTTGTAGCGCGGGACATAAAAGCGCTTGCCCCGGCCGAGCAGACCGCGCATCCCGTCGGACACCGTGGGGATGCAGCCGCGCTGCACGAGCAGCGCCGCGATGTGCGGCCGGCCGAGCACCGTCTGCCCCGGGAAGGCCGCGTGCAGCTCCGCCATCGTGATGGGGTAGCCCGCGTCGTGCAGGCGCTGCACCATGGTCTCGTTGCGGGCGTTTCGCTCGTCGGTGGCGCGGGTCATGAGTGCGCGCAGCGCGGCGTTGTCCGTGTCCATGTAATAGCCGAGCAGGTGCACCTCCTCGCCGCCCCACACGGTGGACAGCTCCACACCCGGGACGACCTCGACGCCGTGCGTCTTTCCCGCCGCAAGCGCCTCGGGCAGTCCGGCAAACGTGTCGTGATCCGTGATCGCCACGGCGCGCAGTCCGGCTGCCGCCGCCTTGCGCACGACGGTCTCCGGCGCGTCCGAGCCGTCGGACGCGAGCGTGTGCACATGCAGATCAATCCGCTCCATGGCACACCTCCAGCCCGTCCGGCAGCGCGTCGCCCTGCCAGAGGACAAAGACCGTGCCGTCCGTGACGCGCACCGTGGCGGGCACGCCGGTGAAGGAATTGCTCACGCCGAGCGGCATGGCGCAGCGCAGCTCCGCGTCCGTGATCTCATAGAGCAGGCCGCGCAGCGTGACGCCGCGCGCGGCATCGCCGCTGCTGAACACGGACACCGTGCCCTCCATACCGGCGGGAAAGGTCAGCGTGCCGTTTTGCACCGCCGTGACCACCCAGCCGCAGCCGATGAGCCAGCCCTGCGCGCCCGCGTCCGTGAGGCCGCGCAGCGTCTGAAAGCTTGCGATCGTCTGGTCGATGCGGCCGCCGAGCGCCCCCGCCATCACGAGCCGCCGGTAGCCGTGCCCGAGCGCCCAGCGCACGGCGAGACCGAGGTCCGTGTCGTCCTTCATGACCGGGTGCGTCTCCACGTTCGGATGGTCCGGCCGGTAGCCGAGCGAGTCAAAGTCGCCCATGACGAAGTCCGGCTCGATGCCGCGCGCACGCAGCGAGCGGTAGCCGCCGTCAGCCGCGATGATATAGTCGCCCGCGCACGGGTTCAGGCGCACGCCCTCAAGGCTGGCCGCGCCGACGATATAACAAGTATTTTCCAAATTCATTCCAGCTTTCCTGAATTTTCGCCCGTTATTGTATCACATTCTGCGCACCGAGAAAAGAATTGCATGTAAATTACCTGTGCGTGCATTTGTTAGATTTTAAACTCGTCGAAAATCAAAAATTTTATTTCTATTGTTACTGATATATGATATAATTCCAGCATTGGCATCGCAGCGAAGCGCGTTTTTTTACTGCTGCCGCCCATCTCTGCGGCCCGCCGCAGTCAGAAAGGAGACACGACCGTGTCAGAAAGAGTTTTCAACAAGGTCCTTGCCGCCAACCGCGGCGAGATCGCGGTGCGTATTTTCCGCGCGTGCTACGACCTCGGCATCCACACCGTGGCCATGTACTCCAAGGAAGACGAACTGAGCATGTTCCGCACCCGTGCCGACGAGGCATATCTCGTCGGCGAGAACAAGAGCCCTCTGGGTGCGTATCTCGACATCCCCGAGATCATCGATCTGGCCAAGCGCCGCGGCGTCGACGCCATCCACCCGGGCTACGGCTTCCTGTCCGAGAATGCGGACTTTGCCCGCGCCTGCGAAGCGGCCGGCATCACGTTCATCGGCCCCCCGAGCGACGTGCTCGGCAAGATGGGCGACAAGCTCTCGGCCAAGCAGATCGCCATGGAGTGCGGCGTGCCGGTCATCCCCGGCTGCTCCGAGCCCCTGCGCGACGGGCAGGAAGCGCTCGAGAAGGCCATCAGCTTCGGCTTCCCCGTCATCCTCAAGGCGGCGGCCGGCGGCGGCGGCCGCGGCATGCGCCTGTGCGAGATGCCCGAGGACGTTATCCCCGCGTTCGAGCTCGTCAAGAGCGAGGCACGCAAGGCCTTCGGCAATGACGACATCTTCATCGAGAAATATCTCGTGCAGCCAAAGCACATCGAGGTGCAGATCCTTGCCGACCAGTACGGCAACGTGCGCCACCTCGGCGAGCGCGACTGCTCGCTGCAGCGCCGCTACCAGAAGGTCGTGGAGTTTGCGCCCGCGTGGAGCGTGCCCGAGAGCATCCGCGAGCAGCTGCACGCCGACGCCGTGAAGATCGCCGAGGCCGTCGGCTATGTCAACGCCGGCACGGTGGAGTTCCTCGTCGACCGCGACGGCAACCACTACTTCATCGAGATGAACCCCCGCATCCAGGTCGAGCACACCGTCACCGAGATGGTCACGAACATCGACCTCGTGCGCGCGCAGATCCTCATCGCCGAGGGTCAGCCGATCAGCCACCCGGAGATCGGTCTCGGCAACCAGGACGACCTCAAGGTCAACGGCTACGCCATCCAGTGCCGCGTGACCACCGAGGACCCGGCCAACAATTTTGCGCCCGACAACGGCAAGATCGAGGCCTACCGCTCCGGCGGCGGCTTCGGCGTGCGTCTCGACGGCGGCAACGTCGGCACGGGCTCGATCATCTCGCCGTACTACGACTCCCTGCTCGTCAAGGTCACGAGCTGGGACTGCACCTTCCCCGCCGTCTGCCGCAAGGCCACCCGCGCCATCAATGAAGAGCACGTGCGCGGCGTGAAGACGAACATCCCGTTCGTGACGAACATCCTCACGCACCCGACCTTCGTCGCCGGCAAGTGCCACACGAAGTTCATCGACGAGACGCCGGAGCTGTTCGAGTTCACCGAATCGCGCGACCGCGCGACCCGCGTGCTCAAATACATCGCCAACATTCAGGTCAACAATCCCGACGCCGAGCGCCACCAGTACGACACGCCGCGCTTCCCGAAGGCACAGCGTGAGGTCACGAAGCAGGACGGACTCAAGCTCCTGCTCGACACCGACGGCCCCGAGGCCGTCAAGGAATGGGTCCTCGGCCAGAAGAAGCTGCTCATCACCGACACGACGATGCGCGATGCGCACCAGTCGCTGCTGAGCACCCGCCTGCGCACCCGCGACATGGTCAAGGGCGCCGACGGCACGGCCGACATCCTCGCCGACTGCTTCTCGCTCGAGATGTGGGGCGGCGCGACGTTTGACACCGCCTACCGCTTCCTGCATGAGTCCCCGTGGGAGCGTCTGGAGATGCTGCGCGAGAAGATCCCGAACATCCCGTTCCAGATGCTGCTGCGCGGCTCGAACCTCGTCGGCTACGCGAGCTATCCGGACAACCTCGTGCGCGCCTTCATCGCCGAGTCCGCCCGCGAGGGCATCGACGTGTTCCGCGTGTTCGACTCGCTCAACTGGCTGCCGAACATGGAGACCGCCATGGACGAGGTGCTGCGTCAGGGCAAGTTCCTCGAGGGCACCGTGTGCTACACCGGCGACATCCTCGACCCGACGCGCGACCGCTACACGCTTGAGTACTACGTCAACTTCGCCAAGGAGCTCGAGCGCCGCGGCGCCCACATGCTGGCCATCAAGGACATGTCCGGCCTGCTCAAGCCCTACGCGGCCAAGAAGCTCGTGAGCACCCTCAAGCAGGAGATCGGCATCCCCATCCACCTGCACACGCACAACACCACCGACAACCAGATCGCGACCTATCTCATGGCGGCCGAGGCCGGCGTGGACGTGGTCGATACCGCCATCGGCCCGCTTGCGAACCTCACGAGCCAGCCGTCGATGAACGCCGTCGTCGAGTCCCTGCGCGGTCAGGAGCGCGACACCGGCTTTGACCCGCAGCGCCTGCAGGAGCTGGCCGATTACTGGGCCGACGTGCGCCTGCGCTACGAGAGCTTCGACAAGGGCCTCAAGGTCCCCGTCACCGACATCTACCGCTACGAGATCCCCGGCGGCCAGTACACGAACCTGCAGCCGCAGGTCGAGTCCCTCGGCCTCGGCCACCGCTTTGCGGAGGTCAAGGAGATGTACCGCACCGTCAACCTCATGCTCGGCGACATCATCAAGGTCACACCGTCGTCCAAGATGGTCGGCGACCTCGCGATCTTCATGGTGCAAAACGACCTCACACCCGAGAACATCGTCGAAAAGGGCGAGCACCTCGCCTTCCCCGACAGCGTCGTGAGCTACTTCAAGGGCATGATGGGTCAGCCGCCCTGCGGCTTCCCGAAGGATCTGCAGCGCGTCGTGCTCAAGGGCGAGAAGGCCATCAACGGCCGCCCCGGCGACCTGCTGCCGCCCGTGGACTGGGATCAGCTGCGCAGCGAGATCCGCAAGTTCTACCCGAACTATGAGGAGCCGCGCTCGCTCATCTCGTTTGCCATGTATCCGAAGGTCTATGAGGAGTACATCCGCCACCGCAAGGAGTACGGCTACATCATGCGCATGGGCAGCCACGTGTTCTTCAACGGCATGGCCATCGGCGAGATGAACAAGATCAACATCGAAGACGGCAAGACCCTTATGATCAAGTACATCGGCCTCGGCGACCGCAACGACGACGGCACGCGCAACGTGCAGTTTGAGCTCAATGGTATGCGCCGCGAGGTCTCCGTGCCCGACCCGACCGCGACCGATTCGGCCAAGACCGTCGTCATGGCCGACCCGAACGACAAGAGCCAGGCCGGCGCGTCCATCCCGGGCATGGTGTCGAAGGTCAACGTCAAGCCCGGCGACCAGGTCAAGGTCAACGACGTGCTCGCCGTGATTGAGGCCATGAAGATGGAGACGAGCGTCGTCGCCCGCATGGACGGCACGGTCGACGAAGTCTTTGTCAAGGGCGGCCAGTCGGTCAAGGCCGGCGAGCTGCTGCTGACGATCAAGTAAATTCCCGGTTTTTCAGCGGAGCGCAGGATCCTGCGCTCCGCTTTTGCGCGCGAAAAAACAAAGGCAGATGGCAGTTTTTCAAGCCTTCCCCTTAAGGAAGGCTTGAACCCCCCCCGCCGCTTTTTGTCCATTTTGCCGCTTTTGTCCCATCCGGGACGGAAAGGCTGGAAATACCCGGACCATTATGTTATAATATTTGAATGATTATGATTAGACTGGGTCAGTATCACCGCAGGCACCCAGATCTGAGAGGAGTTTTTTTCGTGCTTGTGCCCTATTCCTGGTTCCAGATCCTCTGGTACTTCTACATCTACGGATTTCTCGGCTGGTGCTCCGAGGTGGCCTTCGCCGCCATCGCGCACGGCAAGTTCGTCAACCGCGGCTTCGTCAACGGCCCCATCTGCTCCATCTACGGCTTCGGCGTGATGAGCGTGCTGCTCGTGCTCGGGCCGCTCAAGAGCAGCTTCTGGCTGCTGTTCGGCGGCAGCGTGCTGTTCACGAGCGCCATCGAATACCTCACCGGCTGGGTGCTCGAAAAGGTGTTCCACGACAAGTGGTGGGACTACTCCAAGCGTCCGCTGAACATCAAGGGCTACGTGTGCCTTGAGTTCTCGGTGCTGTGGGGACTGGCGTGCGTGTTCGTGGTCGACGTGTTCCAGCCGCTCGTGGCCAAGGTCGTCGACCTCATCCCGAAAAAGCTCGGCTGGGTGCTGCTCGGCACATTCAGCGCACTGTGGATCGCGGACAACATCATCACCGCCATGGAGATCCGCAAGCTGCCGAAGAAGCTGCGCGCTCTGCAGGCCATCGAGGATTCGCTCACAGCCATCTCCGACGAGATCGGCGAGGAGATCTATATTCGCGCCTCTGACGCGAAAGACCGCGGCATGGAGGTTTACTCCGGCGTGAAGGAAAAGGGCGCCGAGATTGCCGAAAAAGGCGCCGAAATCGCCGAAAAGCGCGCCGAGAGCTCCGTCATGCGCCGCAGCGAGCTGCTGGCCCGCCGCAGCGAACTGCTGCAGCGCCGCGAGGAGCTGCTCAGCCAGCGCAACATCGTGCACGAGCGTATCGCGCAGGCGTTCCCGGCGCTGCGCGAGGGCAAGACCAACGGCCCGGCCTTCACGCGCGTGCATGAGCACGCCCAGCGCCGCAAGCAGCTGGCCAAAGCCCTGAAGGCGAAGGCCAGAGAACTGAAAAACAAGGCCAAGGACCGCTCCTGACCTGACACGGGAAGAGGAGAAAAAGAATACCATGAATCTCTATCTGATCGGACATGATTATCGCTATGCGGTCGAGCAGATGCTCCTGACGCTGTTTCCGGACGAACGCCCGGTGTATCCGGACGGGCGGCCGACCGGCGACCGCGTGGAGCTGCGGCTCATGTCCGGTGCAAAGGTGACGACCGCAACGTGCGTGCTCGTCTATCAGGGCCGGACGGCCAACGGCCGCACAAGTGTGCCCAACAGCGAGCTGGCAGACCCGGCCGAAAAAGACCGGCGGCTGCAGGGCGCGGTCAAGCGCGCG
>ENA-USUJ01003026-USUJ01003026.1-human-gut-metagenome-genome-assembly--contig:-NODE-3026-length-11740-cov-5.037983_pt1 | contig 11740 bp, 10 predicted proteins | sample MGYA00250061_ERZ773398 | MGnify/ENA primary metagenome ERZ773398 (study PRJEB29103, sample SAMN06111992) | human gut metagenome | biome: human gut; feature: ankylosing spondylitis patient; material...
GAATATTTGATTCGTTGTGGTCCGTTGTTATTGCGGTTGGGGGCCATTACGGGTTTTGGCGGTTATTGCGTTTCAGGGCCATGGTTATTGCGCTTTGAGGACATGGCTGGTTAGGCTCCTTTCACCATGCGAGGGACGTGTGGTGAAAGGAGTTACCGACAATGGTAAGGAAAATCAAGGCCAAGGCGATACTCCGCCTCAACGACCAGGGTCTGTCCGGGCGGGCGATCGCCAGATCGTTGGGGATCGCCAGGCAGAGCGTGGCCGAGGTGCTGGCCGCCTCGGCGGCCGCGGGAATCGCCTATCCGGACGTTGAGACGAAACCGGACGACGAGGTGTACTCGATGCTGTTCCCCGGCAGGGGCGAACGGGAAAGCGTGTACGAGCAGCCCGACTGGGCCAGGGTCCACCGCGAGCTCGCGCGTGTCGGAGTGACCCTGCGCATCCTGCACGGCGAGTACGCCGACGAATGCGCCGCCGCGGGCAGGCCGCGCATGGGTTACGACCGTTTCTGCAAGCAGTACGCCGCTTATGTGGCGAGGACCGGTGTGACGAGCAGGGTCGAGCACAAGGCCGGACGCACCATCGAGGTCGATTGGGCCGGCAAGACCATGCGGATCGTCGATCCGGTCACCGGCGACGTTTCGAAGGCGTACCTGTTCGTAGCGGTGCTGCCGTTCAGCCGGTACGCGTTCGTGGAGCCGACGCTCGACATGGGGCAGAACGCCTGGCTGCGGTGCCACGTTGCGATGTACGAGTGGTTCGGCGGCTCCACGCCACGTCTGGTGTGCGACAACCTCAAGACCGGCGTGATCAGCCATCCGCGCGACGGCGAGGTCGTGCTCAACGACGCGTACCGCTCCATGGCCGAGCACTATTCCGCCGCGGTGATCCCCGGACGCGTGCGCAGGCCGAAGGACAAGCCGTCAGCGGAGAACACGGTATGGCACGCGACCATGGCGCTGGCGGGAGCGATGCGCGACCGCGCGTTCGCGTCGCTGGACGAGCTGCGCGGGGCCGTCCGCGGGTGGCTGGACGAGTACAATTCCCGTCCGTTCCAGAAACGCGACGGCTCCAGACGGTCCGTGTTCGAGTCCGACGAGAGGCCACTGCTGATACCGCTGCCGGGAACGGCGTACGAGGTGGCGGACTGGATATACGGCAGGAAGGTGCAGTCCAACTGCCACGTCGCGTATGCGCGCAACTGGTATTCCGTCCCGTACGCCTACGCCGGAACCGTCGTGGACCTGCGCGTCGGCTCCGACACGCTCGAGGTGTGGCACAAGGGCTCCAGGCTCTGCACGCACAGACTCCTGCCCGCCACGGCGGCCAACCGATACAGCACGAACGAGACCGACCTGCCCGGGAAGGCCGGATGGAGGCAATGGGACCGGGAACGCTGCGAGCGATGGGCGAAACGCGTCGGACCGGACTGCGCGGACGTCGTCGGGAGGCTGTTCGCCGCGCAGCGCTTCGACGACCAGGGGGGGGGAGCCCGCGTTGGCGGTGCTGCGGCTCTCGAGACGCTATTCCGAGCGGCGTCTCGAGAACGCGTGCTCGCTGGCCCTGCAGTCGGTCGCCTCGCCAAGGTACTCGCACATCAGGCCGATACTCGAGACCGGCCAGGACATGACCGGCGGGCTGACGGAAACATCCGATGACGGTGCCGGCGGCTGGGTGCGTGGTGGCGACTACTACGCGAACATGGGCAGGTGAGCGCGATGATCATCGATTCCGAGACCAAACGCAAACTGCGCGAGATGAACGCCGCCGAACTGCTCGACGCGTTCGAACGGCTCGACGAACGGACCGTCATGCCCCTGAACCATGCCGAGGTGGTCGGCCTCGCGGTCGACAACGCGTACGGCGGATACACCGACGCGAAGATCCAACGCCTGGTCAAACGGGCGGGACTGCGCTACCCGCAGGCCGACCTGCGCACCATCGACCTCGCCGAGGAGCGCGGGCTCGACCGCGGCGTGCTCGCCGGACTCGACGCCGGCAACTACCTCGGACAGCGTCTGAACGTCGCGTTCCAGGGAGCCACCGGATCGGGCAAGTCGTTCCTGCTATGCGCGTTGGTGAAATCCGCGTGCAGGGGACGCTACCGGGCCTGCTACATACGGATGCCCGACCTCGCGGAACAGGTCGCGGCCGCGGCCCTCAAACCGGGAGGTCCGGCCAAGCTCGTGCGCAAATACTCCACGTACACGCTGCTCGCGATCGACGAATGGCTCGTGGACAAGCCCGACGAGCAGTTCAGGCGCTTCCTGCTTGAGCTCATGGAACTGCGCTACGACAACGCCAGCACCGCGTTCGCGACCCAGCTGGCCACCAAGGAATGGCACAGCCGTCTCGGCGGCGACACCATCGCCGACGCCATCCTCGACCGCATCGTGCACAACACGGTATGGATCGACACCGGCGAGTTCAACATGAGGCAACGGCACGGACAATCCATGCTCGAATCCTGACCAAAGGGGGTCAGTGGCCTTGAACCGGTCCGCCACTGGCCTTCTTTGGCAATAACGGTGGCCTTGAAAGGGAATAATCAGTGGCCTTGAAAGCTGCAAATATTCAATGTGAGCGGAACGGTTTTGTTTGTGCATGGGCTATTATTGGGATGACAAGTTTTGTGCCATTCCCCAAACCGGCTTGCCATCGGTCGGGGCGGCGGAAGGCTTGCGAGAGGTCACTGCCGGATACCTCCGCCACGTCGGAGACGTGGAAACCGTAAGGGAGGCGTAGCATACCACCCGTGCGAAACCGTTGGAAAGCGGAAGGGTGAGCGAAACGTCCCGCGAGAGCGTGGCGAACCGCCCAAGCAGTGGGCGTCAGACCCGTCAAGGGAACAGATCCGAAAAGATCTGTTCCCTTCTTTTTATTCGGAGGGCAATGATGGCTGACCACAGCAAAGAGAAGGCGGAGTGGCTTCGGAAAGTAAGGGACGAAATCCGTCCCGCATATGCCCGGTTGCTTTCCTCGGGACGGTTGATTCTTCAATGTGATGACGGTAGCGAAGTTGCCATCAGGTTTACTAAAGGCGTTTTTGCCCATCTATGTGGGTTTGAATACTACATGGACTTCCATAAGGGACGTCGTGCCCGGCAGTCGGATTTCTATGACGACATCATACGAAGGAATTTTACGGCGAAGCGCGTGGACTACACCCATAGACATAGCGACAGGAACACGTCATACGAAAAGCGGCGGAATCATACAAAATCAACAGTGGATATAGCAGGTGAGGCCTTCAACCATGTGGCGAGTGCTGCCTATGTGGTGGAATCTGCGAAAAGTGGCTTGATTTTATTTGCTGGTGATGAGCGGTGGCGTTGGGCTTGTCGGAACAGGTGAACAAGAAAGATGAGCGGACGGGTGATTACATTCCTGCATCTCTTGTGAATGAGAGTGTTCTTTCCGAGAGCATCCACAGGCGGGGTACGCGTGTGAGAAGCGTCGTATCAGCAAGATGGGAGTGATTCCGGAAACCGTTTGCTTGGTCTGTAGTCGTAGGCTTCGGCAACATAGCAGTGATTGTTGTTGCAGGATAAGAACAGGATGATGTTCCGGTTGCGGATGACAGCTCGTATCATTCTTCGGGTTTTCTCGATGTGTAGGTTTTGTGATTGCGGCCAAGTGGGCGTTCTCTTGGCCGCAATCATGGTTGGAAAGAGGTTGAGCGATGACTTGTGGCATAGCTGAGATGCCTCCGTACAAGTCCGCGAATCTGCCATGCATAAGCGAGATGAGGACAATGCACATCGAGGTGATGATGTTTTGTCTTTGCCGACGTGCTGGGCATCCCTGTCGAAAACGTCGCAGTAAACGAGTTCGGCGGCCTTGGCGGCGCGATGTGCTCCGCCGTGGGAACCGGCTTGTACAAGGATTCCCAAGAAGCGTTCGTGATTGCTGTAGCGAGGATGGATTCGGGCCACACGAATCACTCCATCACCATCGATCACGAAAGTCGAACGAATCACACCCTCATAGACCTTGCCGTATAATTTCTTCTCACCATACGCACCATACAAACGATGCACAGTCAGATCGGCATCCGACAACAACGGAAACGTCAAATGCTGTCGGGCTACTGGCGAATTGATGCCGACGTGATTGCTTCTTACGGTTCTTCGGACTTCGTGCCGATATAAAGCGCGAATAGGCGCCTGTTGAGGTCGGTCGGAGGGCTGTGAGCCACGGCCGGCCTCAACGTGCTAGATGGTTGTTAGAGGTTAGAAGACGCTGTAGCCGCCATCTACGCGAATATCAGTGCCAGTAACGTACGAGGAGGCGTCGCTGGCGAGGAAGAGTACCGTGCTGGCAATCTCGTCATTCGTGCCGAAACGGTGCATTGGCACGACTTCGAGCATAGCGTCGTGGCCAGGCATGTCGATACGGCCATTGAAAATTCCAGACCACACGTATCCGGGGGAGATGGTGTTGGAACGGATGCCGTCCTTGGCGAGCGCTGCGGCAAGGTAACGTGAGTGTTCCATGATGGCCGCTTTGGTGGCGCCATACGCGTTCACCGGCGTCGGACTTCCCATCATGTAGTTCGCGTTGTGTCCGGACAGGGAGGCTGTGAAGATCAGTGAGCCGCCATGACCGTGTTCGCGCATGATTTCATGCGCGATGCGGCCGGTACGGTAGGTGCCGTTGAGGTTGATGTTGATGGTGCGTGTCCATACTTCTTCGGTGGCGTCTTGATCGTCGCCCGGTACGTTGACTCCGGCGTTGAGGAATGCGAAGTCGACGGTGCCCAGCTGTTCCACCAATTGCGTTTTGAGTTCCGCGACTTGTACCGTATCGGTGACGTCGCAGGTGAGCGCGATGACGTTGGTGCCGAAACGTTCGCTCATGTCTTTCGCCAGTTCGGTGAGCTTGTCTTCTTGGCTGGGCAGGTCGACTAGTGCGACGTCTGCTCCGGCTTGGGCGAGTGCGGCTGCGGCGTTGCGTCCTAGACCGCCTGCGGCTCCGGTGACGAAGCCTTTGCGGCCGCGCATTGAGAATTTGTCGAGTATCGAGTAGTTTGAATCCTTCCATTTGTCGAGGGGATAACGTTCGTCGAAGATTTGTTCGACGGTTTTCTCTGGAATCTGCGATGATTCAACTGCCATGTTTCGCTCCTTTGCGTTATGATGACCGCTTTTAGATGCGTTCGCGCATCATGTTTGCGGTTGCCTATGCTCGTGTCTGCGGTTGCTCGACGTCTATGCCGAACCAATTCGAGTGTAGCAAATAAAACGATGGCGGTGCTGTCAGTATTTGTCAGGTAAAGCGTAGTGAGGAAGCCGTAGAGTCAAGACCAGAAGATGGTTGGCGATCAAAAGGGGAGTGGTGATGACGGAGTTGAAAATGTTTTCCAAGCCTGTGGTGTTCACGGATTTCGATGGGGTGCTCAACGCCTTTCCGGATGACAAGCTTTTGCGCAGGGGCGGCGTGAACAAGGTCATGACCTGGGCGAAGCCCGACAGTCCCTACGCGAAAATGTACAATCCTGAAAAAGCGTTCCACTTGGACAGTAACGAAAAAGCCCACACGCCCGTAGGCTCATGGCGTATTCATTGGTCCAGTGAACTGTCCGACGCCATGTATGCGTTGGCGGTCGACGGTATCGTGGAATTGTGGTGGCTGTCCACCTGGCAGCCGTACTGCAGTCAGATTCTCGACCCGATGCTCGGCTGGGATCCCATGCTGGTCGATGTCGTCACCTGGTATGATCCTGTCACCAAATGGGGACGTGAGACGGGCAAATGGCAGACCATCCAACGACGCGTACGCATCGAATGCGAAGAGAATGAACCCGCGCCGATCGTATGGATCGACGATGATGAATGCTTCGAACAGCGCGCGCAGCTCTTGGAGGAACTCCAGCCGAAAGCGCCGGTGCTTATGGTCCGTCCGGACTATCGTATCGGCATCAGCCGTCGTCAATGGAAGCTGATCGATACGTTCGTGCACCATCCCGAACAGTTCGACACGGTCACGTTCGACATGGAACCAACCTGCAGGATATACGACATCCACCACGGTTTCTAGCCTAAATGAATTACCATGGGAGGATAGTCGAGCGGAATGAAGGAAGGATGGGGTTATGGCGGAACGTATCGTGGAGCGTCTTATCCGAGAGCGTGATACTCGATATGGTGACGGCATTTACACGACTACACAAATCCAGTTCGCATGGAATTCCAATCATATGGAAGGTTCCACCCTTACTGCCAAACAGACCGCGCAGCTATTTGCCACCGGTACCTATACCACGGATGGCAGCGAACAGGTCAATCCTGACGATGCGTTGGAAACCCGTAATCATTTCGCTGCGTTCCGTTGGATTCTCGACCATGCTGATGAGCCGGTGGACCGGGATATGGTCTGTCACCTGCATGCCATTCTCAAGCAGGGCACCAGACAGGTCTCCGACTCGCTTTTCAACGTGGGCGGCTACAAGACTCGGCCGGACTTTATTGGCAATCCTGTCACTCCGACAAGGACTGCGCTGCCGCAGGATGTTCCCGAATTTATGGACAGGCTGTTTGATATGTGCACGAAACTTGAGGATGAACCGTATCAGATCGCCCGTGTCCATTGGACGTTTGAGAAGATTCACCCATTTTCGGACGGCAACGGTCGAATCGGACGGCTTATCATGTTCAAGGAGCTTTTGCGTATCGATGCGTTGCCTGTCCTTGTCCATGACGCGTATCGTGCGGAGTACGTCAATGGCATCAGCAAGTTTCCGGACGAGCCAGGATGGCTGGTTGATACGCTTCTATTCGAACGGGACCTTTACCGGTCGCATGTTCTGAAAACGGATGCCGAGGCATTGCGTTACACGTACCATGACCAATGGAATATGGCTGAGCATCGGGTGGAACGAGATGAGGATCTGGAATTCGCCAAGCTCATCGACACGAAGGCCCAGCCGTTGTTCGATGAGGAGTATCAGCAGCGCGAACGGCTCCTATGGGGCGAATAGCGGTCCGACTGTGTTGTTGTGGTGGTTCCTCCTTCCAAACGTGACATGAACCGAATGTGCATTGAGATGTGCAATTTGTGCACATTGCGGTCGCCGGCCGTTCACCTTGGTGTAAGAAGGAATCAGCCTTCGGACTTTAGCATGAGATGCGATGGCGCGTATTGAATGCGCGCATACGAGGAAGTGAGAGCTGCATACATGCGTGTATTCGACTTCGATGGAACCATCTATGACGGAGAAAGCCTGTTCGACCTGTACCTGTTTTCGGCCAAATACAATCCGAAGGTATTGCGGTACATCGCCCCGGTGCTGCGCTATGCCATCAAATACAAGCTCGGACGAGCCACGTTCGATCAAATGGAATACGGTGTGGGCAAGCTATGCCACGGATATTTAAGCGAACTGGCCGAATCATTGGAATTCGAAGAATTGGTCAACGCCTTCTGGGATCAGAACATGAAGCGCATCAAACCCTGGTATGAGCCACGCGAAGACGATGTGATCCTCACCGCCTCGTTCGACATCACCGTGGGCGAGGCCTGCCGCAGGCTTGGCGTGCAACATTTGGTCTCGTCCACCATCGACGGCAACACGTTGAACGTAAACTACCTCAACTTCAACACCAACAAGCCCAAACGATTCCGCGAACTCTACGGAGACAACGTTCGAGTGGACGAATTCTACACGGACAGCCGATTCGACCAGCCCATGATCGACATGGCCCGACGTGCCTACATGGTCAAAGGCAACAAAATCCACCAAGTCAAATAGCCGGAAAGGCTGGAACGGAATACGGCGGCAAGGGCCGATCTTGACATCTCCCCTTCGGCATGGACGCCTTGCACGAGCCAGGATGGGCGTCGGTCGGTCATATTGCCGTATATGGAAAATACGACCGACCGCAAAAACAGTTAGAACGACACGCGCTTGGAATGGTTTACGGCAGAAACCTCGCACACGATGCCAACAACTACCGCGAAACACGCTTCACACACAACAAATAAATCAACCAAGCAACAGGCATCGCCAACATAAACACCGGATAAAACCACACAGCAGACAAACGCCCATACACCAAACCACCCACAAACGGACCAACCGACATACCCAAATCAATACCCGCATAATACGTACTATTCGCAATGCCACTGCGCTCGCGGCCTGCGATTACCACGGCCTGCGCCTGCGTGACTGAACTCATCAGACCGTAGCCGACAGCGGTGAAAATCGCAGCCAACAACAGCATCCAATCATTGAACAGGAACGTCATGCATGCGAGCATCGCCAGCATGCCCAACGAGCAGACCGTCAGCCAGAAACGGAAGCCCTTGCTGTCGAACAGGTCGCGCAAGCCCAGTCGCAACACCAATAACGCGACCGCGTAAAACATGAAAAACAGGTCGGACGATACCGGCAGATGACGAGACTGAACATAATTCACGATGAAGGACTGATTCGCGAAATACGCTATCGCAAACATCATGAACGTCAGCGACAACGGCACCACACGCGGTTCCAGAATCGAACGGATCGAAAAACGATGCTTTTTGGTTGCGCTAGCAGAACCGTCAATGTCTACGGCAGTGGAGGGATTCTCCGTTATGGAAGTCTGCTTTTTGCGTACCGGTTGTCCGCCATTCTTCACCATCAGTGTGGCGATCAGCATGATCACCGCCAGCACCAGCGAACTCAAAAACGTCAGACGATAACCGATGTATTTTTGCGCGCGAATACCCAATGCCGGTCCGACCGCCATAGCCAGCGCGTTCATCGTGCCATACAATCCCATGCCGGCACCCATATGCCGGATCGGCAGCAAAAGCGACATCCACGTGGCCAGGCAGACCGAGCAGCATGCGAAACCAACGCCGTTGATCACGCGAGCCATGATGAGCATGATGGGGGAGTTTGCGAAATAGTACAGCAGTCCGGCGGCGAAATAGAGCACCGTGCCAACCGCCACAAGCGTGCGCTTGCTGGTTTTGTCGGAAAGATTGCCTGCGATAGGGCGGCAGAACAGTGAGATGAAACTCATCGACCCGGCCACCGCACCCATCAGCATGCCGTCCGCGCCCAACGATTCCGCATATCCGGCAACGATCGGATTGGCAAGCATATTGCTCGACATGAAACAGAACGTCGCAAGCATGACCAACGCCATATCACGGGTGATGAGACGATCATGCTTACGCCGGGGCTGTTCGGGCTGGTTCGATTGTTGTGCCGGTTGCTTCTGTCGTACCGATTCAGATGCGGGTATCGTTGGTGCTGTCATGCTCGTTCGCCTCCGAGCATGCAACTGTAGCAGCCTTGACGAAAAACGGCCGTCCACATATTGCGGACGGCCGATGGAGATGGCTTTAACGATGTGAAAGTATGCTTCGCTTACAGAGTTTTTACAGAGCTTTGGCGGCCTGCTCGACAAAACCTTCCATACCGTCGATGTCAACGACATGGTCGAAACGCACGTCGGCGGTCTCAAGACCGCGCAGCGCGGCCGGAGCGGTGGTGCCGGTGGCCTTGGCAAGCACGTCCATGCATTCGAAATCGGTGCCGGACGCGTCAAGACCCAGAGATTCGTTGACTACGCGCGGGAACTTGTACGGGCTGGCGGTGGACAGCAGCACGCGCGGCGTGAGCGGATCGCGCGGCATCTGCTGCATGACGTAGTAGCCGCATGCGGTGTGCGGGTCGATCACGTAATGGTTCTTGTTCCAGCAGTCCGCGATCATCTCGCGCACCTGGTTCTCATCGGCCCAACCGGTGCCGAAGATGGAACGAATCTTCTTCATCATCGGCTCGGGAACCTCGTAGGCGCCCCACTGGTTCAAATCGTTCATCAGCATGGAGATCAGACGGGTGTCCTTATCGGACATGTAATACAGCATGCGTTCCAGATTCGAGGAGATGAGGATGTCCATCGACGGGCTGATGGTCTGGAAGAATGGACGCTGACGGTTGTACGTGCCGGACGTCAGGAAGTCGAACAGCACGTTGTTCTTGTCGGACGCCACCACAAGATGCTTGACCGGCAGGCCCAGCAGTTTCGCGTAATAGCCGGCGAGGATATCGCCGAAATTACCCGTCGGCACAACGAACTCGACCTCGTCGCCCACATTGATGACCTGGCGTTCCAGCAGCTGCGCGTACGCGGAGAAGTAATAGACGACCTGCGGCACCAGACGGCCCACATTGATGGAATTCGCGGAGGAAAGCACCACATGCGAATCATCGGCGAGACGTTCGGCAAGCTCCTTGTCGCCGAAGATGCGCTTGACGGCGGACTGCGCGTCATCGAAATTGCCCTTGACCGCGCACACGTTCACATTGGAGCCGGACTGCGTGGTCATCTGCAGCTCCTGCACCTGGCTGACCTTGCCTTCCGGATAGAACACGGTGATGCCGGTGCCCGCGGCGTCCGCGAAACCAGCCAACGCGGCCTTGCCGGTGTCGCCGGACGTGGCGGTGACGATCATGATCTTCTCATCCGCGTCGCCATCCGCCGGAGTGGTGCGCGCCATGAAACGCGGCAGAATCTGCAGCGCCACATCTTTGAACGCGGAAGTCGGACCGTTGAACAGTTCCATCACATAGTCATCGCCGAGCGGCTTGACCGGAGTGATCTTCTCGTCGGACCACTGCGGGCCGTACGCCTCGTCGATGCACTCCTTGAGCTCGGCCTCGGTGTAGTCCGGCAGCAGCACGGACAGCACATCGAACGCGATCTGCTGGTAGGACTTGCCGGCCAAGGAAGCGATATCCACATGGGTCTCACCCAAGGAGTCGGTCACGAACAGGCCGCCATCATCGGCGATGCCCTTGCGGATGGCCTGCTTGGAGGTAAGCGAATCGGTGGTGCTGCGTGTGCTGTGGAACGTGGTCACTTGATTTCCTTAGCAATAGAACGGACAGATTACGTCAAACGTGCTTCTCAGTGTACCGGCACAGGTGGGAAGAACGTCGCCTCGCGTCCGTGGAATGGGACGCCGACCCCATACGATTGCCGACGGAAGGCCCTGCTTTTCCACGTGGCACCGCGATCGTGCCGTCCATGTCTTCGCGCGCAGGCGGTGCCATATTTCCCACATGTTTCGAAACCCGGTTTTCCTCCGATCGTTTTCACACGTACACTGCTCTGTAACCCGCGGTACAGCGGATGATCATTCCGAAGTCAAGGAGGGCTTCATGACTGCATCACCTCTTGCGCAAACACCGAACGACATGTTCAACGCGCCCATCGCCGAAGCGGATCCGGAAATCGCCGAAATCCTCGACGCCGAACTATCCAGGCAGCAAAACGGACTCGAAATGATCGCATCCGAGAATTTCGTGCCACGCGCCGTCCTACAGGCACAAGGCTCCGTACTGACCAACAAATACGCCGAAGGCTATCCGGGACGCCGCTACTACGGCGGCTGCGAGCAGGTGGACAAGATCGAGACCATCGCCCGCGAACGCGCCAAAAGCCTATTCGGCGCCGAATACGCCAACGTACAGCCGCACTCCGGCGCACAGGCCAACGCAGCCGTCTACCAGGCGCTCGTCAAACCCGGCGACACGGTCCTCGGCCTCGCCCTCGACCACGGCGGCCACCTCACCCATGGCATGAAAATCAACTTCTCCGGCCGCTTCTACCACGCCGAAGCCTACGGCGTGAATCCCGAAACCTTCCGCATCGACCCGGAAATCATCCGCCAGCGTGCGCTCGAAACCCATCCCGCCATGATCATCGGCGGATGGAGCGCCTACCCGCGCATC
>ENA-USUJ01003038-USUJ01003038.1-human-gut-metagenome-genome-assembly--contig:-NODE-3038-length-11711-cov-6.716521_pt1 | contig 11711 bp, 16 predicted proteins | sample MGYA00250061_ERZ773398 | MGnify/ENA primary metagenome ERZ773398 (study PRJEB29103, sample SAMN06111992) | human gut metagenome | biome: human gut; feature: ankylosing spondylitis patient; material...
CTTGCTCAGGCTCAAGATGCTCCTGCTGCTGAACAAACAGAACAAGCTGCTCCTGCAGCACAAGCAGCTCCTGCTGATGAAGCTGCAGCTCCTGTTGTAGCTGAAGAAGGCGGTATTCACAAAGAAATCAAGACTAAATTTATTGAAGGTACTGCATCTTTCATGAGTTTGGTTGCCATCGCATTGGTTATCGGTCTTGCTTTCTGTATCGAGCGTATCATTTACCTGAGTTTGGCTGAAATCAACACCAAGAAGTTTATTGCCGCTATCGAAGCTGCTTTGGAAAAAGGTGATGTTGAAGCTGCCAAAGACATTGCACGCAACACAAGAGGTCCTATCGCTTCTATCTACTATCAGGGTTTGATGAGAATCGATCAGGGTATCGATGTAGTTGAAAAGTCAGTTGTATCTTACGGTGGTGTACAGGCTGGTTACCTGGAAAAAGGTTGCTCTTGGATCACACTGTTTATCGCAATGGCTCCGTCATTAGGATTCTTGGGTACTGTAATCGGTATGGTGCAGGCATTTGATAAGATCCAACAAGTAGGTGATATCTCTCCGACGGTTGTAGCAGGTGGTATGAAGGTTGCCTTGATTACAACTATCTTCGGTTTGATCGTTGCTTTGATTCTGCAGGTATTCTATAACTATATCCTGTCTAAGATTGAAGCTTTGACCAGCGAAATGGAAGATTCTTCTATCTCTCTGTTGGATATGGTTATCAAATATGACTTGAAATACAAAAAATAATTAAGATGGCTAAGTTATCATATAAAGTATCATACTATGCACTGTATGTCATGTTCGCTATCATCTTGGTAGTGTTGGGCATGTTCTTCTTCGGTGGAGATGCTCAGGGCGATGCAGTGTTGGCAAGCGTTGACGCAGAAATGTGGCAACCGGCTCATACAGACGCATTGATTTATTTGATGTACATTCTGTTCTTTGTAGCTATTATTGCTACCGTGGTTGGTGTTTTGTTCCAATTTGGAGCTGCACTGAAAGACAATCCGGGAGCAGCGTTGAAATCTTTGATTGGTTTGGTTATATTGGTTGCAGTTGTTGTTATTTCTTGGACTATGGGTAGTGAAGAACCACTTGTTATTCCGGGTTATAGCGGAACTGAGAACGTACCTTTCTGGTTGAAGCTTACTGACATGTTCCTTTATTCTATCTATATCTTGTTTGCTGGTACAGTCTTGGCAATCATTTTTAGTAGCATTAAGAAAAAATTATCATAATCAATTGAGGTAACTCAATTTAAAGATATAATTACAATGGCTAAAAAGAAAAGAGAAGTTCCTGAAATTAACTCAAGTTCTACTGCGGACATCGCTTTCTTGTTGCTGATTTTCTTCTTGATTACAACATCTATGGATACCGACCGTGGTTTGGCAAGACGTTTGCCGCCTCCACCGGAAAAGGACCAGAAGTTGGACGATGCAAAGAAGAAGGAACGCAACGTATTGCAAGTCTTCTTGAACATGCAGGACCAGTTAATGTGCGGGAATGATTATATTACTGTTGACCAATTGCGTGCAAAAGCAAAAGAATTTATTGCCAATCCGTATAACGAAGATACAAAACCGGAAAAGATTTCTAAGAATGTTCCTTTCTTCGGTACAGTACAAGTGACGGAAGGCCATGTGATTTCTTTGCGTTGTGACCGTGGTTCTTCATACAAAGCATATATGTCTGTACAGAATGAGTTGGTAGCAGCTTATAACGAGTTGCGTGATGAATTGGCTCAGGAAAAGTGGCAGAAGAATTATATGGAGTTGGATCAAGAACAACAAGATGCAATTCGTGAAATTTATTCTCAGAAGATTTCTGAGGCAGAACCTAAAAAGTACGGAGAAAAGAAGTAATGGGAAAATTTAATAAGACTGGTAAACGTGGAATGCCGGCGTTGAACACTTCTTCTCTGCCTGACCTTATCTTCACCTTGTTGTTCTTCTTCATGATTGTAACAACGATGCGTGAGGTAACATTGAAGGTTGAGTTTAAGGTTCCGCAAGCTACAGAATTGGAGAAACTTGAAAAGAAGTCTTTGGTTACGTTTATCTATGTAGGAAAACCTACTGCCGAATTTCGTAAGAAGTTAGGTAATGAGAGCCGTATCCAGTTGAACGACAGCTATGCTGAAGTTGCTGAAATTCAAGATTACATTATTGGTGAACGTGCCAGTATGAAGGAAGAAGATCAGCCGCAGATGACAGTGTCTTTGAAAGTTGACCAAGATACGAAAATGGGTATCGTAACAGATATCAAAGAAGCGCTTCGTAAGGCTTATGCTTTGAAGATTAACTATTCTGCGCAACCGCGTCAGTAAAAGTTAGTTTAATGATATAATAAAGGTCGTTTCATTTGTTGAAACGACCTTTATTGTTTTAAGTATATTGTTTTTTTAAGATTTCACATTATATACTTCGCGGTAGATGTGTTCCTTTACAGAGTCAAAATCCTTTCCACATTCTATATCTCCATAGGCCATGATGAGCATAGGCAGGTAGTTGTCGCCTGTTTTATAGGGTGGTTGTTGGTAGGGCTTTTCCCATAAGGAGAATCCTTGCCGTTGATAGAAGTTAATGCGGCGTTTAGCCATTTCTTCTTCGGGTATTTCCACTTCCAAGACGATGGGATGTTTTAAGAGTTGGCATAAATGGTTTAGTACGCTCTTTCCATATCCGCCGTTACGCTGTGCGGGGTCAATGGCAAAATGCTCTATATAGTAAAAATGTCCGAAATCCCAGTAAGTGATGAGACCTACCGGGGTGTTGTTATGGAAGATGATATTGTTATAGAAGTGCGTTTTGGTATCTGTATACTTGCGCAATTCCTCCAGTTCCCGGTACTCCTCTGAAGGGAATGATTGAGTCATTAATTTCTCCATGTAGCTGTACAAGTCTGTGTCAGCTGTTGTAATACGTTGAAGTCTGATCATAAGTTCTTTTAGTTTAGTTTGTTTTTATTCAGTATAAAATTCAATGACGCGGCAGATGGCCCGTTGGCAGACCGGGCAGAAAGTAGGGTATTCATTGGTGCGCATGCGGCAATTGTCTGCCGGACGGTAGATGCCTTTGGCAGAATAGCCAGCTCCTTCATATACGCCTACGGGATATGTTCCACTTTCAGAAGAGGGAGTAGGAACGGGAGTTCCTTGAGCAAGCATATCTTTCCATTTGGAAGTGAAATCGATTCTTGTGCTGATGTTCTGTTCCCAGGGTTCCACATCTAGTGGATAGGTATCTGTCATCACGTCATTGTCGTAGAAGTATTCATCGGCCAGTCCGCCAAAGCTATGCCCGAACTCATGTACCACAACGGGGCGGAACATGGGATGGTGGGCGGTAGTAAGGGTATAGGAATTATAGATTCCACCGCCTCCGTATTCTTCCGTATTGGCAAGGATGATGATGTGTTCATACGGTATTCCCGCCAGCGCATCGTGTATGGATTTGACACGGGAGGTTGTCAGATACCGGTCTGAATAGAATGTGCTGAAATGAGAGCTGAATGCTGTCCGTTTCCATTCTCCGAGGCGTGGTACGCTTACTCCGCTGTCTTCGGAGGGGCTGGCCACTGCTACAATGTTGAAGTGCTTTTTCATGGACCGGAAGGGTTCGTGGGCAAACAGACTTTCGCAGGCAATGGCTGCGTCTTCGTAGAATACCGGCATCTCTTCGGGAGTATATCCTTCTGCAAGGATGGCTACGTCGATGCATTTGGCCGTATTGCCGCTTTGCAGCAGATATTTATGTGGTGTGATGTGGGCAGTACCTTTCTGATGTATCAGGATGTCGTCGGGACTGACCGTATGTTTCATGCTTGCCCGTACATTTCTACGCGGGTCGAGAAGTGTTATTTCTATTTCTGCAGGACGAAGGGGATAGGGAAGGAGAAAGGTGTTTTCGAATCCTTTGGTCACTGCTTTGGCTTCATCCGTTTCCAGCCACTCCTGGAAGAGCGAAGAAAAGGATGTTTTGTAGATTACGCTGCCATTGGCTGCATCCCGCATAATGATTTGTCCGTTTCCTTGCAAGGGCAACTCAGACAAATGATGCTTCCTTCCTGCCCAAGAGGGTAGACAAGACAATCCGTCCAGGCATATTTCTTGTCTGGCTGCATTTCCGGTAAAGATATAGTCGACACGCAGGGTCTTATCTGCAAAATAATCGGCAAAGCGTTGGGCATGCAAGGATATTGCCGCCATCAGGCATAATAGGAATAAGGAATACTTTTTCATAACAGTTCATTATTATTGCTACGACAAAGATAATATCTTTAAAGCTCATCTGCAATTTTCCGGTCGTGCGAGATGGAATTTTGCATATGCACTTTGAAATGCCTGATATGCGGTATTATTCTTTTTTTTGTAAGAAAAGTTATAAACCGTATTTTTATTGGCGAAAAAATAGCTAACTTTGCATGTTGCCGTATAGATATGCGGGAGATATAGTAATTTATTAATCATTAGAATTTGAAATGGGACATCATCAGTTGGATACTTTAGACGAACAGATTTTAAAACTTATAGCCGATAATGCACGCATTCCTTTCCTTGAAGTGGCTAGAGCTTGTAATGTATCGGGAGCAGCCATTCATCAGCGCATTCAAAAGCTGACAAACTTAGGTATATTGAAAGGTTCTGAATATGTGATTGATCCGGAGAAGATAGGATATGAAACATGCGCCTATATCGGTATCTACCTAAAGGATCCTGCTTCCTTCGATGCTGTAACGAGAGCATTGGAAGCTATCCCCGAGATTGTGGAATGCCATTTTACAACGGGCAAGTATGATATGTTCATAAAGCTTTATGCCCGCAACAACCATCATTTGCTGAGCATCATACATGATAAGTTGCAACCGCTGGGACTGGCGCGTACGGAAACCTTGATATCTTTCCATGAAGCCATCAAGCGGCAGATGCCTATAACGGTAGAAGAAGAGGAAGATTGATTCTACCGACGGATATAATCGACGAATGCATAAGGGCAGGGATGCTTCTCATCTGCGGGATGGGACTCCCTGCTTTTTTCTTGCCATACAGTCGGAGCGACTTCGGGAAAGTAGGCATCCACCTGAGGGGCTTCTGCATCCACCTCGGTCAGGCAGAGGGCACCTGCAAAGGGGAGTGCCTGGCGATAAACGCTTGCACCGCCGATGATGTAGACGTGTTCGTCGGGCTGGCAACTGTTCAGTGCTTCTTCCAGTGAGGAAAAAACTTCTGCATCGGGACAAATCAAATCTTTTTGAGTGGACAGAACAACGTTGCGGCGGTTGGGAAGCGCGCCTTTGGGGAGAGATTCAAAGGTCTTTCGGCCCATGATGATGGTATTTCCCGTGGTGAGGGCTTTGAAACGCTTCAAATCATTGGGAAGCCAGAATAACAACCGGTTCTGATAACCGATACCTCTTTTTCTATCTACTGCGGCGATAATACTAATCATATGTGTGTAAAATTCTTTTCTCTTTCTATCTTTTTATTGTAGGATTTATACTGACACTTTCCCTGCAATATGCGGATGCGGGTTATAGTTGACCAACTCAAAATCCTCGAACTTGAAATCGAAGATGTTTTTCACATCCGGATTGATTCTCATCTGCGGCAAATCCCGCGGTTCACGAGATAGTTGGAGCTTTACCTGCTCCAGATGGTTCAGATAGATGTGGGCGTCTCCTAAGGTATGGATGAAATCTCCGGCTTTCAGTCCGGTGACTTGCGCCATCATCTGCAGGAGCAGGGCATAGGAAGCAATGTTGAAAGGCACTCCTAAAAAAATGTCCGCACTACGCTGGTACAGTTGCAGGCTCAGCCGTCCGTTGGCGACATAGAACTGGAAGAAAGCGTGGCAGGGAGGGAGGTTCATGTTGTCCAAATCGCCTACATTCCATGCGCTGACTATAATCCGGCGTGAGTCGGGATTGTGCTTGATGGTTTCTACAGCTTCGCTGATTTGGTCGATGAATCCACCTTTATAGTTCGGCCAGGAGCGCCATTGATACCCGTAGATATGTCCCAGGTCACCGTTTTCGTCCGCCCATTCGTTCCAGATGCGTACACCGTTGTCCTGAAGATATTTCACATTGGTGTCTCCTTGGAGGAACCATAGCAGTTCGTATATGATTGATTTCAGATGCAGCTTCTTGGTAGTAAGGCAGGGGAAGCCTTCATCCATGTTGAAACGCATCTGGTGGCCGAATACGCTGATGGTGCCGGTACCCGTACGGTCGCTTTTCTCTACGCCTTCGGTCAGTACGCGGTTCAGCAGGTCTAAATATTGTTTCATGATGTAGCTCTGTTTTTATCCGAACGCAAAGGTAGGGGAATTAATTAATAATTAATAATTAATAATTAAAAATTAGAGGAAGGGGGTCATCAAGTTCCCCACCCAGCCTACGAATTTCTTCCATCCGGAACGCTTTTTCCAGACTTCGGGAGTGAGTAGTGTACTGTTTTGCACGTCCCGTTCGAACATGGCATTCAGCTCATTGGTGGTCTTAGGGTCGAAGATGAAAGCGTTTGTCTCGTAGTCGTAGCGCAGGCTGCGGCTGTTGAGATTGGCGGTACCTACTGTGCAGAAAGTGCTGTCTACCATCATTATCTTGGAATGGTGGAAGCCGCCGTTGAAGAGATATATCTTGGCTCCTTTCTTCATCAGCTTATGTGCTATATAGAATGAGGCATCCGGTGTAAAGGCTATGTCTGACACGGCAGGTATCATGATTTCCACTTCAGTACCTTTTTTCAGTGCGTTCTTGATTGCCTTGCGGATTGATTTGGTCGGAACGAAATAAGGATTCACGATTCGGATGCTCTTCTGTGCGGCTTGTATGGAAGCTGCATAGGCATGGCTGATGGAGCGTGGTGTTTCGCGTGGCGTGCGGTCCACGATGGCTATTTCTTCGGCAATACTGTCGGGCAGTTGCTGAGTATCCGGGAAGTAGGCAGGTCCACCTACGTGTTGTCCCGTTTCCCGGTTCCACATGGTCAGGAAGATGCCCTGCAGATAGCGCACGGCATCTCCTTCAAGATGTATGTGCATATCGTGCCATTTACCGATTTTAGGCAATCCGTTGATGTAGTAGTCGGCAATGTTCATGCCGCCGGTATAACCTATCTTTCCGTCAATCACTACTATTTTCCGATGGTCGCGGTGTATGGCATGATTCACCCAGGGAAAAGTGATAGGATCGAACTTAACGATTTCGATGCCTTGGGCGCGGATGGATTTCAGATGGCGTTCTTTCAATGGTTGGTTGTTGGACCAGTTGCCGAAGGCATCGAACATGGCGCGGACTTCAACTCCCTCCTTGACTTTCTCTGCCAGAAGGCTGAACAAGGCATTGGCTATGGAGTCGTTGCGGAAGTTGAAGTATTCCAAATGGATATGATGCCGGGCATGGCGGATATTCTCGAAGAGATCGACGAACTTGTCATGGCCGGTCATCAGCAATTTCACTTCATTGTTATAAGTGACGGGGGCGCCCATTTCCTTCAAGTAATTCATGACAATGGAATCGCTTGTTGCTTGCGCCCCGGCATTCCCAATAGAAAAAACGAATAATATGATGAATAGAATCTTTCTCAAAACTTTCTCCTCTTAGTTAGTTTTATGAGGGGACAAAGATACGATTTATCATTGAAAAACAACTATGCCATAGATGAAATCTTGCGGTAACCGAAATAGAGCAATACCACTCCGGCAATGATTAACGACTTGGGGTCAAGCTCCGAAGCTCCGCTCCGGATGGCAGTATCGAAGGTTTCGCGCAAGGTGTCCAGTATCAGCTGCACTCCGTCGAGGGAGACGAACAGTACGAGGGCCAGAGTAAAGCAGAATGCTGTCCATATCTGCGCCAAGTGGCGGCTACGGTCGGGCAGATGTCGCAGTACGCGGCGGCTGAACCCGTTATCGGCTATTTCCTGCCGGTGTTCGGCAAAGAATGAAGTCAGGAGTTTATCATCATTTTCCATCATAACCATTTTGTTTTAAGTAGGAAGCCATTTTGTCTTTCGCCCGCGAGAGGTGGCTTTTTACCGTTCCCGCCGGACATCCGGTGATACCTGCAATCTTTTCGATGCTTTGGTCTTCCATGTAGAAGAGCGTGATGCAGGTGCGTTCCATTTCCTTCAGTGTGGCCAGGGCACGGTAAATGTCCATGTGCTGTCCCACGTCCTGCTGCAGTGTGCTGCATTGAGCGTCCACTCGGTACGTATCCAAATCGTCCGTTTCTTTCCGGCTGCGAATATAATCATAAAAAACGTTATAGGCAATACGGTAGAGCCAGGTTGAGAAGCTGGACAGATTCTTGAACGAAGCGATGTTTGTATAGGCCTTGATAAACGTATCTTGTGCCAGGTCGTCACTCAACTCGCTGTCGCCGCAGGTCTGGTGCAGGAAGAACCGCCGCACGGGCGACTGGTACTTCTTTACCAACTGGTCGAAGGCCCTGGTGTTGTGAAACACCACGACCTGTGCGACTAACGATATGTCACCCATCTGACTCATTTTTCTTCGTTCTTCTTCTGTTGGCTGTAGAAAATCACCAATTGTCCGAAGCCGGTGAACATGACGAGTAAGCCGATACATCCGAGACCGAATTCTCCGGTAATGGCCCAAAGGAAGATGAACAGGCCGATGCCGACGAATATGTTGTTGATGCCTTTGCTGCGGATATCCGTTGCTGCGGCTTCTTTGAAGAAGTTTTCAGGCAGTTGCTGTCCGCTGGCCAGGGCCTGTTCCGCCAGGCGGTACTTGGCTTTCCGGTTTTTATAGCGGAAGAAGAATACTACGAATATGATGAGTAGCGGCAGTCCGAATACAAAGACGATGGCTGTTACGGCAATCACGGTCTCCGAGGTCTTGCTCCCGAGGTCGAACCCGTTCCAGTCCATACTGCTGTGGTGGGTTCTCCATTTTTCCGGAGCATCGCTACTGCCGGTACCGTTTTCATAAGTCATGATGCTGAGTGTGTCTGTTACGGTTTCTCCATTGATGACAGTGTCTCTCAATTCGATGACTCTTTTCTTGTTCCCCTGACCGTCGTTCTCTGTTACGGTTCTGTTTGCGCCTTGCACCAGTGTGCAGAACATCATGGCGAGCATTAATCCAAAAATGATACGTTTCATAATCTATGGTCTTTTAATTTGTTTCTTTGTTGGTTAGACGTGTCGTCACCTTTATAAAGTTGCAAAGAGAAGATATTTTTTTTAGAAAACCGGAAATAAGGCGATATTTTTCCGTGAAAATGTCTTATTGTCTTTTTTCCGGAATAACAAGAAGTAGGTATTTGCGACTGTAAATAGAGGTAAATATACAAACCGGGTTGTTTCTTATTGTAAATACTGTTATCTTTGCGCATCTGTTTTTATTGGGAAGTCTTGATGAAGTTGAGGAATATAATGAAGTGTTTCCTCCCTCTGCTGTTCATTGCCTATCTGGGAGGAATTACGCTGTTTACCCACTCGCATGTGGTGAATGGTGTTATCATTGTGCATTCCCATCCATTCAAGGGCCAGCATGAGCATACAGAGGTGCAGTTGGAAACCATTTTCTATCTAGCCTCTTTCGTCTCTTCTTCCCTTCCGTTGCTTCCGGTTGCCGCGACGGTTTTCCTTGTTTTGTTGTGTGTACTGAGCATTCTTACCACGGAATGCATCAAGTGTGTAAAGCTTCGTGGCGGTATTTGCCTGCGTGCTCCCCCTTCTTTTTTTCAAATCCGATAGATTAAGGCAATTCCGTTGTGGGATTGCGTCAACCTCATTGATTAACATATTATTTTAGAAGTACATGAAAAAATATATATTTTTTGTGGTGGGAGCAGTATGTCTGTTACTCTCATCAACCGTTTATGCCGAAGATTTGAAGAGTACCGATGCCAATATTGTCGGTCATGTAATAGAAAAAAGTACAAGGGAACATTTGCCTTATATGACAGTTTCGCTGAAAGGCACCACCATCGGGACCATGACCGATGCCACCGGTCACTATTTCCTAAAGAATCTGCCTGAAGGTGAGTTCACGTTGTCCGTCAGTGCCGTAGGTTATAAGTCGCAGGAGCGCAAAGTCGTTCTGAAACGTGGTAAGACCTTGGAAGAGAACTTTGAGTTGGAAGAAGACATGGTGGCACTGGACGGGGTGGTAGTCACAGCCAACCGCAATGAGACTGCCCGGCGCTTGGCACCCACTTTGGTCAAAGTGGTCACTCCTAAACTGTTTGAGCAGACAAACTCGCATACTTTGTCGCAAGGACTGGCCTTTCAGCCAGGTGTGCGGGTGGAGACCGATTGCCAGAATTGCGGTTATTCACAAGTGCGTGTCATCATTCAGATGACATGGCCCGGAGCGCCGACTATTTATTACGGTGATGAAGCAGGCGTGTGCGGCTGGACAGACCCGGATAACAGAAGAACGTATCCGTGGGGCAGTGAAGATCAGGAACTGATTGCATTTCACAAGGCGGCAATTGCCATGCATAAGTCACAGGAAGTTTTAAAGACCGGTTCTTATAAACCGCTTGTCGGAGAGTATAATCTGATTGCTTATGGCAGATTTAATCAGAAGGATGCAGTTGTAGTCATTGTCAATAATTCTGAAGATGAAAGAAGGGTCAGGGTTCCGGTCTGGGAACTTGGCATTACGGATAAAGATGAGATGGAACAGATATTTGTGACATTTGACGGCGGTTTCGGTGAGGAACAGCTTTGGTATACAGTAAACGGCGGCTGGTTGGATATCGGTCTTAGAAAGACTTCGGCAGTCGTGTTAAAACGTGTAAAATGGTAGAAAACAATAGTTAGAAAGGCTGGTAACAGAAAATGGATAACAATGGAAAAGATACAAAAAGTTCAGTGAAACTGAACCGGAAAATGAGAATGTGGCATAAATACAGAAATTACTGCTTCGGAGCGGCAGGTGTGCTTGTGGCACTGGTTATCTGCGTGGCAGTTATCCGATTTATGGGAAGATCATCTTCCGACAATAAGCAGCAGGCGGCAGTACCGCCGACAACGGCACAGCAGACAACACAGAATGAAACACAGCCGGTAACACAGGCACCGACAGTGGCAGCAACAGAAGCACCGACAACACAGCCTGCAACAGAAGCTACAACGGCAGCACCGTCAAACAGCGGCATTCTTGCGATTGACGGACCTGCCGGAGAAGCAGATTTTACAACACAGGATTATTACAGTGATGCTGTATTGTTCGGGGATTCTATTATCGGCGGTATTCAGGAATACGGTTTCTTAAACAGCGCACATGTGGTTGCCGGAAATAACCTGACAACGACAAAGGCAGTTGCAGAAGTAGACAGCGTAGCACAGTTAAATCCGTCCAAGGTATTTATCATGGTCGGCTTAAATGATGTCAATTTCGGAAGCAAGAGCGCTGAAGCGATAGCAGAAGATTTAATTACACTGGCAGGAGCCGTAAAGGATACGGTAAGTGTTCTTGCAGCTTCTGCCGGATACACCTATATTGATGTGGCTTCTGCATATAAAAACGGTGCCGGATACTTAAATCCGGATTACAGCACCAACGGTATGAACCTGCATCATGATTACTATGCATTCCTGTTAAATTCAATCGCAGAGGTAGCAAAATAATGAGATTTCACGTACTGACCCTGTTTCCGCAGATGATTCTGGACGGACTGAATACAAGTATTACAGGACGCGCAATCCAGAACGGAATTTTATC
>ENA-USUJ01003040-USUJ01003040.1-human-gut-metagenome-genome-assembly--contig:-NODE-3040-length-11711-cov-5.297576_pt1 | contig 11711 bp, 10 predicted proteins | sample MGYA00250061_ERZ773398 | MGnify/ENA primary metagenome ERZ773398 (study PRJEB29103, sample SAMN06111992) | human gut metagenome | biome: human gut; feature: ankylosing spondylitis patient; material...
GGCCTGTCCCACAGGGGATTCCTTGCTGATGAGTCCCTTTAAGGCGTCCTGCCGCAGGGTGGTGACGATGCGGACTATCATTTCCCTCTTCATCATCTCGTTATAGACCGTCACGGTGTCGAACAGTCCCACGGCGTCCGCCGTCTCCTTTACCTCGATGACCTTGGCGGTGCGGATCATCCGTTCCAGATAGCGGATGCGGCTGTCATTGCGGTTTTTCGCCTGCTTGGCGCATTTATATTCATAATTCTCGCTGAGATCCCCGAAGGCGCGGGCGGTCTGGACCTCCTCAATGAGCTGGGGACGCAGTTCCCGGACCCGGTAGTTGATCTCCTCCTGCATTTTCTGAATGTCCACTGCCGTCAATTCATCATACATACAAGGTCCTCCGATCCTGATCAATTCTAATAGGATAGTATAGCACAAGCCGCCGGGCAAAAGCAATGCCCCGGAGCTGTTTTCCCGGCTCCAGGGCGCTTTCTCGCTTCCGTTCAGCAGCCGCTCTGCCTCCCAAGGCTCCGCTCCAGCAATGTCATGAGCCGTTCCGCATGGCGGTATTCGTCCTCGCTCAGTTCATTGAGCAGCTTGACAAGGCAGACATCCGTGGTGCCGTCCGCCGTCCGGGCATAGTTCAGGCCGCCGCACGCCTCCTCATGGTAGCTTCGCCGCAGTTCCTCCGCCCAACGGCCCGGGCAGAACACGCCGCACACCAGATTGGGCCGGTAGGGCTGGCCGGTGATGAGATACCGGGCCGCCATGAGCCGCCGGGCGTGGCCGTTCTCCTCCTCCGCCATATCCCGCAGGGTCTGCCTCGCCCACGAGGGTGCCTGCCGGGACAGCGCCAGATAGCGCCGCCGGTCCTCCAGTTCCTCCTCGATGTATCCCTCCAGCACCGTCAGAAGCTCCATTGCCTCGCTGCCCATGCAGCAGGGGTTCGGCTCCGCGCCGGGAAGCTGGCTCTCTTGCGCCGGCGGCAGTTCCTCCCTTCGCGGCATTGCTTCCGCCGTGGTTTCCGGATAGGGCTCCAGCCCGGGGCCCACCCGCTGCCAGAGCCGGTCATGCTGCCGGAAATCGTAGATCTCCGGCTCGTGGAGATTTCGTTCCATGGGCTCCCCCTCCTTTTCCCTCCAGTCTATGCGGACCCGGAAAAAAAGTGCCGGTTTTACCGAAAAATTCCCCCTTACCCTTTGACAGGTAGGGTAAAATATGTTAGGGTATAACAGTATGCGGATTTCGGCCGCTTCCGACCGATTTCTGTTGCTTTTGCAACCAATATTTCCCCGTGTTTTTGGTATACTACATGAGTAAGACAGGAAATTTTTCCTTTCCCCATAAAGGAGGACCTTCCATGCTGGAATTAAAACATATCAGCTATTCCGTTCGGGAAGCCGATGAGACTCTGGGCATCCTGAAGGACATTTCCCTGACCGTGGACGATCACAAGCTGGTGGTCTTTACCGGTCCCAACGGCGGCGGCAAAACCACGCTGGCCAAGATCATCATGGGTCTGGTGACGCCCACTGAGGGTCAGATCCTCTGGAACGGGCAGGACGTCACCCATATGACCATTACGGAGCGGGCCAAGCTGGGCATCAGCTACGGCTTCCAGCAGCCCCCCCGCTTCAAGGGCATCACTGTCCGCGACCTGCTGACCATCGCCTCCGGCGACGACAAGCTTTCCAAGGACAAGTGCTGCCAGTACCTCACCAAGGTGGGTCTCTGCGCCAATGACTATCTGGACCGGGAAGTGGATGTATCTCTCTCCGGCGGCGAGGTCAAGCGCATTGAGATCGCCTCCATTCTGGCCCGGAACGCCGACCTGATGATCTTCGACGAGCCGGAGGCAGGCATCGACCTGTGGTCCTTCGCCCGGCTGACGGAGACCTTCGAGCAGATCCACAGTCAGGGCAGCGCCACCATGATCATCATTTCCCATCAGGAGCGTATTATTTCCTTGGCGGATGAAGTCATCGTGGTGGGTGACGGCACCCTCCGCCACCGGGGCACTCCGAAGGAGATCCTGCCCCGGATCCTGACCGACACGCTGGGCGGCTGCCCGGTACTGAACAAGGAGGTACACGCCTTATGATGGAATCTCAGGTAGATCGGGAGCTGCTGGAAAAAATCGCGGACCTGATCGGCAAGCCGGTAGGCGCCTTCAACATTCGCAAGGACACCGGCTGCGACGGCCGGCAGTCCACGGAGAACATCCAGATCACCGGCAAGACCGACGGCAAATCCGGCATTGACATCCGCATCAAGGATGGGACCAAGGGCGAACAGTGCCACATTCCCGTCATCATCACCAAGCCCGGTATTCAGGAGTTGGTTTACAATGACTTCTACATCGGTGAAAACTGTGATGTGGACATTGTGGCGGGCTGCGGCATCCACAACTGCGGCGGAGAGGACAGCCGTCATGACGGTATCCACACCTTCTATGTAGGTAAGCACTCCCATGTAAAATACACGGAAAAGCACTACGGTGACGGCGACGGCACCGGTGGCCGCATCATGAACCCCCAGACCGTTGTCTATCTGGAAGAGGGCGCCACCATCCAGATGGAGACCGTCCAGATCCGGGGCATCGACTCCACCAAGCGGGAAACCAAGATCGTCTGCGGCAAGGATGCTGAGGCCGTGGTCACCGAGCGGCTCATGACCCACGGTGATCAGGTGGCAGAAAGCGACATGGAGATCTCTCTGGATGGGGAGGGCGCCCGTGGCCGGGTGATTTCCCGGTCCGTGGCCAAGGGCACCTCCCGTCAGGTGTTCTATCCCAAGATGGTGGGCAACGCCGCTTGCTTCGGCCATGTGCAGTGCGACTCCATCATCATGGATGATGCCCACATCGAGTCCATTCCCGCCATCGTTGCCAACAGCACGGAGGCTCAGCTGATCCACGAAGCCGCCATCGGCAAGATCGCCGGGGACCAGCTTTTGAAGCTGGAGACCCTGGGTCTGTCCCCCGAGGAAGCTGAGGAGTGCATCCTGAAGGGCTTCCTGGCCTAAACTTCCGATTCAATATACGATCAACGCCCCGCCGGATGGCGGGGCGTTGATTTTGTTGGCAATTATCCTCTTTCGGTATACGCAGACAGACGGCGCGCTTATCGAAAATTCTTCGGGCTGGTATGGAAGGTGTTCTGAAAGGCCCGGAGGAAGGTGGAATACTCCGGAAAGCCCGCCTGCTCCGCCGCCTTCATCACCGGAACGCCCTCCCGGATCAGCTCTCCTGCCCGCAGCAGCCGCTTCTGTACGGTGTACTGGTGGACGGTGTAGCCGGTGATCTCCTTGAACCGGTGCATTAGGTAGTACCGGCTCATGTAAAAACGGGCCGCCAGCGCGTCCACGGAGAGGTCTCCCCCCAGATTGGCGGCGATATAGCGGAGGATCTCCTCCATTTTGGGGTCCAGATGGTAGCTGTCCGTTTCATTCGGGGCAGTGTTGGCCCGGAGGAAATCCCGATTCACCTGAATCAGGAGCTGCTGGCACAGGGTATCCGCCATACGGCGGGCGCCGAACTCCTCGGACCGCAGAGCCTCCTCTAACTGCTGGATGAACCGTGCGTAGCCAAGACGCCCCTCCTCCCCAGTCCGCAGAAGGTGGAACCCCTGCTCCCGGCTCTTGTCCAGACAGGCGTCCAGCGGCTCGCCAGGATCGCTGCGCTGGGCGATCCAGTCCCGCCCCAGCCACAGCACCGCCCGCTCGTAAGGTTCCTCGGCGTGGATGATGGGCCGGTGGATCAGGTTATGCTGGATCAGCACGATGTCCCACGGCTTGAGGAAATAGGTGACGCCCTCCACCACGTAGGTCACCTTTCCGCCGAGGAAGATCACCAGCTTATCAAATTCATGGTAATGGTAGTCGATCTTCTGGGCCAGAGAATCCTTCAGATGCACCAGACGGAAGTCCCGGTCCAGATACCCCCGCTTGCCCACCTCGCTGCGATCCAGCATACTGTCACTCCTCTCGTTTACGATTTCATTTTACAGCACTTTTTGCTGTTTTTCAAGGAATGAACGTTATTTCAGTAGAAAAGCTGTGATTGATTTTCCGATTTTTTCTATACAACATTCTCTGTGGGAGCATCTTGTTTTCCTCTTCATTCTTTGCTATACTGTGTAGAGTTAATGAAAATTTGGGAGGAATGTGTCATGAGCTACGCCGATCAGGTCTTTATGCAAAACATTCGGGAGATCCTGGACCACGGCGTCTGGGACACCGATCAGAACGTCCGTCCCCACTGGGAGGACGGCACGCCCGCCCACACCATCAAAAAATTCGGCATCGTCAACCGCTACGATCTGCAAAAGGAGTTCCCCATCCTGACCCTCCGCCGGACCTACTGGAAAACAGCTGTGGACGAGCTGCTGTGGATCTGGCAGCAGAAGTCGAACAACATCCACGACCTGCGCGGCCACATCTGGGATCAGTGGGCCGACGAGACCGGCTCGATCGGCAAGGCCTACGGCTATCAGCTCGGCGTAAAGCACCAGTATCCCGAGGGCGAATTCGACCAGGTGGACCGCGTGCTCTATGACCTGAAGCACAACCCCGCCTCCCGCCGCATCCTGACGAACATCTACACGTTCGAGGATCTGCACGAGATGGCACTCTACCCCTGCGCATATTCGATGACCTTCAACGTCTCGGGCAACACCCTCAACGCCATCCTCAACCAGCGCAGTCAGGATATGCTCGCGGCGAACAACTGGAACGTCGTGCAGTACGCCGTGCTCGTGCATATGTTCGCGCAGGTGTCCGGCCTGCAGGCGGGCGAGCTGGTGCACGTCATTGCCGACGCGCACATCTATGACCGCCACGTGCCGGTTATCGAGCAGCTGATCCAAAACGAGCCGAAACCGGCGCCGCAGTTTTTCATCGACCCGGATGTGCACGATTTTTACGCCTTCACGCGCGACAGCTTCCGCGTCGAGGGCTACGAATACAGCGAGTTCACGGGGAAGATCCCCATCGCGGTGTAAGGAGGGACTGCCATGGATGCGATCGTCGCCGTCTATGCCGACTGGGGCATCGGGGCCAAAGGCACACAGCCGCTCGTGATCCCCGCCGACCGCCGCCGCTTCCGGGCGCTCACGATGGGCGCGGCCGTGATCGTCGGCCGGCGCACGCTGGACGATTTTCCCGGCGGCAGGCCGCTGCCGGGGCGCGAAAATCTCGTGCTCACGCGGCAGAATATCACGATCGAGGGGGCGCAGGTGGTGCATTCCCCGGCGGAGGCTGTCGCCGCCGCCGCGCAGTATGACCGCTGCTTCGTCATCGGCGGAGACAGCGTGTTCCGGCAGATGTTCCCCCACCTGACGCGCGTATACGTCACGAAAATCGACTCAGCGCCCCACTCAGACGTGTTTTTCCCGGATCTGGACGCCGACCCCGCGTGGTGTTGCGTGTCGAGCGAGCCACGCGCAGAGCACGACGGCGTGGGCTATCAGTTTTGCGTGTACGAAAAAGTGAAAGAATAAAAAGTAGAAAAAAACCGCTGCTTTCCACCCCGGAAAGCAGCGGCTTTTTTCTTGCCCTCACCCGGCGAGCACCGTGAGCGAGAGGGCGTTGACAAACATGTGGAAAAACACCGGCGGCCAGATCGAGCGCGTCTGCTCATAGCAGAACGTGAGCGCGGCCGACACCGGCACATACGCCAGCGCCGAGAGCAGCAGCTTCGGATCGCCGTACATGACGACGTACTGCCAGACGTGGTAGAGCGAAAAGAGCGCGATCGACACGGCATACGCCCAGAAGCGGCTGTGCGGCCGGATGGTGCCGAAGACCACGCCGCGAAACAGGCACTCCTCCACGAGCGGCGCCATGAGCACCGCGACGGCGATCATGCGCTTATAGTCCGTATTGGCAAGGCCGGTCACGGCGTCGTTGTTCGGCACGGGCAGCTCGCCGATGAGCCCCGTGCCGAGCTGCAGCACGAGAGAGAGCAGCACGTCGATGCCGTAGGCGGCAAGCATCATGCCGATGCAGCGCAGGATGCTGCCGGCCATCGTGTCATAGCTGCGGTGCAAAAAGCGCCACATGACGGCGAGCGTGAACACGAGGCCGATGAGATAATACCAGACGTTGCACATGATGTCCGACGGCAGCTCACCAAGCACCGCCATGAGGAGCATGCCGATCGTCAGCGGCAGCACGGCCACGTGGATGGGAAAATAGACCCAGCCCGCGATGCGCGCGCCGCGGGGCATGGGATCGCTCCACGCTGCTTTGGCTCTGCGCATATCAGCCCCTCGCTTTCTGCTGCAGCTCAAAGAGCAGGCGCATGGCCTCGAGCGGCGTGATGGTGTTGAGGTCGATGGCGCGCAGCTGCTCGGCGATGACATCTCCGGCGGCGTCGCCGAGCGTCATCTGCGCATCGTCCTGCGCCGGGTGCGCGGGGGCGGCGGGCTGCGCCGCGCCGGACTCCAGCTCGCGCAGGTAGGTCTTGGCCTTCGTGATGATCGTGTCCGGCACGCCGGCGAGCTTTGCGACCTCGATGCCGTAGCTGTCGTCGGCTGCGCCCGCGACGATCTTGCGCAGGAACAGCAGCGTACCGCCCTGCTTTTTGGCGGTGATGTTGTAGTTGCGCACACCGGGCAGCGTCTGCTCGAGCGCGGTCAGCTCATGGTAGTGCGTGGCGAACATGGTCTTGGCGCCGAGGCGGCGGGGATCTGCACAGTATTCGAGCACCGCGCGCGCGATGGCCATGCCGTCATACGTCGACGTGCCGCGGCCGATCTCGTCGAGGATGAGCAGGCTCTGCGCCGTGGCGTGGCGGAGGATGTTGGCCATCTCGCTCATCTCGACCATGAACGTGCTCTGCCCGGCGGCCAGGTCGTCGGACGCGCCGATGCGCGTGAACACGCGGTCGACCACGCCGATGACGGCGCTTTTCGCCGGGACGAATGAGCCCATCTGCGCCATGAGCACGATGAGCGCGGTCTGGCGCATATAGGTGGATTTGCCGGCCATGTTCGGCCCGGTCACGATGGCGACGCGGTCATCGGCATCGTTGAGAAACGTATCGTTCGGGACGAAGAGGCTGTCCTTTTGCGCCTGCTCGACGACGGGGTGACGCCCCTCGCGGATGTCGAGCGTGCGCGACAGGTCCACCTCGGGGCAGACATAGTTGTTTTTCACGGCGGTCTCGGCCAGCGAGCACAGCGCGTCGAGCCGCGCCACGGCGTCTGCCGCCGCCTGCACGCGCGCGACCTCGTCGGCAACGAGCTGGCGCACCTCGTTGAAGAGCTGGTATTCCAGCTCCGCGATGCGCTCACGCGCCGTCAGGAGCGTGTTCTCGAGCTCCTTGAGCTCGTGTGTGAAATACCGCTCGCTCGACACCAGCGTCTGCTTGCGGATATAGTCCTCCGGCAGCTCGGTGATGCCCGCGCTGTTGGGGATGTCGATATAATAACCGAAAACCTTGTTGTAGCCGACCTTGAGCTTTTTTGCGCCCGTGCGCTCACGCTCGCGCTGCTCGAGTTCGGCAACGGTCTGCGCGCCGTGATCGCGCACGTTGCGCAGGCGGTCGACCTCCTCGCTGTAGCCGGGGCGGAGGATGCCGCCCTCGCGCACGGAAAACGGCGGCTCATCACAGATCGCGCGGTCGATGCGCGCGCAGAGGTCAGCCAGCGTGTCCATCTGCGCAATGTCGCGCAGCGCCGCACTGTGCACGTTTTGCAGCAGCGCCGTCAGCTGCGGCAGCTGCGCGCAGCAGAGCGCCAGCGCGTGAAGGTCGCGCCCGTTGGCCGAGCCGTACACCGCGCGCGAGACAAGGCGCTGCATATCGCCGATCTCCCGCAGGCAGCAAATCAGTTCGCCCCGCAGCACGCTCTCACCCACCAGCTCCTCCACCGCGCCGAGGCGGCGGCGGATCTGCACGGGGCTGAGCAGCGGGCGCTCGACCCAGGTGCGCAGCAGGCGGCCGCCCATGGGCGTTTTCGTCTTGTCGAGCACCCAGAGGAGGCTGCCGCGCTTTTCGCCGGAGCGGAGGTTTTCCGTCAGCTCCAGATTGCGGCGCGTGGTGTAGTCGAGCTCCATGTAATGGTCGTCACCCAGCAGCTCCAGCCGCCGGATGTGGCCGAGGTCGCACTTTTGCGTCTCGTGCAGGTAGGCCAGTAGCGCACCCGCCGCGCACACGGCCGCCGGCGCCTCGCCGAGGCCGAGCTCGTCCGTGCTCTGCACATCGAACTGCTCGCACACACGCGCGGCCGCCGCCATGTATTCAAACCGGTCGCCGCCCGCCTCGACCAGACTGCCGAGACGCTTGGTGAGGAAGGTGCGGATGTCGTCATTTTCCGCCGCCGCGTCGGCGCACACGGCCTCGCGCGGGGCAAAGCGGCCGAGCTCGTTGAGGATGTGGCTCACGGCGTCGGCCGGGTAGTTCGCGGCACAGAATTCGCCCGTCGAGAGGTCGCAGAACGCCGTGCCGCCGGACTGCGCGTTGAGGTATACCGCGCAGAGGTAGTTGGATTTGTTCTCCTCGAGCATGGACGAGGCCGTGACCGTGCCGGGCGTGATGATGCGGATGACATCCCGGTCGACCAGCCCCTTGGCCAGCGCGGGATCCTCCAGCTGCTCGCAGATGGCCACCTTGTAGCCCTTGGCGATCAGGCGGCCGATGTACGCCTCGGCCGAGTGGTACGGCACGCCGCACATGGGCGTGCGCTCGGCGGGGTCTTCGACGTTGCGGTCGCGCGTCGTGAGCGTGAGGTCGAGCTCGCGCGCGGCCAGGCGCGCATCGTCGTCGAACATCTCATAAAAATCGCCCAGCCGGAAAAACAGCAGGCAGTCGGGATTGCGCTGCTTGATCTCGTAATATTGCCGCTTCATCGGTGTCAGTTCCGCCATGTCACGCCTCCTCGCCGTAGAGCGCCCAGGTGTTGCTGCCGGTGATCTTCACGTCCACGAACTGCCCGACGAGCGCCTCGCCGCCGCGCATATGCACCAGCCGGCCGCCCTTCGTGCGCGCCGTGAGCGGATAGTCGCCCCGGCCGTCCGCCCCGTCGACGAGCACGCGCTGCACGCTGCCCTCATAGGCGCGGTGCTTCTGCTCCGAGATGGCGTTGGCCGATGCGATGAGCGCGTCAAAGCGCACCTGCTTCTGCGCGCGGGTGTAGGGGTCTGGCATCTTCGCCGCCGGTGTACCGACGCGCGGCGAATAGATGAAGGTGAACATCGCGTCATAGCGCACGGTCTCGACAAGCGAGAGCGTGTCCTGAAATTCTTCGTCCGTCTCGCCGGGGAAGCCCACGATGATGTCCGTCGTGAGCACGAGATCGGGCATATATTGCCGTGCAAGCGCCACCTGCGCCAGATATTTCTCGCGCGTGTAGCCGCGGTTCATCGCGTGCAGGACGCGGTCGTTGCCGCTCTGCACAGGCAGATGCATCTGGTGCGCGCACTTTTCGCACTCGGCCATGGCGCGAAAGAGCTTTTCCGTCGCGTCCTTCGGGTGGCTGCTCATGAAGCGGATGACAAAGTCGCCCGGGATGGCGTTGATGCTGCGGATGAGGTCGGCAAAGTCCACGTCCTCGTCGAGGTCGCGGCCGTAGGAGTCGACGTTCTGACCCAGCAGCGTGATGTCCTTATATCCCGCCGCAACGAGCTCGCGCGCCTCGCGCACGATCTCCTCCGGGTGGCGGGAGCGCTCGCGCCCGCGCACATACGGCACGATGCAGTAGGTGCAGAAGTTGTTGCACCCGTACATGATCGACAGCCACGCCTTGACGCTGCCGTCGCGCTGCTGGGGGATGCCCTCGGCGACGCTGCCGTCCGCCGGGTCGATGGCGAACACGCGCCGGTGCTCGGTGCAGACGCTGCGCAGCAGCTCCGGGAAGCGCCACAGCTCGTGCGGTCCGAAGACGAGGTCAACGATGCGGTAGGACTTTTTCAGCTTCTCGGCCACGTGCTCCTGCTGCGCCATGCAGCCGCAGACCGCGATGATCTGCTCGGGATTGCGCGCCTTCGTGTGCGTCAGCGCGCCGACGTTGCCGAACACACGCGTCTCGGCGTGCTCGCGCACGGCGCAGGTGTTCATGACGACGACGTCGGCCGCGAATTCGTCCTGCGTGAAATCAAAGCCCATGGCGCGCAGATAACCGCGCAGCTTTTCGCTGTCGGCCTCGTTCTGCTGGCAGCCGTAGGTGTCGACCATGGCCAGCGGCTGACGGCCGCCGGCAGAAAAATGCGCGCGCAGCTGCGCGCAGATGTCCAGCTGGCGCTGGATGTCCGATTCGGGGATCTCTACTCTCTGATAGCTCATGCAATGCTCCTGCCTGTCCGGATATATCCGGGTAAAATTTGAAGTGTGATAAAATATTGTAGCATTTCGCGGTGGAATTTTCAATGCCAATCCTTTATAATATACGCGCGGGAGGCTCGCTTCCCGCCGACTGTGCACAAAGGAGGGCAAACCATGCCCGATATTCAAATTCTCTCTCCGCATCTTGCGGATCTGATCGCCGCGGGCGAGGTCGTCGAGCGGCCCGCCTCCGTGGTCAAAGAGCTGGTGGAAAACGCGTTCGACGCCGGGGCCCGCACCGTGACGGTGGAGCTGCGCGGCGGCGGCGCGACCTACCTGCGCGTGACCGACGACGGCTGCGGCATGACGCCCGAGGACGCGGGTATCGCGTTTTTGCGCCACGCGACGAGCAAGCTGCACGACGCGCAGGGGCTCGAGGCCATCGGCACGATGGGCTTTCGCGGCGAGGCGCTGGCCGCCATCAGCGCCGTGTCGCACATCACACTCACGACGCGGCGGCGCGGCGCGCCGGGCGGCACGCACATGACGCTCGACGCAGGCGAGATCCAGGATATGTACGAGACCGGCTGCCCCGAGGGCACGACGATGATCGTGCGCGACCTGTTTTACAACACGCCCGCCCGGCGCAAGTTCCTCAAGACCGACCGCGCGGAGGGCGCCGCCTGCGCCGCCGCCGCGCTGCGGTGCGCGCTCGGCCGGCCGGATGTGTCCGTGCGCTGCATCCGCGACGGGGAGGAGCTGTTTTTCTCCCCCGGCGACAGCAAGCTCGACAGCTGCGTGTACAGCCTGCTCGGGCGCGAGCTGGCAAAGACGCTCCTGCCCTGTGAGGGCGAGGTCGACGGCGTGCGCGTGCACGGCTTCATCTCCTCCCCCGCCGCCGGGCGCGGCAGCCGCGCGCAGCAGCATTTTTTCTGCAACGGCCGCTGGATCAGATCCGCCGCGCTGCAGGCCGCGCTTGAGCAGGCCTACCGCAACACGCTGCTCGTGGGTCGGTTTCCCGCGTGCGTGCTGTATATCGAGCTCAGCTGCGCGGCCGTGGACGTCAACGTCCACCCGGCCAAGACCGAGGTAAAGTTCACGCACGAGCGCGCGGTGTTTGACGCCGTGTATTACGGTGCGCGCGCCGCGCTCGAGGCGGAAAAAGCGCCCGTGACCACGCTGTCGAAGGCGGCGCCGAAACCGGTAGGCGCGCCCAAAGCGGAACCGTTTGCGTCAACAGTACTCAAGGCAGAGCCGGCCGCACCGCCGAGCCATTCCGCGCCCGCCGCCCCGGCGTTCGCGCCCGCGCGCGCCTTTTTTTCAAGCAGAAGACGGCATACGAGATATTGGCGTGACTGGAGTTCAGACGTGTGCTCTTCCGATCTGATGCGGTAGGGGACGCCGAGAATCTCCAGCTGCGACAGGGTGATTTGCCCCTGCTTGACGTGCTGCGGTTCATCGT
>ENA-USUJ01003053-USUJ01003053.1-human-gut-metagenome-genome-assembly--contig:-NODE-3053-length-11694-cov-4.279676_pt1 | contig 11694 bp, 12 predicted proteins | sample MGYA00250061_ERZ773398 | MGnify/ENA primary metagenome ERZ773398 (study PRJEB29103, sample SAMN06111992) | human gut metagenome | biome: human gut; feature: ankylosing spondylitis patient; material...
CGACAGACCGCCCCGCCACGGCAAAAGACGCAGGCCGGCAGACCTGCCCCGTCTCGGTAGAAGATACGGTTCGCCGCCAGCTCGGCGGCAAACTGTTCTTCTCCGAATTTTCCAACTTTAACCCGGCCGACTCGATAACCGTTATCGAAACTCATTACCGCAAGGCGGAAGGAAAGGAACTCTACCGCGAATACCGGTTTATCACCCACAACCGGAACAGTCCCGCCCACAGGTTCTTCGAGAGCTGTTACCTCGATTCGGTCTACATGTCTTATTTAAACGACCCAAGCTATCGCGATTTTTATGACCAGATGCTGCCCGACTCTGTAAAATCTGAATACATCGCCCCGGAAATCCGGAATTTCAACGGCTATTGGGTCAATCTGAAGGAATACAAGGGTGATTATTACCTCGATGACGACTGGTCATGGCACATTTCGTTCCACATTGCTGACAGCGTCAAAACAGATCTCTATATGGACGGGCCCTATCCCCGGAAAATCAGGACGGCAACAGTGCTTCCCCAGGGCGGCATATTGCTCCGCTACCACAGGGCCGATTCGCTGCACTCCTACAAGTACGACTCGCTGCATATCGAGGCCGTCGACATCCAAAGGGGCGTCTACCGGCTTTCGGGCGAAAGCGACTATTTCGCGGCTCCGGCGAAAGCCGTACACAATTTCGAGATCATCCAGTACGCCAACAGCACGGGAGATATATTTTAAACCGGCACGAACAATGATTTCCCACATATTGATAAAAGGGAAAGCCTGAAAAGGCTTTCCCTTTTATTCAAGCATCTCCGCCAGCTATTCCGCGTTCTCGCCGAACGGGTACTGGTTCTGATGCACGTCCTCGAAACGCATCCCCTTTTCGTAGGTCTTCATGGCGCGGCGGCTCATACCCATCGACGCGAAACCGCCGTCGTGGTAGAGGTTCTGCATCGTCACTTTGCGCGTAAGATCCGAGAAAAGCGTCAGCACATAGTCCGCGCAGTCGGTAGCCGAGGCATTGCCCAGCGGCGACATGTTCTCGGCGAAATTCATCAGGTCGCCCATCCCCAGCACGCCGCTTCCGGCCGTGGTCGGCGTCGGCGACTGCGACACGGTGTTGATGCGCACATGCTTCTCGCGGCCGTAGATGTAACCGAAGCTGCGGGCTATGGACTCCAGCAGCGCCTTGGCGTCGGCCATATCGTTGTAGCCGTAGAGCGTGCGCTGGGCCGCGATATACGAAAGCGCCACGATCGAACCCCAGTCGTTGATGGCGTCCTTCTTGCGGGCCACCTGAATGACCTTGTGGAACGAAATGGCCGAAATGTCGAGCGTCTTGGAGAGGAAATCGTAATCCAGATCGTCGTAGGTGCGGCCCTTGCGGACGTTGGGCGACATGCCGATCGAGTGGAGCATGAAGTCGAACTTGCCGCCGAAATGCTCCATCGTCTTGTCGATGAGGTTTTCGAGGTCCGCGACGCTCGTGGCGTCGGCCGGAACGACGATCGTATTGCACTTCTCGGCCAGCTTCGAGATGGTTCCCATGCGGATTGATACGGCGGTATTGGTGAGGACGATTTCGGCGCCCTCCTCCACAGCGCGTTCCGCCACTTTCCAGGCAATCGACTGCTCGTTGAGCGCTCCGAAAATCAGACCTTTCTTTCCTTTCAATAAATTGTATGACATCGTAATTCAGTTTAAAAATTCGGACAAATATAACACTTATTTTTGAATTGGCCCGCCAATCGGCCTCAAACGAACGCTCTTGCGCCCCAATGCGGCAGGCTGCGGGGCCACGAGCGGGAATTGAGAATCGCGGAATTACGTCGCCGTCGCTCCGTGATCCCCGGGATTCCTTGATTGAGAAATTGACTTCGCTGCACTCCGCCCGACGGCTTCGTGCCGCTCGTCTTTCCCTGCCCTGCCGGGGGCGTCCCTGCAAGCCCAAGAAACGGCGGCCCTGCCGCATTTCGTTTTGTATTCGATCCGGTCCCGAATATATTCAGCCCGGCCCAAATACAAAACGGGTTGCAAATTCGATTTGCAACCCGTTTCTTTTTCTTGGCGGAAAGTGAGGGATTCGAACCCCCGGAACCTTGCGGTTCAACGGTTTTCAAGACCGCCGCGATCGACCACTCCGCCAACTTTCCGGGGACAAAAGTAGCACCGTTTTTCCATTCCGCCAAATCTTTACCGCGATTTATCGTCCGCAACGGCGGTCCGAAAATCAAAATCAGACGATAATTTTCTTCTTTATCCGAAAATTGCATATCTTTGTCAGTAAGTTAGGACCGAGAGGTTAGTTTCTTCACGCACGACACCATGAACAAAGCGCAGTTTGTCGAGGCCATCGCCCTCGACGCGAACATCTCGAAGATAGACGCCCGCAAGGCCGTCGACGCCATGATCCGGGTCACGGTGCAGTCGCTCCGCGAGGGCGAACGGCTGACCCTGACGGGGCTGGGTACGTTCAGCGTGCAGCAGAAATCCGAACGCGTGGGCCGCAATCCCCGCACGGGCGCCGCCGTGAAGATCCCGCCCCGCAAGGTCATCAAGTTCCGTCCCTCGGTCGAGATCGAATGATCCGGCCTGCAAAACCCTGTATACATGCCTGAAATTTCCCTTCGCGCCGAGCAGATGCCGGCCTCCCCGATACGCAAACTCGTCCCGCTGGCCGACGCGGCCCGCGCCCGGGGAACGAAAATCTACCACCTGAACATCGGCCAGCCCGACCTCCCCTCGCCCAAGGAGGGTCTCGAATCCCTCAAACACATCGACCGCAAGGTGCTGGAATACAGTCCCAGCGACGGCTACCGCTCGCTGCGCGAAAAGCTGGTGACCTATTACGAGCAGTATCAGATCAAGCTCTCGCCCGAGGAGATCATCGTCACCACGGGCGGCTCCGAGGCCGTGCTCTTCGCCTTCATGTCGTGCCTCAACCCGGGCGACGAAATCATCGTTCCCGAACCGGCCTACGCCAACTACATGGCCTTCGCCATTTCGGCGGGCGCCGTGATCCGCCCGGTGGTGGCCTCCATCGAGAACGGATTCGCGCTGCCCCCGATCGAGGAGTTCGAGAAGCTGATCAACGACCGCACGCGCGGCATCCTGATCTGCAACCCCAACAACCCCACGGGTTACCTCTACACCCGCCGCGAGATGAACCGCATCCGCGACATGGTGAAGAAATACGACCTGTTCCTCTTTTCGGACGAGGTCTACCGCGAATTCATCTACACCGGTTCGCCCTACATTTCGGCCTGCCACCTCGAAGGCATCGAGCAGAACGTCGTGCTGATCGACTCGGTGTCGAAACGCTACTCCGAGTGCGGCATCCGCATCGGCGCGCTGATCACCAAGAACAAGACGCTGCGCAATGCGGTGATGAAATTCTGCCAGGCGCGCCTCTCGCCGCCGCTCATCGGGCAGATCATCGCCGAAGCGTCGATCGACGCGCCGCGGTCGTACAGCACCGAGGTCTACGAGGAGTACATCGAACGCCGCAAATGCCTGATCGACGGACTGAACCGCATCCCGGGCGTCTACTCGCCGATCCCGATGGGGGCTTTCTACACGGTGGCACGGCTCCCGGTCGACGACAGCGACAAGTTCTGCGCCTGGTGTCTCTCGGATTTCGAATACGAAGGAGAAACCGTTATGATGGCGCCTGCGTCGGGCTTCTACTCCGATCCCGAATGCGGCCGCAACGAGGTCCGCATCGCCTATGTCCTCAAGAAGGAGGACCTCGAACGGGCCTTGCTGATCCTGGGCAAGGCGCTCGAAGCCTACAACGCCAGAAAATAAAGACAAGACCCGCCAGCGAGCGGGTCTTGCTCATTTCCGGAGACCCGACGACCCGACAACCCCGGAGACCCTGACGACCCGACGGGAGGCCCGACGACCCGGCAACCCCATCCTGCCGCCCCGGCAATCTCCGGCCCCCGGCCGCGGAAGTCTCGGCCGCGGAAGTCCACGGCCCGCTGCGGTGTAGCCTCGAATACCCTGCTGTCCCCGAACATCCTGCCGCCCCCGACAACCCCGGCCGGCCTGACAACCCGGCAATCCCCGGCCCCTCAACCCCGGCAATCCCCGCCTCTCCGGCAGTCACACCCCGCCTCCCCCGGCGGCGCTTATTATAAATCGGTATCCATTCCCGGAGAGACCTCGGAGCAAAACCCGCCAATTCGGCCAATCCTATACCATTTAGTACAATTTTCGGGAATTTTCGACCAAAAAGTTTGGGACGTGAGGATAGTTTTCCTACTTTTGCCCCCGATTTTGCGCGTCGCAAGACACGCCGAGTATAAACCAAACCAATTCGTTATGAAAAAACTTTTCCTCGTTCTGGCCGCCGCAGCCATCGCCTCCGGCGCATACGCCGAGGGTTATCAGGTCAACAACATGTCGGCCAAGCAAACCGGTATGGGCCACGTGGGCACGGCCATGAAACTCAACTCGGAGTCGATCTTCTTCAACCCCGCAGCCACGGCTTTCCAGACCTCGAAATTCGATATTTCAGCCGGCATGACGGGCATTCTCTCCAATGTCAGCTATCGTTCGCTGCCGACGCTGGAAAACGGTTACCAGAGCGGCGCGGCCGAGAAATCCGACAATAAGCTCTCGACCCCGATCCACGTCTATTTCAACTACAAGCCCACCGAGCGGCTGGCCGTCGGACTGGGTTTCTACACCCCCTACGGCTCCTCGATGAACTGGGGCGACAACTGGTCGGGAGCGCACCTCGTGCAGGAGATCAACCTCACGGCCTTCACTTTCCAGCCCACCGTTTCGTACAAGATCTGCGACCGTCTTTCGGTCGGTGCGGGTCTGACGGTTTCGTGGGGCAATTTCGACCTGTCGCGGTCGCTGCTCTCTCCCACGATGCGCCGCGGACTTATCTCCGGCACGATCGACCCGAACATCACCCAACTCCAGGGGGCAATCAACAGCGGAATGCTCACCGGCGACGCACTCGCCCAGGCGACTGCGACCCTCCAGACGCTCGAAGGCGCCAAAGGCTATCTCAACAGCACCATGAACCGGTCGCTGGTGTCGGCCAAACTCCAGGGCGATTCCGATGTGGCCGTAGGCGTGAACGCCGGTTTCCTGTGGGACATCACCGACGAATGGTCGGTCGGCATGACCTGGCGGTCGCGTCTGAACATGAAAGTGGGCAAAGGCCACGCGACGATGAACATCGACCCGCAGGCCGCGGCGCTCATCGCCAAACTCGGGGAGCTCAAACCCGACACGGAGCTGATCCCGGGACTCGACAAGGGAACTTTCAACGCCGAACTGCCGCTTCCGACGACCGTGACGTGGGCCGTATCGTTCCGCCCGGCCGTGAAATGGGAACTGGCCGTCGATCTGCAATGGACCGGATGGTCGGCCTACAAAGCCCTGAACGTGGCATTCAACGAGAAGGAGCTGGGCATCAAACCCATCTATTCGGTGAAAAACTACTCGAATACGCTGGCTTTCCGTTTCGGTGCGCAGTACCGCGCGACCGATTTCATCACGGCCCGAATGGGTATGTATGTGGACGAAAGCCCGGTGAGCAGCGACTACCTCAACCCCGAAACTCCGTCGATGACCAAGGTCTCCTATACGGCCGGTCTGAGCCTGCGCCCCACCAAGTTCATGTCGATCGACCTTGCCTACTGCTACGTTTCGTCGGCAGACCCCGAACGCACAGGCTCCTATCCCCTCTACGGCTATACCGACGGCAACCTCGAAGAGGTATTTTCGGGCAACTACACGCTCCACGCCAACGTATTCTCGATCGGCGTAGGGTTCAGTTTCTAAAAACCGAAAAAATTGCTATCTTTGCGGTGCGTTCGGCGATGGACGCACCGCATCGTTTCAACGGCTCCATAGTTCAAGGGATAGAACGAGGGTTTCCTAAACCGTGGGGCAGAGCAAGACACAACGTTCGCGCGAAATTATATACAACTCTTTCGCCGGAATACATACGACAGACGTAAGCCTTTGTAGTTCAACGGATAGAACGGCGGTTTCCTAAACCGCAAATCCGGGTTCGATTCCCGGCGAGGGTACAAGAAGCGACGGAAAATTCCGTCGCTTCGTTCATTTTTGCACGCTTCGTTTGTATATTTGCCCGCAAGAGTTGTCAAATAGTTGTCAAAAAACCGCGCCATGCCAACCACATTCAAACCCGTCGTCTATGCCGATAACAAACGGCAGGACGGAACCTATAATGTAAAGATACGAGTAACCCATCGACGGCAGACGTTGAAATTGTCGACGAATATGTACGTCGCAGCGCATCAAATGACGCGCGCGCTTAAACTCAAAGACCAAAGTATAATCGACGAGGCGAAACGAATCATCGACAACTGGCGCGCCATCGTCGGACGGCTCGGAGCTGCGGCCGACGTTATGACCGTCCGGCAGGTAGTCGACTACATCAAGCAGACGGAGCAGAACAACATGGCTTTCGAACTCGATTTTATCGCCTACGGACGCAAAAAGGCCGAAACGATGCGCCCCGGAACGGGCATCGGGTATCAGATCGCCTTAAATGCGTTGGTGCGGTATATCGGCACGGAAACACTTGACATCAGCCGGATAAATGCCCGATTCCTTACGGGCTTCGAACAGTTCATCGAGGCCGAACCCGTTCTGACGCACAGCAGAAAGGGCGCAATCCGCCAACTACACAAGACCAAGAAAGGCGGCCGCGCCATATCATCCTATCTTGCCTGTGTCCGCCACATCCATAATCTCGCAAAACAAGAGTTTAACGACGAAGAATTGGGCGTCATCCGCATACCGCAATCACCGTTCAAAACCTACAAGGTCAAGCAACCGCCAAAGGTCAAAAAACGAGCCGTCGGCCCCGATATACTCCAACAAATAATCAACCTCGGCGATGAACCACGCCGCGCTGGGTCGATCTCTGATTTCACGCGCCGCGATCTTGCCCGTGATTGTTTCCTCCTATCGTTCGGCCTTGCAGGCATGAACGCAGCCGACCTGCTGTCGTGTCCGGCGCAGCCGCTCGACGGCGACGTTATTATCTACAATCGGCAGAAGACCGCGAGCCGCCGCGAGGACGAGGCCGAAATGCACATCCGCATCGAACCGCAGATCGCGCCACTCGTCGAGAAATACAAAGACCCTATGGGAAAGCGGTTGTTCCGGTTCCATTTGCATTACAGCACGGGAAACACGTTCAACTGCGCGCTGAATCAAGGTTTGAAGCGAATAGACGCGGCCCTGCGGGCGATCCGCGACGCCGACCAACGTCAGAACGACGCCACAGGCGAAGATCGCCCCCTGCCGGAACATATCACATTCTATGCCGCCCGGCACAGCTGGGCAACGATAGCCCGTTCGGCCGCGCTCAAAATCGACAAATACACCGTACACGAGGCGCTGAACCACGTCGACGCAGATATGAAAATAACCGACCGATATATCGACCGCGATTGGTCGGTCATTTGGCAGGCAAATGCAAAAGTACTTGGTCTGCTCGACTGGTCGGAACTCAAAAAAAGAGAAGAAAACCGAAAATAATTGGCAAAAAGTTTGCGTAATTACCAAAAGGTTATTATATTTGCAGTGTCAATTAAAGAAAAGCACTATGAAACCCAAAACCAAAGAGCGCCGAGAGTACGAAAAGCGGTTGCTTTTTTATCTCGAACTCTACAATGAGTTGAAAGACCGGGACCGAGTTGAACAAACGCTCCTATTCTTCGAAGAAGAGATCGACAAACTGGTAGAGTTATTGAAACGGATGTAAAACAGAGTAGCCCCTTTGGGGGCTACCCAAAAACCGAATAAGTATGAATGCACAACTCGAAAAACTGCAAGCTCGTTTTATGAAAGCCACCACGGATGCCGAACGCGAGGATGTCCGGAAAGAGATGCGCAAACTTTGTGACGCGGATGCTCCTGGTTTAGCCGCCGCCGCACTTGAAAGTATAAAAGCGACGAATGCCGAAGTTGCCGAGATTCTCCTGCGCGAACAGTTGAAAGACATTTTGCCCGCGGTGTCGCTGGCGTATGTTGCCAAAACCTATTTCAACAAGACGCGCCAATGGCTTTACCAGCGAATCAACGGGACGTTGGTAAACGGCAAGCCAGCGAAATTCACACCGGAGGAAATTACCACACTTAACAATGCCTTGCGGGACATTGCGAATCGCCTATCTTCGATAAACGTTTCCGCATAGTGCTTTAATTGACAGTTAACACATGGAAACGCGACGCCCCGGCCAAACGGTCGGGGCGTTTCTGTACATATTTTCACGGGGAAAATTAACCCTTGCGGACATAATTTTTTACATATTTTCGGGCTATTTTGTAAACATCTGTCCGCGACCTGTCAACAGCCAGCGAGGCGAAACGCCATGATGCTCGACGATAAACGTCAGCCACGCCGTCGGAATCTCCCGGCGACTATCCATATTGTCGCGCTTTTTGTAAAAATTGCGCTTGTCGATGCCCCCCTCGCGGCAAAACGTCTGTATCTTCGTTTCGCTCATCGCAAGCAAGGCATCGAACGCCTCGAAAAATCTATCCGCAACTGTTTGCATCCTTATTCCAATGTAAAAACTTTGATTCTGCTATCATTGACTGAAAGCGGGCCGTAAAACCTCTGTTCCCTCGATGAACCTTGAATATATACATAGTAGTTGCCCTCTTTCAATTTCACATTCCAAGTACCCATGCCGTCAGTCTCTCCGGAAATTACTTCCGACATGTTAATATCCATCCACTTATCATTGAACGACTTGGCGGATTCCGACCACATTTCATCAGTTACATATCCATAAGGGGATAAATCCGGGCACTCTTCATGGTAGGCATCGTACTGCTCTTTAGTTTTCTTTTTGGCCTCTTCAATAGATGCACCAACGACCACCAAGCGTTCCTCGAAATCTTGTTGGTCTCGCTTTTGTCTGTCAATTACAACATCCCTTTCGATCTCGGGAATATTATCAGTCAAAATAGTAACCTGGGCACCTATGTAGGGCAGCCCCGTATGATCTTTCACGACAATACCAACCGACTTTGAACAGGAAGCCATAACAACCATAACTAAAGCTGCCAAACTCAATAATTTTCCCATGTTAGCCTATTTTATTTGATTTCTCCAAGTTGCATTTCTGACATAGCAACTGCAAATTTTCTAACGAAGTTGCACCACCTTTCGAAAACGGGATAATATGATCAAGTTGTAGATTTTCAGTCGCACCACAATACACGCACCGTCCCCCGTCACGCCTATATACAGCATCAACGATCTCCCGTGGGATTGGCGGGCGTTTCGGCTTATCGCCAAATAATTCACCACTATCTATCAACTCTTGACGCACCAGTTTTTCAAGTTCACGACGGCGGTATTTCTCCTTTATTTTTGCGGCTATTTCCTCTTTTTCCTTCCCTAATATAAACGAATCATACGCCCCAATGGTCGCATCTAATCGGAGTAAAACATCTCCTTTATTAAGCGAAACCCACCCTCCAGATATAACAAACTTAATATCAATAGGAGCATATATCACTCCCTTTGCAGGAGATGAAACGCTCACATCACAATAACGACCAAACCCCTCTGCATCTTCCGTATTCGATTTTAGATGCAAATCACAACAATATCCACCTAATTGTACAGGGAATTTATTATGACCGTATTTCTTTATATTATCTCTATATATAGGCTTATTATCTCCAAAGAAAAAGCAATCTGATATATAGAATCTATCAATATAGTATATGCGTCCATACATCGAATCACATAAAACTCGAAATTCATAAGAGTCTCCAATTTTTTCCCATCCGAATAATTGTTGGTCGCTATCTTCTTTTATAAAGCCTCGCATCCCTTTACTCACAATTACATCGCAGTTTTAGCATACACAGCCCGTACAAGAAACACCCGACTTATCATATCTTTCGGGAGTTCCACAGGATCAAATGTCGGATTATGCGACACACACAAATACTTTGATTTGCGATCCTCCTGACTGGCTCGCAATTCTTTGATCAAACGTCGCCCGTCTTTTAAGACAATCATATAGACCTGCCCCAATTCGAGAAAGTCAGCCCATTGTTCCACTCTGTGCAAAAGGACGATTGCCCCAGCACAATAGGTCGGAGCCATCGAGTTCCCGATGATAGGGACGCAAATATCGCCCTGTTTCGCATCTTTGAACGGAATATAATCGACAATATATTCCGCAACATCCACTTCTTCATTGCCCCCAAATCCGCCGCGGGCGTCGAGATTGTACATTGGCACAAGGCGAAAATCGGCGTCTTTTTCCGAGATAGATTCAGATTTAAGCATCGTGCCTTCGCCTGCGAGCAGCCACGACCTGCTAACATCAGGGAATACATCTAAAATATGCTGTTTTTGTTTTTCGCCAACATTTTTACCATTCTTACATATATTACTTGCATATTGAGTTGATACCCCTAATCGGGTAGCGAATACACCGTTATCTCCATTACAAAAGGCATCTCGTATCTTACTTATTTTTTCGTTGATTGTCATAAACCAAAACAGTTTATTATATTTGTAAAACATTTAATTCTTTTCACTATGGCTGTCTATATTGCCCTATTTTTCTCTATTGTTTCCGTTATATGTATATCGCTTGCCGTATATTATTATTGCAGATTCCGAGAGATGTCCCATGCAAGATACAGTTTCGAGGGGCAGCTACGCATCGAGCAGATAAACCGTATAATGCGCGAAAATGACCTTGTTTTCGGTGACGATGGTCTATCAATCGTGCCACGCCACCCAAAAGGTAACGATAAGCGATAAAATCGAAATACACAACGCGATCCACGATATAACACTATTGCGTTTCAATTCTTTGTTTTGACGGTGTTTTATCTCATCGTCAAGTTCTTGCCGCGCTCTGTTCTCTTGCTGACGTTTATATTCACTCCCGAATACATCTTGCGCCAATAAAGTATTTATGTTATCCGACGGATATAATTCCAATTCGTCTGAGATTTTACTGCGTGGTGCAGCCACACCCATTTTTCGGCACTCTGCTATCAGTTGTAACGCATACGCCCGATCATTGCGCGCAATTCTCAACATGTCGGCCTCCGATACAACGCAATGCTCCTGCATTATACGCATTAACTCTTTTAATGCGTCAACAGTCTTTGCATCATACTCCATATTACTAATTTTTAACATAGCACGTCTTCCGACGTGCTTTCTTACCCTCTATAAATCAACACATTACAACACAAACACTAAAATAGTTTATTATTTCCTTTTATTATAAACTATTTTAGTTTATATTTGCATCGTGGTTCACAACGATAACCCACAGAGAACACACAAATATAACAAAATAAACTTAATACAAAACATTATGACACGCCAGGAATTTAACGATCGGACAGGTTACACGCTCGACGAAGAACAATACAGAGAGGTCGAGGCAATGTATATCGCCGCAGGAAACATGGATAAGGACGTTTTCTGCAAGGACTATAAAAAACACAACGATAGTGCGCTGGTAGCGGAGTTTTACAACCAATCCATTGCACTCATGGAAAAATATCAACGTTGCCGAAAGATTGAGCGCGAAACGGCGGAATTCTTAATTGGCAAGGCTCACGCCTATAATGACACAGATTTCCGCAAGGCTGCTATCCGTCTTATCGGTGAAAAAGGAGTTGTTTTAATAACTATCGCAATGGG
>ENA-USUJ01003054-USUJ01003054.1-human-gut-metagenome-genome-assembly--contig:-NODE-3054-length-11690-cov-8.925859_pt1 | contig 11690 bp, 9 predicted proteins | sample MGYA00250061_ERZ773398 | MGnify/ENA primary metagenome ERZ773398 (study PRJEB29103, sample SAMN06111992) | human gut metagenome | biome: human gut; feature: ankylosing spondylitis patient; material...
GACTCGTGGCCTGCCAGGAAAGCGAAGCAGGTGGTGTCCTCGCTCAGCAGACGAGCGCCCAGGTTGCCGTGGCCCAGGCCGACCTGGCGCTGCTCTGCGACAGAACCGGGGATGGTGAAGGCCTCCAGGCCCTCGCCGATGGCAGCTGCGCACTCGGCAGCGTCGGTCAGGCCGCGCTTCACAGCGATGGCGGTGCCCAGGGTGTATGCCCAGACAGCGTTATCAAAGCAGATGGGCTGCACACCGCGGACGATCTTGTCGCAGTCGATGCCCTTTGCGAGGAGCATCTCGTTGCAAGCGTCCAGAGACTCCAGGCCGTTGGCCTTCAGGCATGCCTCGATCTTCGGCATGCGGCGATCCATAGATTCAAAAGTTGCCATGCGTTGTTCCTCCTCTCTTATTCCTCACGCGGGTCGATGTACTTGACCGCGCCCTGCTCAGCGCTGAAGCGGCCGTAGGTGCCCACGTTCTTCTCGTATGCCTCATTGGGGGTCTTGCCGTGACGGATGTCCTCCATCATCTTGCCCAGCTTGACGAACTGGTAGCCGATGACTTCGTTGTTCTCGTCCAGAGCCAGCTTGTTGATGTAGCCCTCGGTCAGCTCCAGGTAACGGACGCCCTTCTCCTTGGTGGAGAAGATGGTGCCGGTCATGGAACGCAGGCCCTTGCCCAGGTCGTCCAGACCTGCGCCGATGGGCAGACCGTCCTCAGAGAAAGCGGTCTGGCTGCGGCCGTAGACGATCTGCAGGAACAGCTCGCGCATGGCCACGTTGATGGCGTCGCACACCAGGTCGGTGTTCAGAGCTTCCAGGATGGTCTTGCCGGGCAGGATCTCGCCAGCCATAGCAGCAGAGTGGGTCATGCCGGAGCAGCCGATGGTCTCCACCAGAGCCTCTTCGATGACGCCGTTCTTGATGTTCAGGGACAGCTTGCAGGTGCCCTGCTGAGGTGCGCACCAGCCCACACCGTGGGTGTAGCCGCTGATGTCCTTGATCTCATAGGCCTTGACCCATGCGCCCTCTTCGGGGATGGGAGCCGGACCATGCTTAGGACCTTTGGTGATCGGGCACATATTCTGTACTTGCTGCGAATAGGTCATAATCATACTCTCCTTTTGACAAATTGATGCCACGCAGCAGGGGGGCTCCCCTGCCGTTTGCATTCGACCGGGCCCGCCGCTCTCATCGGTACGCCCAGTACTACCACGCATAGTTTCATTATAGAGGACCTTTTCGCAATTTTCAAGACGTTTCCGACAATTTTTCTACAAAGTTTTCGATGGTTATTTGTAGCTAACTGCCACATTTTATGCTTTTCCCGTTTCGTTTGATATTTTTTTGTCAGGTCTGCCAAAAGGTTCAGTTTTTCTTTGGTGGTTTTTGCCGCTGGACCGGCTGCAAGGCCCAGATGGCTGCAAAGCCTGCCGCCGCCCCGCCGATGGCCAGCCAGTGCCGCCCGGTCTCCAGCCCCCAGAGGTTGGCCGCAAAGGGGAACGCCAGGCTGCCCACGCTCTGCCCCAGAGCCAGAAAGCCGTAGTTCACCCCCGCGTGGGGCAGACCGAACAGGTCGGTGGAAAGGGCAGGCAGTACCGCCGCCAGCGCCGAGTAACAGAAGGTCAGGCTGGCATACACTGCCGCCACGGCCCACCCCTGCGCAAACAGAAACACGCCGGACAGCACGAACGACGCCGCGAACAGGAGCAGATCGGTCGGGCGGCGGCCAATTTTATCGCTGAGCAGGGGCATCAGCAGCCGCCCGGCCGCACTGCCCACGCTGCCCAGCACCACGCTCCACAGCGCCGCGCGCTCATCCAGCCCCCGCTCCATGCCCAGCTTCAGGATGATGGGGCTGAACAGCAGCACCGCCGGGGTCGAACAGCAGACCGCCCCCGCGCAGAGCCAGTATTGCTTCGTGCCCAGCATCTGCAAGGGAGCCAGGTCGAGCGGCGGGGCGTTCCTGCCCCGGCCCTGTTCTTCCGGCCGCTGCTTTTCGGGCGGCGGGTCGATGAGCAGCAGACTGCCCACCAGACAGACCGGAAGGGTCAATGCCCCCAGCGCCCAGAACGCGCCCCGGATGCCCTGCACCGGCCCGAAGCCCTTCAGCGCCGTCCGGACGAAGACGGTGAGGAACGCACCGGACAGGCCCACCGCGCCCCCGATGACGCCGGTGGCCAGCCCCTTGCGGCCCTTGTACCATTTCTGGGCGCAGGACTGGATGGACGGATACAGAAACGCCGTGCCCAGCCCCGCCGGGATGCTGAATGCCCCAAAGAAAAAGCCGCCCTTCTCCCCCGGCAGCAGCGCCGCCGCAAAGAAACCGCCGCAGAGCAGGGCCGTGCCCCAGAGCGCAGCGCACCGGGGGCCTTTCCGGTCCTGCAAAAAGCCGCCGATCACGCACCCGACGCCGAACGCCGCGATCAGAAGGCCGAACGCATACCCGGCCCCCTGCTCGCTCAGGCCGTACTCGTCCATCACCGGCTGCTGGAATACGCCCCACGCGGCGGGCAGGCCCGTCAACACCTGAATGGCGGCCCCCGCCGCCAGGATGGCCCACGGATGTTTTGCAGAAAACTGCTGCATTTTTGCATCACCTCTGCCCTTAGTCTGCCCTTTTTTGATTGACAAACGAGCAGATTCTTTTATAATTGTAGGTACTATGAAAAGAATAACCCTCTCAGGCGCTTCGCGCCAGCTCTCCCAGAGGGAGAGCCTCTGGCGGGCCGGTTCTGGCCCTGCTGGCTGCTCAGGCCATCCTTCCGAAAAGCCGTGGGCCTTGCGGCAAAGGGCAGGCAGATGCTGCCCATGAGGACAAGGCTCAGCCGCGTAAGCGCCGAAGGCGACAACGTGCAGACCTGCCCGACATGCCAATGGCTCCCCCTTTGGGGGAGCTGGCACGCGAAGCGTGACTGAGAGGGTATAGAGAGAGGATCATCCATGAAAACACAGGCATTAAAGGGTATGCGGGACCTTCTTCCCGCCGAGCAGGCCCTGCGCGACTACATTCAGGGCAAAATTCTGGAGACCTACCGCGCCTCCGGCTTCGAGCGCATCTCCACCCCCATGCTGGAGGATATGGAGAATCTGGACAAATCCGACGGCGGCGACAACTTGAACCTCATCTTCAAGGTGCTCAAGCGCGGCGATAAGCTGACCAGCGCGCTGGACTCCGGCGACCCGAAACAGCTGTCCGACATGGGTCTGCGCTACGACCTGACCCTGCCCCTGAGCCGCTTTTATGCGGCCAACAAGGACAAGCTCCCCCACCCCTTCAAGGTCATCCAGACCGACCGCGTCTTCCGCGCTGAGCGTCCCCAGAAGGGCCGTCTGCGCGAGTTCGTCCAGTGCGACATCGACATTCTGGGCGACGAATCCCCCAACGCCGAGGTCGAGCTCATCGACGTGACGGCCCGCGCCCTGCTGCGCATCGGCTTCACCGGCTTCACGGTCAACATCAACGACCGCCGCATCCTGCGCGGGATGCTGGAGAGCATGGGTTTTGCCGCCGATACGCTGGATTCCGTCTGCATCACCTTCGACAAGATGGACAAGATCGGTGCCGAGGGCGTCAAGGCCGAGCTGACCGAAAAGCAGCTGCCGGAGAGCGCCATCCAGGCACTGGCCGACTTCATCGCCGCCGGTGACGTCACGCTGGATGCCGTCGCTTCCCGCTGCGCCGACCCCGCCATCGCCGACGATCTGAAGTATGTTCTCGCCACGGCCAACGCCATCGCCGACGGCCGCTTCGCCGTAGCCTACTGCCCCAGCCTCGTCCGCGGTCAGGGCTACTACACCGGCATGGTGTTTGAGATCACCTGCCCGCAGTTCAGCGGTGCCGTGGCGGGCGGCGGCCGTTACGACAACATGATCGGCAAGTTCCTGGGCACCAAGGTGCCCGCTGTCGGCTTCTCCATCGGCTTCGAGCGCGTCTGCGGCATCCTGCTGGAGCAGGGGTATCAGATCCCCGGTGCCAAGCAGAAGATCGCCCTGCTCTACGGCAAGGAGGCAGATTTCCCCGCCGTCCTCGCCAAAGCCGCTGCCCTGCGCGACAACTACGAAGTCACCATCCTGCCCCAGGGCAAGAAGCTCGGCAAACAGCTGGGTCAGCTCGAAGCTGCCGGTTTCGCCGGTGCCGCCTTCATGGACAAGGACGACGTGAAGATCTTCGCACAGCAGTAACTTTCCCTGCGACACAGAAAGCCCCCGCCGACGAACGGCGGGGGCTTTCATGTTATCGGGCAGCGGTCAGCCCATCGCGAACTGTGCGGCGCAGAAGGCGGCATAGATGCAAATCATGAAGAGACTTTTTTCGCATTGGGATAGATGCGCTCCATCCGGGCATTGTCAAAGTGCGCATCCAGAACCACATCGACGGGGTTCGCCGCCTCCACGCCGCTGGTGCGGGCATCGTACCGGGCCAGCGCAAGCGCTGACACCAGCATATTCACTGCCATAAAAACGGCCAGCGCCGCCGTCATCCAGGGGCGGATGCGGGATTTCAGCTTTCCCATGCACTTTGCCACCAGCGGGTAGCCGTACCGCATCCAGGTCACCGCCGCAATGCCCCAGAAGAAGCAATACAGCAGGTTGATGCGCCCGCCGAGGTTGAACTTGAAGCCGCTGTAATCCCAGAACACGGTGCCGAACAGCAGCTCGGTGACGGCGCTGCACACATACTCATACGCACCGCCGAGGATGACGCCGAACCAGAAGATGCGGCTCTCGCTCTGGTGCTCGCTGCCCCGCAGAAGGACGGCGGCCAGCACCAGCGCCAGCCCCCACACCACGCTGAACGGGCCCCACACCAGGCTCGACCGGCTCATCCAAACACCGGCCGTGATGCGGCAGAACAGGGTCTCCACCACATCGCCGAGGAAGGCCCCCACCACGAACAGCCAGACCAGGTCGGATACGCTCATCGCCTTTTCGGCGCTGGTGGTCGGCTCCGGGCGGGCCGCTGCGGGGTAGGCCCGCTCGATGCGGCGCTCGACGCGGGCGGCGATCTTCTGCTGCAGCCGGTCGGTGCCCTTGCCCAGCTCCTGCCCCAGCTGTTCCAGCCGGGGGTGTCTGGCGGCATACTGCCCCACGACCACCACCGCACCGATCTGGTCCAGCACGGCGACCGTCATGCTGACCCATACCGCGATGTGGAGCAGCAGCGGCGGCAGCCAGGCACAGAACCGCAGCAGCAGGTCGTTGCCCCAGCGGACTGCCGCAGCGCCCAGCACACCCCACAGGGCAGAATATTGCAGGCAGACGTAGCCGTCCAGGTTGAATTTTTTATCGGAGTAATCCCACCAGCGGCGGTGGTGCACCCGTTCCAGCAGCTTTGCCGTGACCCACTCGACCACGGTCGCGATCAGAAAACTGCCCGCGAACAGCGCGAACCAGCTGCTGCGCAGGTCGGCCAGACCCACAGCCAGCAGAACGCCCGCCGTGCCGTAGACGAAGCAGAATGGGCCGGAAGCCACACCGCGGTTGGTGAACCGGCGGCCTTTGGCGGTGGCTACGACCGTTTCCCCCACCCAGCCCAAAAACGAGTAGACCAGATAGATGACGCTGAGGGTATAGAAATTCAATTCCATCGGCTGCTGCCCTCCTGAAACAAAGTGTACTCTGATTGTACCCGGTTTCGGGGCGTTTGACAAGCCCAAACCGCAAAAATGCCACCTCCGGCGCTGCGGCCGAAGATGGCATTTTGAGGTTTTGGATGTTACTGCAGGCCGGACCGGAGCAGGTTACAGCTGGCTCTTGTACAGCTCCACGATCTCTTCCACGCTGGTGTCACGCGGGTTGCCGGGGCGGCAGGCGTCAGCGTAAGCGGACTCTGCCAGGAACCGGATGTCCTCTTCCTTCAGGATGCCGTGCAGGTTGGCGGGGATGCCCACATCTGCACTCAGCTGCTTGACGGCGGCGATGGTGGCATCGGCTGCCTCGGCGTCGTTCATCTCGTCGATGCCCTGGACGCCCATGGCCTTGCCGACAGCACGGTAGCGCTCACCGGCCACGCTCTTGTTGTATTCCAGACCGACCGGCAGCAGGATGGCGCAGGCCACACCGTGCGGGGTGTCATACAGAGCGGACAGGCCGTGTGCCATGGAGTGGACGATGCCCAGACCGACGTTGGAGAAGCCCATACCGGCGATGTACTGGCCCAGAGCCATGCCCTCACGGCCTTCCGGGGTGTTCTGGACGGCACCGCGCAGGTTCTCGCTGATGAGCTTGATGGCTTCCAGATGGAACATATCGGAGATGGTGCAATGGCCCTTGGTGATGTAGCCCTCAATGGCGTGGGTCAGAGCGTCCATACCGGTGGCAGCGGTCAGGCCCTTGGGCATGGAGGACATCATATCGGGGTCCACGACGGCGATCTCCGGGATGTCGTTGGTATCGACGCAGACGAACTTGCGCTTCTTCTCGACGTCGGTGATGACGTAATTGATGGTGACTTCGGCCGCCGTACCGGCGGTAGTGGGCACAGCGATGGTGAAGACGGCGTGCTTCTTGGTGGGTGCGACACCTTCCAGAGAGCGGACATCCGCGAACTCCGGGTTGTTGATGATGATGCCGATAGCCTTTGCGGTGTCCATGGAAGAGCCGCCGCCGATGGTCACGATGCAGTCTGCCTCAGCAGCCTTGAAGGCCGCCACGCCGTCCTGCACATTGGCGATGGTGGGGTTGGGCTTGATCTCGCTGTACACAGCGTAGGCAAAGTTTGCCGCATCCAGCAGGTCGGTGACTTTCTTGGTCACGCCGAACTTGATGAGGTCGGGGTCGGAGCAGACGAACGCCTTCTTGTAGCCGCGGGCGGTCAGTTCGGGAACGATGTTCTCGATGGCACCGTGGCCATGGTAGGAAATGGTATTCAGTACGATACGATCAGCCATAATTACGATCCTCCAAATCATTGTACCCGTTTTCAGCCGGGTCTCTCTGCCTTTTACTTTACCACATTGTTAAAAACTATGCAATGTTAAATTCTTATGATTTTTATGAATTTTTTATACACATCTCACTGTTTCTGGACAAATGTGCTGTTTTTGTGCAAAAAAGTACCCTCTCAGGCAAACCCTATGGGTTTGCCTGAGAGGGTAAGTCTTACCACAGCCGGATGACCTTGATGACGCCTTCGGCCTTATCGCGGGCCAGCTCCAGATGGTGCTGCAGCGCATCGGCGGCGGTGTCCCAGTTGTCGTTCAGGGCCGCATCCAGGATGTGCAGATGCTCCTCGCAGGTCTGATCCTGATTGATCATGCTCACCTTGCCGGTCATGATGCGGAACCGGGTGTTCAGGCCGGTGATGCGGTCATAGGCCGAGCGCAGGTACTTGTTGGGCAGGCTGCTCATCAGCAGCTCGTGGAAGTCATCGTCCGACTTGCAGAAGTCGTCGATGCGGTCCGGGTGGTGCATCAGTTCCTTATAGTCTTCCAGTGCCTGCCGGGGGATCAGGTTGCCGTAATTGCGCAGCGCATACGGCTCCACCAGAAGGCGCATCTCGAACATGCTGTGCACATCGTCCTCCGTGATGCCGGAGACCATCAGGCCCTTTTTGGGCAGGATGGTGATGAGACCCTCCTGCTCCAACCGGCCCAACGCATCCCGCATGGGGGTGCGGCTGATATTTCCCATCTCCGCACAGAGCTTCTGCTCGTTGAGAAACTCGTTGGGACGGTACTCACAGTTCAGGATCTTTGTTTTCAGGTATTGGTAGGCCTGGAGCTTCAAGCTCTGCTTTGCCTGCTGTTCCATCTCTTTCATCTTTCCAATCTCCTAACCGAACAGATCATTTCATTCCGATGTTCGTCTCAAACAACGCAAAGCCGCCCGAAAGGCAGCTTGTATCCCTGAAATAATCCAACTCATCTCATACAAACATTATCACACAACTTGTCAATCTTTACAAGAGTTTTTCCAAAAGATTGGGAGCTTTTCCGTTTTGCACAGATATTCTGCCGTATTTTCTCGCATTATTCACAAAGTTTTTTGTGCTTGTCACCAACTTCCCCATCTTGTTTTGCATCGAAGAATAAATTGTGGTACACTTGATGCGGAAAGGAAGGCGGATATCATGGCAGGTCGCGGCGGATACAACACCAAAACCCGGCAGCTCATCCTGGATTACCTCATCAACAACCGGCAGCACGCGGTCAGTGCGTCGAATATTCTGGAACATCTGGAGGCCGAGGGCGCCAGCCCCAACCCCACCACCGTCTACCGGTATCTCGACAAGCTGGCGGGCGAACAGCGCATCATGAAATATGTCGCTGACAAGGGCGAAAAAGCCGTGTTCCAATATGTGGACGAAGGGCGGCACTGCCGGGAGCATCTGCACCTCAAATGTGTGCAGTGCGGGCGGATCTACCACCTGGACTGCCACTTCATGGACGAGGTGCGCGCCCATCTGATGGCCGAACACGGCTTTACGCTCCAGTGCGAGGGAAGCGTTTTGTACGGACTTTGCCGCCGCTGTGCGCAGCAAAATGAGCAGGCTGAACAAACCGCAGAAAATTCAAATTCGGCTGTTGACACGGACAAAAAGCCGTGATACAATTCAGGCAAGAAAAGCGTTGACCGGGAAAAGTAAGGTCCAACCGCTCTTTTTCAGAGAGCGCGGGCAGGTGTGAGCCGCGCAGAGAGCCGGACCCGAACGAACCCCCGTGAGCTTCCCCCTGAACCCGCGCAAGGCGGCAAGTAGGGGCAGACGTACGCCGCTCGTTATCGCGGCAGTGCTTTCAACGGGGAGAGCGCACAAAAGTGACTGACATGCCCAGCGTGTCGGTAATTTAGGTGGCACCACGGATACGGCAGCATTCGTCCTAGCAAAATGGGATGAAAGCTGCCGTATTTTTTATTTGAGACCGCTCCGTTCCGGAAAGGCGGCATTGCCAAGCAATGACGGAGAGGTCACTTGAGAGGGGTAAGAAATATGTGTTGTGTAATGGGTTACACCGGGCACGATCTGAGTGCCGCCAAGTTCAAGGATTATCTGCTGCGCACCGCGATGCGCGGCCCGGACGACCAGCGGGTCGTGGAAGGGCCGTTCGGCCTGATGGGCTTTGGCCGGCTGGCCATCATGGGCCTGACGCCCGAAGGCATGCAGCCGTTCTACCGCGGAGCCGACTGTGTGGTCTGCAACGGCGAGCTGTACGGCTTCCGCTTTGAAAAAGAGATCCTGAAGCGCCGGGGCTACAAGTTCCAGTCCGACTGCGACTGCGAGATCCTGCTGCCGCTTTATTATGAGTACGGCCTCGACATGTTCCGCCATCTGGACGCCGAGTTCGCCCTCATCCTCTACGATTCCCGCAAGGACCGCCTCATCGCGGCCCGCGACCCCATCGGCATCCGCCCGCTGTTCTACGGCTACTCCAAGTCCAGCCACCAGATCGCATTCGCGTCCGAGATGCAGAACCTCATCGGCTGGTGCGACGACATCCGGCCCTTCCCCATTGGCAGCTACTACTGCGACGGCCGCTTCGTCCGCTATGAGGACATCGCCGATGTGCCCGCCCCCATGGAAGACGACATGGAGACCACCTTGACCAACATCCGCGAAAAGCTCATCGCCGGTGTGGAAAAGCGTCTGGACGCCGACGCTCCGGTCGGCTTCCTGCTTTCGGGCGGTCTGGACTCCTCGCTGGTCTGCTCCATCGCAGCCAAAAAGCTGGGCAAGCCCATCCGCACCTTTGCCATCGGCATGGACACCGACGCCATCGACCTGAAATATGCCCGCCAGACCGCTGAGTATCTGGGCAGCGAGCATCACGAGATCATCATCAACCGGGATATGGTCATCAACAGCCTTGAAGAGGTCATTCGTCTGCTGGGCACCTGGGATATTACCACCATCCGCGCCAGCATGGGGATGTACCTGCTGTGCAAGGCTATCCACGAGCAGACCGACGTCCGCGTGCTGCTGACCGGTGAGATCTCCGACGAGCTGTTTGGCTACAAGTACACCGACTACGCCCCCACCGCAGATGCATTCCAGCAGGAAAGCCAGAAGCGCATCCGCGAGCTGTATATGTACGACGTCCTGCGCGCCGACCGCTGCATCTCCGCCAACAGCATCGAGGCCCGCGTGCCGTTCGGTGATCTGGACTTTGTGCGGTACGTCATGGCCATCGACCCCGAAAAGAAGCTGAACAGCTACGGCAAGGGCAAATACCTGCTGCGCAAGGCTTTCGAGGGCGACTGGCTGCCGCCGGAGATCCTGTGGCGCGAAAAGGCCGCTTTCTCCGACGCTGTAGGCCACAGCATGGTGGACGACATCAAGGAGTACGCCGAGAGCCTCTACACCGACGAGGAATTCCAGCTCCGCCGGGCAAACTACTCCGCCCACTGTATGCCGTTTACCAAGGAGAGCCTGTTCTACCGCGAGATCTTCGAGAAATACTACCACGACCAGAGCCGCACCATCGTGGACTTCTGGATGCCCAACAAGGCATGGCCCGGCTGCAACGTCAACGACCCCTCCGCCCGCGTGCTGGCAAACTACGGCGCTTCGGGCGTGTGATCCTCTGAGACCCGCAGGTTATCTTGCGGAGTTCCACTTTTTGCTCGATATTACGTCCAGAATCGAACATCGCACGCTTTGCGGAGTTCGACTTTCGTGCGGAGTTGGAACACCGCAAATGACCCGAACACCGCAAACCTTGCGGAGTTCCAATTTAAGACGATATTACATCAAATATTTGGAACATCGCAAGATGTTTTACCACAGTAGCGCAGCTGTAAGAGCATAACAAAGCAGGCACGCATTTCCGGTTTTTCCGGGTGCGTGCCTGCTTTTCTTCTGCTCTGTTTTTCAGCTGCCGGAGACTGCCAGCGCCAGAACGGTGACCAGCACTGCAAAGCCTCCAAGGACGCCGAGGGCGATCTTTGCCTCATCGGCCTCGATCTGTTCCTGAATCGCCACCTGTGCCCCAGCATAGACGCTGCAGCAGGCGCTGTGGCCGTCCGGGGTGGTGGCGGTGATCAGGGCCTCTCCGTCCCCCACCGCCGTTACCAGACCAAAGGGGTCTACCGTGGCGGCGGCAGGGTTGCTGCTGGTCCAGGTGATGGGTACGGCGCTGCCGTTTTCTGCCGCTACGGTGGCTTTCAGGGCCGCTGTGCCTCCGATGCCCTCCAGATACAGTCGCTCCTTGTTCAGGGTCACCCGGCCCACGTTGGACACCACCGTTACGTCACACCGCAGGGTGGTGGTGTAGGTGTTGGCCACGATGGTGGCCTTGCCCGGCTTCTGGGCCGTTACGAGGCCGTTGCGGTCCACCGTCGCCACAGCGGGGTTGGTGCTGTACCACTGGTACACCCAGTCGTCGGGGGCGGCGCTGGAGAGGTAGAGCTGGTACACCGGGTGCAGGTCGTTGTACTCGATCTCCAGATCCAGCCAGCTCTGGTTCAGGCGGCTCTCTGCCGCCGCGGTATTTTCTTCGTCCAGTATCGCCGTGGGTGCCGCCGCAGCCGCACTCAGAGGGCCGGCCGCAGCGCCGAAGAGCAGTGTCACTGCCAGAGCGGCAGCAAGATGAGCTAAATGTTTTTTCATCCGATGTTCCTCACAGTCTTGCGGGGCGCTGGTCGGCGCGGCCCGCAGTTCATCAAAAATCTCTTACCTTTCGGAGAAGCATCAGACGCGGGCTGCCGTATTTCTCCGCATCGATGTTGCGGGTCGAGCCTACCGGGAACAGGCGCGTATAG
>ENA-USUJ01003059-USUJ01003059.1-human-gut-metagenome-genome-assembly--contig:-NODE-3059-length-11667-cov-7.982053_pt1 | contig 11667 bp, 9 predicted proteins | sample MGYA00250061_ERZ773398 | MGnify/ENA primary metagenome ERZ773398 (study PRJEB29103, sample SAMN06111992) | human gut metagenome | biome: human gut; feature: ankylosing spondylitis patient; material...
GGTGATATAATGTTTGATATTATTTGTGAAAATATTTTTATTGATGTGTAACTTATATTTTTATGAATAAAGCTAAAGAAATAATTAAAAGGTATTTCAGTTAATACTGAACCTTCAAAAATTCAGCAATTTGGTAAAGTTTCAAGGGTTGATTCTATTCCTTCTGAATTAAAATTTATTAAAACTGGTGGTTCAAGTCATTATAAAATTGTTCCTAAAAAAGCAATGACATTAGAAAGGTATCAAGAATTACTTGATTAGATAACATATACATATGTTTAAGGAGGACTTTTATGAATATATATGTTGAAGATAATTCAAAAAATATGCAAGATGAATCATTTCAAAAAAGCTATAGAAATGATGTTTATGTTAAAATAGATAACAACTTCTATAATTTGTCTATTATAACAATTGCTAGGCTAAAACAAGAGGTTGAAGAATCCTTTGAAAATGAAATTGTTTTTTGTACGCCAAATAATGTAATTATTGTTAAAGAAGTGACAAATGATTGTATAATTGATAGTATTAAGGTACTATACAAAAAGAATTATTTTTTTGGATGCAAAGAATGTGTAATTAATGATAACAACATAATTTATAATTTATCAGAAGAAGTAAAAAAAGTGTATAAAAAAAATAATTTTGATATTTCTTTTCCAATAAATAAATTAAAGCAAATATTATAAAAGGAGTTTAAACAAATAATGAAAAAGAAATGGATAATAATATTTTCTTTACTAATCTTTATTATATTATTTTTGACCATTAATGTAACAAAATATTCATCAACTAAAAAGTTGATTAAAGCAATTGATAATAAAGATTATGAAACAATTGAAAGTATTTCTAAAAAAAGGAATTTTAATATAAATAGAAGGCCATATTTCATCAAATTTTTTGCTACCGCAACAGAACAATGGAATCTTCCTCCATTACACTATGCTTGTGTAAGAGATGATTTAAAGGCTGTAGAAATACTAATTAAATATGGAGCAGATGTCAATTTAACAATTGATGATTATTCTCCTATATTATATTGTGTAAGAGGCTCTGATGCTTCAAATTATGATAAGATAATCGATGTATTAATAAATAATGGTGCGAATGTTTCATATAAAACCAAGAATAATTTATCTGTATTAGATTTTTTATTATCAGGAGGATCTGATTATAATGAAACATATGTAAACAGTCAGTTTGAAGTTTTCAAAAAAATAATTGAAATAGACAATACGTTAGCATATAAAGAATTATTAAGAAAAGAATCAATTGGCTCTGGCAATTATTTGCATCGCGCAGTTTATTTTAATAACGATAAAATTGTTGATTATTTAATTAATAAATTGAACTTTAATGTTGATGAAATAAATTTGAATAATGAAACTTCCTTAATGATTGCTGCCAAAGAAAATAATATTGAAACGGTCAAATGTCTTTTGAACAACAATGCAAGTGTTACATTAAAAAATAATGATCAAAAAACAGCTTTAGATCTTGCAAGAGACAATGGTAACTTTGAAATTGTTGAGTTGTTAGAAAATATAAATATTCCAAATAGCAAGTAATTAGTCGTATAGTAGAACAAGACGATAATGGAACTGCCGTATATTATATACAAGAAATTATAAAAAGGTGTGGTTCTATTGGAAAAACAAAAAAAGAAAACTAAAATATTTTATCTAAAAATTTACAAAGTGTGATATAATATAGTTGAACCATGGGAAGGCTTGGGTAATGCCTGAATCCAAATATTCCATTTATGGGGAAAGTAGGCTTATATATCCTACTTTTTTTTGTTTTATTAAAAGCAATAAATGAAAAATATTAAAAAATATCAATAAAGTTAATATTAATGATATGTCATTTTTACAATGCAGGTTATTGTGATGAAAGAAGACTTATATGCCACAGCAACAGAAGCTATACTAAAACAAGTAGTTATTTAGTTGCAATGAAATATACGACTTATCAAACTGATTTTCCAGTTCCAGCCTTCTTTATTTTATCAATCAAAGATGATAAACTATATATTAGCTATGCCAAAGCATTTGGTGGTTTTAAAAAGTACTATGCCTCAATACTATTAAATAAATTACATTATGTTTCATGTGAATTGGTTAATAAAAGTACTATGGTTTATCACTTTACTATAAATAGAGAAAGTGAAGGAAAAGGTGAAAATAACTTCTATATTATTGCTACTAGAAACAAAGATGATGCTAAGTTATTAGTTGATGCCATCAAAGAATATAATAATGAAAACTAGATACATTATAAATATCAATCAATGAAATGTTTAATAATTGAACTTGCAGAAATTTATAGAATATTCATGAGTAATTAAATTATTAAATATATAATGTCATTTGCCTAAAAAGATGAGGTAAATGACTTTTTTATTATTGTTTTTAATTGTTTTAAACAAAAATATATAAATAATAGTAAAAATATGCTATAATAAAAGTGTTATATGATAATTAATAAGAGGTAATTATAATGGCGTCAAGTAAAGAATATTTAGAGTTTATTTTGGAACAACTTTCTGAATTGGATGATATAACCTATCGACCAATGATGGGTGAGTATATTATTTATAATCATGGGAAAGTAGTTGGTGGAATATATGATGATCGTTTTCTTGTTAAATCTACCCCTTCAACAATCAAAATGATGCCAAACGCACAAATGGAATTGCCTTATGAGGGCGCAAAGAAAATGATACTTGTTGATGAGGTTGAAAATAAAACTTTTTTAAAAAAATTACTTGAGGGAATCTATGAAGATTTTAAAAAGGAAAGATTTGGTGATTAGCTATACAAGATGAATCACTAAACTTATGACTTTAAGATGATGAATTAGTTTTTTTGATTAGTCTAAATTTATAATTGCTTAACAATTTGTTGCACCTCCTTGTTAGTAATTTTGTCGTGCTTGTTAAGAACCCTGAAGTTTTTACAATTTATTCGTTCTTATAAAACAGCAAAGTGTCACTAACTATTTGCAATAGAATAAAGGTGTTGCAAGATTTTTCTTAAATGGTTAAACATAGGAATGACTTAAATGAATAGAGAGTATAGTTAAATTACAACATAATTAATTATGCTTATATAAAATATGTAGAAAGGAATATAATATAAACTCACGACCTATTATACGGTTATATTATACAAGATAGAATGAAAAAAATAACATCAGTCACTTATATTCACAAAATCTTATTATTAATGATTTTTTTATTAACATTAATGAGCTTTTTTTCCATAAAAAGTACTACTAAGACTAGGGCAATAGCAGCAAAACGTGGAAGCGATTTTATTGAAAAATCCGACAATACGACAATAACTGAACAGATTGGTAGTGAAAAAACAGAACCTTTTTATTCATCAACAGAGCAGATTATTAGTCTAACAAAATTTGATCCTCGTGGAGAATTAACGCCAACAAAAGATCAAGGTAGCACTAATCTCTGTTGGGCGTATGCAGCAATTAGCGCTTCTGAATCATCAATATTGAAAAGTAAAATAGGTGATAAAAATACTTTAAGACTCAATCCACAAGCACTTGCTTACCGTAAATATGTTCGAAGTATAGACCCATTAGGCAATAATGCAAACTACGTAAGTAATGATGCGGGGGAGTGGACACAAAAAGCTGGAAGTATTGAACAAACAGCCCCTTTATTTAGTATGTGGCAAGGACCAATAGGTGGAGATAAACCATCTGCAGACGTGTGGGAAAATTCCACATATCGGTTAGAGAGTGCTAATTTAATATCGTCGGGGCAAAGCAACAAAGACAGAATAGTTGAACTAAAAAGTGCTATTGCTAAATATGGAGCGGTTACAGCATCGTGTTATTATGATGGTGGTACAAATAAATATTTCAATGATAACGCAGTTACTAATGGCATACCACATGCAATAACTTTAGTAGGGTGGGATGATAACATAGATAGTAGATTGTTTTCACCAGGTAAGGTTTCTACCAATGGTGGATGGCTTGTAAAAAATAGTTACGATGATAATGGTTATTTTTGGTTGACATATGAGAGCAAAATTTCCGAAACAACTTCTTGGACATTTACCTATGCAACAAAAGAAGAATACGATTTTAACTATTATTACGACAATAGTGAATTTGATTTTGGAATTATTAAGCAAAAAAAAGTTGCTAACGTTTATCAAGCCAAAAAGGGTACAAAAGATCAATCAGAATACCTCAAGGCTGTAAATGTTGGCTTTGTTGGTAATGATGTTAGTGTTACAATAAGGGTTTATACAAATCTTGATGGCAGTGGACAACTCCAAGTCGAAAGAGGAATCTTGTCAGCACAAAAAACTCAGATTTTTAAATATGGAGGTTATAACACGATAAAATTTGATAAACCGCTTAAGATTGATAAAGATTCATATTTTTCGATAGTTGTAGAAGTATCAAATCCTACAGGCAATGCCTATGTAAGAGTTGTTCAATCCGATTCAAAAAAGCCATCCTATTACAATAATGAGTATTCTGGTTACGATTATATTTTTAATGGTGGTTGTGTTGCTAGAGTGAAAGCTTATACAAAGCTGGTAGATTCCGAGGAAAAACCAGATGATACAACGGTTTCTTCATATGGTTGGAATGAAAAAAGAGCACCATTATTCTATGGTGCCACTCAGATTTTTATAGACAAGAATGTTTTTTTGGGGTCAAAAGAAGAGTTCGTAAAAGACAGCAGATTTAGAGTTTTTGCAAAAGACTTTGAGGATGGAGATATTACACACAAGATTAAAATAAAAGAAAACAATGTACAACCTAATATACCAGGACAGTATAATATTGTTTATGAAATTGTGGATTCACACAATAATGTAAAAACATTAAATGTACCTGTAACAATTAACGATAAAGTAGGCGGTGATTGCCGAATAATTCGTACAATCTATGCCGTTCCACAGATGAAAAATCTTGTTGATATGGAGATAGGAAGATGCGATAGCAACAATTCTCAAATATTAGGAATATATCTTCCTAAAGGAGGATGTGCAAAAGTCAAATTTATATCCAATCTTAGTAGCGAGGTAGATGATTTGTATGTAAATCCAACTATCACGTGTTATACAGACACTGGAAGAATAAGAACTTCAACGTATTTAAATGTAAAAGAGCAACAAGAGATTGAAGTAAAATGTGAAATTGATGATATGAGTTACGATGCTGTTCCATTAATAAATGCACCTAGACTCAAAGATGAAAAAGTTGATGTCACGTTTGAGATAGAATTGGTCTTCAATGCTTCGGACGCTAAACCGCTTACCTATTACCATTATAAAGATTCTACTGATCATGAATTTTATCAAAAATGGAATAATTCAAATGATACATATGCGGTAATAGATGGTAATTCCTCTATTATAGTGCTGCACATATATTATCGTAATTATTTGAATGGTGCTTGGAAATTTGACAATCCTATTGGTTCTCTTGATCAAGTATTAGAATACTACGATGAGGTCATATCTAGAATGGATAAGATGATAGGCTTAGAATTGAACGCCAAGGATACTTTAAATCAAAATTATCCTACAAAATTTACTATTGTCGAGGACGAAAAGACGGCAAGTGGTGCATATTATCTTAACTCATCTCTGATAAGTATAGGACAAAAAAGTATGCAAAGAGTCTTTTCTTATTGGTATGCAATTCTTCATGAAATAGGCCATGGTTATCAGGGAAGACTTGGCAACGGCGGTAATATGAAGTTAAAAGAAACAGGTAACAATGTTTTTGTATATTACATAATTAAAGATTCATCATTATTTAAAGGAAATCCTAAAGAAAACCACTTGGGCGGAACACTTGAAGAAACCGAAGAAAGATGGAACCAAAAAAGGATTGCAGGAGAAGAAATCTTTATAGAAAATGATTCTGGATGGAATCAGCAAACTCAGGGATATTATACTAATACCCAAGAAAAGCTTTTTGCTCTAGTAAATTTATTTGATGCTTTTGAGGGAGATAAAACCTATGGAAAACTTTTTACTTATTATCGAGAATTAATAAAAAAAGGACAAAATTATCAGTTATTAATTTCTGAAATATTTGCTACATTTTTTGCTGATGAATACAAAGCAGACATTATATCGTATTTTGAGAGTTGGAAAATAACTGTTTCTCCAGAAGTAAAAAAATATATAAAAGACCAAAATCTTAATGAATGGGTAATTTTTTCGGATATAATAGATAATGGAATTATCAACAAAATTATTGAAATAGAAAATCCTTCAAGAAAATATGGGCTTGTGAATATTACCAAATATGCTCAATATCACATACATGTATGGGGTGAGCCTACATACGTTTGGAGTTTCGACAATGCACAAGTTACAGCGAGCCAAGTATGCAAGTATGATAATACACACATTCAAACTGAAACTGTGTCAACAGTAGCAACTACGATTAAACAACCTACCTGTATAGAAAAAGGTAAAATTAAATATGAAAGCGTCCAGTTTAAAAATTGTACTTTTGTAATTCAAGAAAAAATTATTGAAACAAATTATGATGAACACCAGTTAGGAAACTTAGTACCAGAAGTTTTTTCCACTTGTACTAAAAAGGGGATGAAGGCACATTATAAATGTCCAATTTGTGAAAATTATTTTGATATAAATAAAACTAAGATAACGCTTGAATCTTTAGAAATTCCTATTAATGAGAATAATCACGAATTTGGCATTTGGAAAGACGAGGTTCCCGCAACAACTACTGAAAATGGCGTAAAAGGACATAAAGATTGTATCGAATGTAAAAGGCATTTTGATATCGACGGAAATGAGCTAACCAATCTTACAATTGCTAAAATTGATACGTATAAAGTGACAATAAATGGTAAAAGCAAGTTTTATGCAAACGGAGCAATTGTTAAAATAATTGCTGATGAACCAGAAAAAGGTATGATATTCAAAGGTTGGATAAATGATAATGGCGAAATTGTAAGTAAATACAGAGAATATAACTTTGTGGTAAATGGCGAAACAAATTTAACTGCTTTATATGAAAATGATTCATTGAGAGATGAAATTGGCACTAACACCAACAAGCACGGGTTATCTAATGACGTAATTGTTAGCATTGTAATAGGTATAGTCGTAATATTAGGATTTGGAGGCTTTGCTATATTATTTTGTACAATTAAGAAAAAATTTTTCAGAAATAAATAGATAATTAAAAACTTTTGGAAAAAAAGTATATGTTAGAAGATTATTCGTCCGTAGTATTATATAAAGAAGTGAAGAGATATAAGCAGAAAAATGATTTGTAAAGGTATATCGTGATTTGTGTGCTTCGAAAAATAGTTTTTTTGCTTTCCACTTTTAAAAAATAAGTTTAAATAGCAATATGCTTAAATACTTGGTACTTAATAGTACATATTTGTCACTAGTAATAAAAAACAAAATTATCAAGGAGTGTTAATATGATTTTTCTTCCATCGAAATATTATTTAGTCGTAAATGATCGATTTGAGTTATTTTTCAGAGGGGTTATTAAAAAACATAATCCCTATCAATATTATGTAAAAGCCGAATGTGAAAAAGGCTATACTTACAATCGATATTTTACCTTTACTCCAGAAAAAGAAGATATAGGTGAGTATAATTTAACAATCAAGGTAATTGACGATGATGGTTGTATCATTGAAAGTAAATCAACCATTTTAGTAGTTAATGATGTTAGTGAACCGGTTAGAAAACTCAATGTATTATGTGTAGGCGATAGCGAAACAGTAAATGGTGTATGGCCTAAAGTAGGATATGAAAAATTTGAAAAAGTGCATCCCAATATGCTAAATTTTATTGGCAAAATGCACAACGAAAAAGTTGGTTATGAAGGATATGGTGGCTGGCAATGGAAAACATTCTGCGAATATGAAGTAGAAAGTAGGACTTCATCTGTTTGGGCTACGTTTGAAGATGATATGAGTAATATTCCACAACATAGTAAGTGGCTTAATAATAATTTAGAATGGATTGTTGAAACGGTTGATGGTGAAAGAATTAAATTCAAAAGAGGTAACAATAATTGTAGCATTGTTAATCCTAAACTTGATTCTATCTTTACCAATTATAATAAAAATAGTGTACAAATAAAAATGGTAAGTTATGAATATTCTGATGCTAATCCATTTTGGAATCCTGAAAAAAATGACATTGATTTTAAATATTATATTGAAAAGAATAATCTAGCAAAACCAGATTTGTTATTTACATTTTTAACAGGAAATGGTTTATATGTCCCATATTCTAATGAATTCATAACCCACGAAAAATATGCAACTAAATTCTTAGAACAGTTTCATAAAGATTTTCCCGATGCCTTAATAGGGGTAATGGGAATAGAATTACCATGTTGCAATGGCGGAGTTACCGCTTGTTATGGTGCTCAAGGATATTACCATGATTGGTATGGCGATACTGTGACAACTCTTAATTACGATAAATGGTTAGAAAATTTCACTAAATTAGAAGAACATGCTTCACATATGACATATTTTGATATAAAGAGTCAATTCGATAGCGAATACAGTTATCCTGTTGAATTAGTGAAAGTTAATAATCGTAGTGAAATATTAGAACGAATTGGCACTAATGGTTTACACCCATCTATAGATGGTTATAAACAAATAGGCGATGCTTTTTATCGTTTCTTAGTTGAGATGGTTAAAAGAATTAAATAACAAAAAAAGGTTTGAGATTTTGTAAAATCTCAAGCCTTTTAACTATAGCTTAAACTGTCAAATCACCATCGGCAATTAAGTTCGATTTTCTAAACAATAAATCAATGAAGAAAACTAATATTCCGGGTGCTAATATTTGTAATCCAAAAATACCAACCCAAGTTTGCCAAGTATTTCCCATTGAGGCAAAAGTACCAATTTGACCAACTAGACCAGCTGTTCCCATACCAGCACTAGAACCCATACATACTAATTTCAATAGTGTTGTAGATATTGGCCCTAATATTGCGCTTGCTATGATTGTTGGTAACCAAATTATTGGCTTTTTCAAGATATTTTTAAATTGTAACATTGAAGTTCCAATTGCAATGGAAATTACCATTCCAATTTGATTGTCTTTTCTTGATTGTACCGCAAAACCAATCATTTGACATGAACAACCTACAACAGCAGCTCCTGATGCTAGAATCAATCCTGAATATTCTTGCATATGCATTGCTTCACTAAGTGGTACACCATTTAAGTGAAATACCATTGCGGCAATAGCAGCACTAGAAATTGGTGCCGTTAAAGCCATTCCCATTAATACCGCAACTATTGCTCCCATTATTAATGGTGCAGCATTAGTACCATAGTTGACTAACCATTGAATAGCATATGTAACATAAATCAAAGGGTATCTACATAGTAGAGATATGATAGTACTTACAATAACCCCAAGAAGAGGAATAATTAATATATCTACAGGTGTTTTTTTCTTGAAAATTAATTTAATTACTAATGCAGTACAAATACAAACAATATAGATTGTAAGGGGATCGCCGATTTTAATACCATTTGAAACTATTTGTTTAGTTACAAAATTTGTTGTTAGTGAAAAATAGGCACTTATTTCGCCTGCCCCCGCAAGCACAATGGTTTCAAGTGGTTTCATTTTTAACATTAAAGCGATACCAACCCCAATACCAGCGCCAGTCAAAACTTGAAAGACATAAGATGCTCCTGTTTTGCCATCGCCTAAGGCATTACCGACTAATTGACAAAAGGGATTATTGCCTTTTAAAAATAGCTGTCCAATAGTTGCAATTATAGTTCCGATTATTAAGGTTGAAAATAAACCATAGGCCATTCCATTTAAAGTGGTAATGAAGAAGTCTAATACTTTTTTCTTTTCTTCTTCAAGAATTTCTTCATCAGCAGTCTCTTCTTTAATATCAATGTTTTCTTCTGTCATAATAACACTTCCTATCATAATATTTGTTACATTATACCAAAAAAATTGAAAAATTACTAGTCTATTGATTATCATAATAAATGAATTGTGTTCGTGTACACAATCTAGTGTACACGAACACTTCTGACATAATTATTTATTAATTACTAGATTTATTTTCAAAATATTGGTATAATTATTAAAAATGTCATGTAAAAATTAGAATTAGCAATAAACATTTCGAAGAGGGGCATAAAATGGTTGAAAATAGTTATAATTGTCCATTGTGTGGAGCAAAAATGAAAATAAGGTATGCAAAAAAGGGTGTTCATATTGGAAAACCTTTTTTGCTTTGTACAAATTATCCAACATGTAAAGGACTAATAGATATTGAAAGTCAAAAAAAAGTAGAAGCATGTGATGACAATTATCAAAAAACTAATCAGGTTGCGGATAAACAAATTAAGTTTTTTAATAGCGGTAAATTAGAAGTAAAGTCGTGTGTAGAGGGATACCAAGCATATTGTTTTCAGTCACTTGCACTTCCTAAAAAAGTATTAAGTGCAGTATTACTTAAAAAAGAAAAATATTTGAGTTCATTGTTGTGTTCGAAATTTAGAGTAGATTATATAGCGCCAAATAAAAATGTTAATATAGAAGTAAAAACAATATTTTCATTATTATTGCGATTATTAAATCGTGGATTTTTAACGATGAATTCAGTGGGAGTAGAAAATAAACTTCAAAAATACTTTAATATTACTTCAGATAATGAGGAATATAATTTATTCAAGTTAGATAATTACATTATATATAATAATGTTGTGAATAACGTAGATAGTCATAATGAAACAAGTTTTATAAATAAATTTCTAAAACCAATTTTTGGTGATTGTTGGGCATCACATGTTATTACTCAAGTTTCACTTAATTCATTATCAAATATTACGAAATTAAAGGGTCAACGAGTAGATTTTTTGCTATCGCAATATAATAACCACTACATTATTGAGCTCGATGGTAAAGAACATTGTGAGCATAACGAAAAAGACAATCAAAGAGATACATTATTAAATAGAAGTGGTTATAAGGTATTGCGTATTAAAAATGAAGAATTAAATGATGCAATATGTGGTGAAAAACTTAATGCTTGTGGATTTGTTCCAGATTATCAAACTTCTTTTAATACATATGAAAAATATTTGATAGCAAATAAAATGATACACCAAATTCAGATTGCCATTGTAAAAGGCTTGGAACAAGGATATGTAAATCTAGAAGATAACATCAATCTATTTTTAGAAAGCAAAATATTTACAAATAAAGATCTTGATAATATATTAAAAATATGCTTGGAAAAGAGTAGCATAAACTGATCCGTTACAATCAGATTGCCTGCACTGACCACTGACTTGTCCTGCATATCTTTCTTCAACAGATCATAACTTCGCTGACTTCGTCCAAAAACGAATCTTTCAAAATGAAAAGCCTGATAAATCAGCACAATTCCCAACGCAACCATCAATGCGCAGATCAGCAGTCCTAATATATATGCAAGTCTGCTGTTGGCATCATAACTGTTCATGACTTCCTGCAAGATAGAGACGACAATCCCTGCTGAAATCAACAACAGTGAGCATCCCATCATCAAGACTTGTCTTCCTGATACTTATTGGGTACAGGCGGAGCTTAGCGATGTGCGGGCAAATTATTCCGGCCATTGTTATCT
>ENA-USUJ01003066-USUJ01003066.1-human-gut-metagenome-genome-assembly--contig:-NODE-3066-length-11637-cov-4.719983_pt1 | contig 11637 bp, 8 predicted proteins | sample MGYA00250061_ERZ773398 | MGnify/ENA primary metagenome ERZ773398 (study PRJEB29103, sample SAMN06111992) | human gut metagenome | biome: human gut; feature: ankylosing spondylitis patient; material...
GGCATCATCGACACCGAATTGCAGCTGAAGGATCTCGAAACCGTCGAGAACCGGCTCTCCAAGACCCAGAAGCAGGCCACCTCGGGCGGCGACAAGCAGGCCAAGCGCGCCGTGGAGCTGCTCTTGCAGTACAAGGCGGTTCTGGAACAGGGGCTTTCTGCCCGCACCGTGGAACTCGACAAGGAGGACCGCAAACTGGTCGCCGACCTCAACCTGCTGACCGACAAGCCCGTGTTGTACGTCTGCAACGTCGACGAAAAGAGCGCCGCGACGGGCAACGCCTACACCGAGGCCGTCCGGGAGGCCATCGCCGGCGAGCGGGCCGAAATGCTCGTCATCGCCGCCGCCACGGAGGCCGACATCGCCGAACTGGAAGACTTCGACGAGCGGCAGATGTTCCTCGAAGACCTGGGGCTGGAGGAGTCGGGCGTGGCGCGCCTGATCAAATCGGCCTACAAATTGCTCAACCTCGAAACGTTCTTCACCACCGGGGCCGACGAGACCCGCGCCTGGACCTACCTGCGCGGCATGAAAGCCCCGCAGACGGCCGGCATCATCCACACCGATTTCGAAAAGGGGTTCATCCGCGCCGAGGTGATCAAGTACGACGACTACACCGCCCTGGGTTCGGAGAAGGCGTGCCGCGATGCGGGCAAACTGTCGATCGAAGGCAAGGAGTATGTCGTCGAGGACGGCGACATCATGCACTTCCTGTTCAACGTCTGACGCCGCAAACCGGGATCGTAAAAAAATTAAAGAATACAGCTATGGAAAGACCAGTTCGGGTGCGCTTCGCGCCCAGCCCCACCGGGCCGCTGCACATCGGCGGCGTCCGTACGGCACTGTACAACTACCTGTTCGCCCGCCGGCACAAGGGAACGATGATCCTGCGCATCGAGGACACCGATTCGCAGCGGTTCGTCCCTGGAGCGGAGGATTACATTCTGGAATCGCTCAAATGGTGCGGCATCGAGATCGACGAAGGTGTGGGCGTCGGAGGGCCTCACGCCCCCTACCGCCAGAGCGAGCGGCGCGAAATCTACCTCAAATACGCCCTGCAACTCGTCGAGGCGGGCTGGGCCTACTACGCCTTCGACACGGCCGAGGAATTGGACGCCCTGCGCAGGGAGGCCGAGGCGCGCGGCGAGGCGTTCGCCTATAATTATGCGGTGCGCGAAAAGCTGGCCACGTCGCTGGCGCTGCCCGCCGAGGAGGTGAAGGCGCGCCTCGACCGCGGCGACCAGTGGGTGATCCGCTTCCGGATGCCCGAAAACGAAACGGTCGCGATGGACGACCTGATCCGCGGACACGTGGAGGTCAACACCTCGACGCTGGACGACAAGGTGCTCTACAAATCGGCCGACGCGCTGCCCACCTACCACCTGGCAAACATCGTCGACGACCGGCTGATGGAGGTGTCGCACGTCATCCGCGGCGAAGAGTGGCTGCCGTCGCTGCCGCTGCACTACCTCCTGTACAAAGCCTTCGGGTGGACGGACGTGCAGCCCCGGTTCGCCCACCTGCCCCTGCTGCTCAAACCCACGGGCGGCGGCAAGCTCTCGAAGCGCGACGGCGACAAGATGGGATTCCCGGTATTTCCGCTCTTCTGGACCTCTCCGACGGGTGAGACCGCCCACGGCTACCGCGAGGACGGCTATTTCCCCGAGGCGTTCATCAACATGCTGGCGCTGCTGGGCTGGAACCCCGGCACGGAGCAGGAGATCTTCTCGATGCAGGAGCTGATCGACAGCTTCTCGCTCGACCGCGTCTCGAAATCGGGCGCCCGATTCCAGCCCGACAAGGCCCGGTGGTTCAACGCCCAGTACATGCACCACAAGACCGACGCCGAACTGGCGGCCCTCTACCAGCCCGTCCTGCGCAGCCACGGCATCGAGGTTTCGGACGCCGTGGCCGGCAAAGCCGCGGGCATTATGAAGGAGCGCGCGACGTTCACGACCGATCTGTGGGACCTCACGTCGTTCTTCTTCGAGGCTCCCCGGGAGTATGAGGAAAAGCAGGTGCGCAAGTACTGGAAGGGGCAGAATCCCGCCATTCTGCGGGAGTTGCGCGACGTGCTGGCGGGAATTGACGACTTCTCGCTGGAGAACACCGAACGCATCGTCCACGCCTGGATCGAGGAGAAGGGCTACGGCATGGGTCAGGTGATGAACACCCTGCGGCTGGCCCTCGTGGGCGCCGGAAAAGGCCCGGGCATGTACGACGTAACGTCGTTCATCGGCAAAAAGGAGACCCTGCGCCGCATCGACAATCTGCTGACCAATCTAAAACCCGCAATAGAGTAAAGTCGCCCTTTTCAAAGGGAGATTCAGAGGGATTTTCAACATGAGCCCCGGCGTTAAAAACGCCGTAATATAAGTTCGATGGGGGTTCATAGACAAAATCGCTCCGATCTAAAAACAACCTAACCCCGTCGAACTTATATTAAACTATGGTACAAATCGAACAACACGTCTGGGGCATGACCCCGGAGGGCGAGGCAATCATTCGCTACACGCTGCGCAACGACTCGGGAGCCGAAGTGCAGCTCACGAACTACGGCGCGGCGATCGTCTCGGTGAAGATGCCCGACCGCGAGGGCCGCATGGCCGACGTGGTGCTGGGATACAAACACCCCGAAGGCTACTTCTTCGACGGAGCCGCCTCGGGAAAGAGCGTGGGACGCTGCGCCAACCGCATCGCCTTCGGGCAGATGACCGTCGAGGGCAAGGAGTACCGGCTGGAGGTCAACAACAGCGTGAACCACCTGCACGGCGGAACGAAGAACTTCGCCAACCGCATCTGGGAGAGCCGCGTGGAGACCAACCGCGTGGTGATGTCGCTCGTCTCGGAGGACGGCGACCAGGGCTATCCCGGCGAGCTGTGCGTCGAGGCCGTATTCGATTTCGACGACGACAACGCGCTGGAGATCACCTACCTCGCACGGACCGACAAGACGACCGTGGTGAACCTCACCAACCATGTCTATTTCAACCTCGCGGGCGAAGGCAGCGGGTCGGTGCTCGACCACGAACTGCGCCTGAACAGCTCGAAGATTCTGGAAATGAACGAACGCCAGATCCCCACGGGCAAGCTTCTGGACGCAGCCGGAACCCCGCAGGATTTTCGGGAATTCCGCTCTTTCCGCCCCGGCATCTCGTCGGAGTTCAACCACATCCGCGACTTCAAGGGCTATGACCATCCCTTCGTCGTCGACGGCTGGAAGCCCAATATTCTGGGCGAGGTCGGCACCCTGCGCGAACCCCGGTCGGGCCGTTCGGTGACGGTGCTCTCGTCGCAGCCCAGCGTGATGATCTACACCGGCAACTGGCTCGCGGGCGGATGCCCCGAAACCAAGTCGGGCGGCCGCTATGCCGACTACGACGGCGTGGCGATGGAGTGCCAGAACTACCCCGACGCCGTGAACCACCCCGAATTCCCCTCGCCGCTGCTGAAGCCCGGCGAACTCTACTGTCAGAAGATCGTGTTCCGCTTCGGAACGTTCTGAAAAAAAGCGGCGGCCCCGAGGGACCGCCGCTTCGCTTTTATTTTTCCGGCTCCGCGACGAGCTCCGCGGCCCGTGCCAATGCGGCGTGAATGTCAGGGCAGACATTCTCCCCTCCCAGCAGGGAGTAGATGCCCGAGCGTTCGAGCGCCGCGCGGACATCGTCCTTGACGCCCGAGAGCACCACCGTAATCTTGCTCCGGTGGGACATCTCGCAGAGCGTCGTGAGGTTGTGGATACCCGTGGAGTCGATGAACGGCACCTTGCGCATGCGGATGATCCGCACGCGGGGACGGTCGCCGATCTGGGCCATCAGCTCCTCGAAACGGGTGGCGATGCCGAAGAAATAGGGACCGTTGATCTCGTAGACCTCCACGCCCTTGGGCACCGCGAGGGGCTCTTCGTGCAGGTGCATGTCGAGACCGGCCGAGGGGTCGATCTCGTCGCGGATCACCGAGATCTCGGTGGTCTCCATCACACGCTTCATAAAGAGCACGCAGGCGATCAGCAAGCCCACCTCGATGGCGATCGTCAGGTCGAAGACCACCGTCAGGAAGAAGGTCAGCAGCAGCACCGCGACATCCGAGCGGGGATTGCGCAGCAGGGCCCGGAAGGTCCGCCAGCCGCTCATGTTGTAGGCCACGACGGCCAGCACACCCGCCAGGCAGGCCATCGGAATATACTGCGCCAGAGGCATGAACAACAGCAGGATCAGCAACAGCACGACGGCATGGACGATGCCCGCGACGGGCGTGCGGCCGCCGTTGTTGATGTTGGTCATCGTGCGGGCGATGGCGCCCGTGGCCGGGATGCCGCCGAAGAGCGGCGTCAGCAGGTTGGCGGCGCCCTGCGCGATGAGCTCGGTGTTGGAGTCGTGGCGGTCGTCGATCACGCCGTCGGCCACCGTCGCCGACAGAAGCGATTCGATGGCGCCCAGGATGGCGATGGTGACGGCCACGGGGAAGAGGTTGCGGATCGCCTCCCAGTCGATGGCCGGAAGGGCGGCGGCGGGCAGTTCGGCATGGATGGTGAAGCGGTCGCCGATGGTGTCGATGCCCTCGATCCCGGCATAGGTGCGCAGGAGCCACACGGCGAGGGTCATCACCACGATCGCCACGAGCGACCCGGGAATGCGGCGCATGACGCGCGGCGTGAGGGCGATCAACAGAATGCTCGCAACGCTCACCGCCACCTCCCAGCCGTTCACCGAACCGAAATGGCGGAAATAGAGCATCCATTTCCCGGCGAAATCGCCCGGAACGGCCTCGCCCCCGAAGTCGAGCCCGAGGAGGTCGGCGACCTGCGTGGTGAAGATCGTCACGGCGATACCGCTCGTGAAGCCCACGATGATCGGATAGGGGATGAACTTGATGACCGTGCCCAGCCGGCAAAGCCCCATGACCAGCAGCAGGACGCCGCCCATGAGCGTAGCGACGAGCAATCCCGCTTCGCCGTATTGCTGGACGATGCCGTAGACGATGATGATGAAGGCGCCCGTGGGGCCTCCGATCTGCACGCGGCTGCCGCCCAGCAACGAGACGACGAATCCGGCGATAACGGCGGTGATGATGCCCTTTTCGGGCGACACGCCCGAAGCGATGCCGAAGGCGATGGCCAACGGCAGGGCGACGATGCCGACAATGACGCCGGCCATCAGGTCGCGCAGGAAATCCGCGCGGGAATAGTTCTTCAGCGTATCGAAGAGCTTGGGTCTGAATGACATGACTTTCATTTGCAACGGGTAATTTTCAATGAAGCCGCAAAATTAAGCAAAAAAGGCGAGAAGTAAAAATCGAAACCCGACACGGGATATTTTTAATTTATAATTCCTAATTCTTAATTTATTTTCTACCTTTGCACCCGATATTTCAAAGGGGTGCCTTACTGTCAGGCTGAGATTATACCCATTGAACCGGAGACGGGTAATGCCGAGACCGGGACGAAGCGTAATCAACAACTCATACCCCTTTTCAGTCTATTAACTCAAAAAGTTTAACGATGAAAAGGATTTTTCTGTTTCTTGCGGCTGCCGCGCTCTGCCCGGCCGCACAACTGCACGCCGAAGCGAACTCCGAACAGAGCGGACGCGGAAATGCGGCTCCGAACGCCGACATGGCTCCGCAGCCCCGAAAAGCGGCTTCCGACGCCGACGACTCGGTGCGGATGTACCGTTTGCAGGAGGTCGAGGTGACCGCCACACGCGCCACGCGGAACACGCCCGTGGCCTATTCGGACATTCAGCGCGAGGCCATCGCCCGCAACAGCTACGGATTCGACATTCCCTCGCTGATCGCCCTCACCCCCTCGGTCGTGGCGACGAACGAGACCGGCATCGGCATCGGCGGCACGGCCATCCGCCTGCGCGGAACCGACGCCACGCGCATCAACGTCACCATCAACGGCGTCTCGATGAACAACCCCGACTCGCACTCGATGTACTGGTACGACACCCCCGACCTGATTTCGTCGGTGGGCACCGTGCAGGTGCAGCGCGGCGCGGGCATCTCGACCAACGGCACGGGGGCGTTCGGAGGCGCGATCACGATGTCAACCGACGCCCTGCAAACCGAATTCGGAGGCGACGCATCGCTCTCCTACGGTTCGTACAACACCAACAAGCAGGCCGTGCACCTCTCGTCGGGCCTGCTGGGCGGCCACTGGACCCTCGACGCACGGCTGACGCACATCGGGTCGGAGGGCTACATCGACCGCGGAGCCACGGACCTCAAATCCTACATGTTCCAGGCGGGATACTACAACGGCAACACGATGCTCAAGCTGATTTCGTTCGGCGGCAAGGCCAAGACCGGCCTCACCTACACCGGAGTAACGAAGGAGGAGATGCGTCTCAACGGCCGGCGGTTCCAGACCGAGGGCATGTACTACACCTCGAACGGTCCCCACTCCTATTATTATATGAAGGACGACAAGGTGGAGCGCGCCACAGTCGGCTATTACGACGACCAAACGGACAACTACCTGCAAATCAACAACCAACTGGTGCTCTCCCACCGTTTCAACGAAAAGTGGACCCTCAACGCCACGGGATTCTACACCTACGGCTACGGCTTCTACAAGCAGTATAAGGACGGGCGCACGCTCTCCGAATACCTCAATATCCCGACCGATGTTGCCGCCGGAAAAGAAGCCGATCTGATCCGCGAGAAGATCATGCGCAACCACCTCGGAGGTCTGAACGCCTCGGCGGCCTACTCGGTGCGCAACCTCGACCTCGCCTTCGGCGGTTCGTACAGCTACTACTCCTGCCCCCACTGGGGTACGCTCGACTGGGTGGACGGACTGGAAAGCAGCCAGATCGGCGGCCGCTGGTACGACAACGACGTGGACAAGCACGACGCCAACCTCTTCGCCCGCGCGTCGTGGACCGTAGCCCGGGGGCTGCGCCTTTTCGGTGACCTGCAATACCGCTACGTCAGCTATCAGGCGTGGGGCGTCAACGACAACTTCGTTTCGGAAGAGGTCGGCATGCAGCCCATCGACGTGGACAAACAGTATCACTTCTTCAATCCCCGTGCGGGCGTAAGCTACACGCTCGCCGAGCGCAACAACTTCTACTTCTCGTTCGCCGTGGCCCAGAAGGAGCCCACGCGCGACGACTTCACCAACCGCTATATGTTCGCCGAGGCGAGCACCTACCCTTCGTCGGAGAAGCTCTACGACTGGGAGCTGGGCTACCAGTACACGGCACCGCGCCTCTCGCTGGGTGTGAACTTCTACTACATGAAGTATAAGGACCAGCTGGTGCCCACGGGACGCATCAACGACGGCTACGACGCACTGAACGACAACGTTCCGGACAGCTACCGCCGGGGTGTGGAACTGTCGGCCTCGTGGCGTGCAACGGGATGGTTCACCGTGGGAGCCAACGCCACCTTCTCGCAGAACCGCATCGAAAACTACACGCACCGGGTGGTAGATTACGACACTTCGGGCGACGTGGCCGGGTATTACGGCTACCACACCGTCGAGATGGGGACCACGCGCCTCTCCTACTCGCCCAAGACCATCGCCGCGCTGTTCCTGGATTTCCACCACAAAGGCTTCGAAGCCGTATTCCACACGCAGTATGTGTCCAAGCAGTACTTCACCAACTACGAGAATCCGAATATGATGCTCGACGCCTATTGCGTGACCAACCTCAACCTCGCCTACACGTTCCGCACCCGCACGGCGCGCAGCGTACGGCTGGGACTGATGGTCAACAACCTCTTCAACACCGAGTACGAAAGCAACGGATACGGCTATTCGGAGTATACCGGAGGAAAGCAGATCGACAACGCGTTCTACTTCCCCCAGGCTCCGCTGAACATGCTGGCGAACGTGACGGTGAAATTCTGACGAATTTCACAATTAAAAATGAAAAATTAAGAATTAAAAATTGGACTTAAAACTCATCCTGCAAATCGCAGGGGTCCTGCTGGGACTCACCTACCTCTGGCTCGAATACCGCGCCGATATCCGGCTGTGGATCGTGGGCCTCGTGATGCCCGTGGTGCACGGCACGCTCTACTTCAAGGCGGGGCTCTATGCCGACTGCTCGATGCAGGTATACTACGTGCTGGCAGGGCTGTACGGCTGGGCCGTATGGCACCGCACCCGGCGCACGACCCCGGAAACGCCGAAAAAGGCCCCTGCGGCTATCGTCCACACGCCCCTCAGGCAGGTTCCGGGGCTCGTGGGGGTCTACCTCGCGGCACACGCGGCCATCTACCTGTTGCTCGTGCACTTCACCAACAGCACCGTGCCCTTCTGGGACGCCGCGACCACGGCCGCGAGCATCGTGGCGATGTGGATGCTCTCGCGGCGGCAGGTCGAGCAATGGCTCGTATGGCTGGCCGTGGATGTCGTGACGGCAGGGCTCTATCTGTATAAGGAGATTCCGCTCACCGCAGGGTTGTACGCCCTCTACTCGGCGCTGGCCGTCGCGGGTTACCTCCGCTGGCGGAGGCAGGCCGCCCTGCCCGCCTAAGAAGCAGGATTTAGAAATCCAAAAACACAAGAAACACGGGAGTTCGTCCCGTGTTTCTGCGTTATTCGGGCAGACCGTGTTCCTCGATATAGCGCAAAATCTCCTCGCAGCGGGCCCGGGGCGTGACGCTCTGCCGCAGGACTAACAGGTAGGAGTTGCGGATCTGCGCGCGGATGAAGGCGTCGGGCAGGTCGCCCGCGGTGCCGATGCCGTTCCAATGCACCTTGTTGAAATGGAACGCCGGGTTCACCTCCTCATACCGCTCGCGCAGCGCGATCGCCTCGTCGGGGTCGCACTTCACGGCGATCCACTCGAAAGTCTCCATATCGGCGCAGGCATACATCTTGCCGCCGATCTTGTAGACCAGCGTCGTTTCGTCGAAAGGGGTCGTCTCCTCGGTCAGCGGCAGCGACAGACAGTAGTCGCGGAAACTCAGAACATCCATAACAAGCTATTTTGTGCGAATATAGCGATTTTTTTGGCACACGGATTGCGTTCCTTCAGAAGTAAAACCAAAATCAAGGTAAAAAATGAAAAAAATTCTCCTCTGTGTCCCCCTGCTGGCCCTGTTCGCCGCAGGTCTGATCGGCTGCTCGCAGCAACGCCAATGGAATCACGAACAGCGCAAAGCCATGCGCGAAGCGCTGCGAAGCTACCGCCAGATGGTTTATCTCGACGACCTGACCGACGCCGAATTCGTATTGTTCACCGACGACGTGGCCGGCCAGCTCGAAAACAGCTATCCCGTCTATGTGGAATTCGTCGAGATGCAGGGCGTGGACGACACGGTCGATATGGTCGTCGTATCGACCATCGTCGATGAACTCGACGCCGACGCCCACAACATGCGCCACATCTATCCGTACAGGGCCCTCGTCGCGCAAGGCGTGCTTCCGGCGGGTCTGGACCACTCCCAGCAAAAGGCTTTCTACACGTGCTTCGCCGGGAAGGTCAACGCGGCCTACGCCACGACGGAGCAGTTCTTCAACGCCATTCTGGCCGACACGACCGACCAGTCGCAAATCCGTCAAATGGAGAGCCAGTGCGCCAACGACCTTTTCAGCTGGGTGGTGACCGAGGTGGACATCACCGAAACGGTCCCTGCCGCCCCGGCAGCAGCTCCGGCCCAAAAGAAATAATCCGCGTAAGACGCAGATTTTAGGGGCGGCGGTTGCTTCAGGACGCTCTCTCCATCCAGTCCTGCGCTTCCGATCCGCATAACGCCATAACATGAGGTACCCTCCCATGTTATGGCGTTATGATGTTATATCCATATTACAGTCGAAGCGGAAATCAGGCTCCGATCTGCAAGATGCCACAGCAGCCGCTAAATCCCGGCTCTTAGCCGAGCGTCATTCCGAGCGAACGAAGTGAGCGCGGGAATCCGATGAATGCGCCGTAAGGGTTCGACTTCTATTCAGATTGCCGCGTCGCTGCGCTCCTCGCAATGACAGATAGCGGAAGCGCAAATCTGGGCCGGAAACCAAATGGCAGACCGTCGCGCCTGAATCCCGATTTTTAATCAAGTGTGTGCGCACACACTTGCGATTTTAGAAAATTATGCGTAGATTTGCGGTAGAAATTCCAAACCCGCTGCCGAATCATGGCTGACAACGAAAATACGACGGTCCGCATCGTCGATATCGCCCGCATGGCGGGGGTGTCGGTAGCCACCGTTGACCGCGTGATCCACAACCGCGGCAAGGTCTCGGAGGAGAACCTCGCACGCATCAACGAAGTGCTGCGCGAGGTGAACTACCGCCCCAACCTGATCGCCCGTTCGCTGGCCTCCGGCCGCCAGTACACGCTGGCCGTGGTCATGCCCCGCTTCGCGCAGGGCGAATACTGGGCCGACTTCGACGCCGGGATCGTCCGCGCCGAGGCCGAAGCCCGGCGTTACAACATTTCGGTCCGCAAATTCTTCTTCGACCAGTACGACCGCGCATCGTTCGAAAAACTGCTTGCAGAACTCCGCGACGAAGCGTTCGACGGCGCGGTGATCGCCACGCTCTTCGCCGAGATGGTCACCCCCTTCGCACGGGAGCTCGACGAACGCGGCATTCCCTACGTCTTCGTCGATTCGAACATCCCGGAGTGCAACCAGCTGGCCTACTTCGGCACGTCGTCGTTCGACGCCGGAGTCGTCGCCGCAAGACTGCTGTCCGACCGCCTCGACCCGGGCTCCGACATCGTCGTGGGCAACATCATCCACCGCGGCGACGGAGGTTCGAACCAATGCCGCAGCCGCGAGGAGGGTTTCCGCAGCTACCTCCGGGAGAAAGGGTTCCGGGGACAGCTCCACTACGCCGCGCTGAGGCTCGACGACGAGGGTTACAACCGCGAAGTGCTCGACGAGCTGTTCCTCAGACATCCCGCCATCGCCGGCGCCGTAACCTTCAACTCGACGTGCTACATCCTGGCGGGCTATCTCGCGGCACGCCGCCGCACGGACGTTCGGCTGGTGGGCTACGACGTAATCCGCCGCAACGGGCAGATGCTCGGCGCGGGTGTGGTGACGGCGCTCATCGCCCAGCGCCCCGAGGCGCAGGGCTACCGCGGAGTGATGGCCCTGTGCGAATGGCTGGTCGAAAGACGCCGCCCCGAAACGACGGTCAACCACATGCCGATCGACATCCTGCTGAAAGAGAACATTCAATACTATAAAAACAACCTTATCTGAAAACCATGAAAAATCTGTTTGACATCCGTGGCCGCGTCGTCGTCGTGACGGGCGGGGCCGGCATCCTGGGCCGCTCGATCTGCGAATACCTCGCCGAACAAGGGGCGAAAGTCGTCGTTCTCGACCGCGACGAGCAGTCGGGCGAAGCATTGGCGGCTTCGATCCGCGAAAAAGGCGGCGAGGCGCTGTTCCTCGTGACCGACGTACTGAACCGCGAAGTGCTCGTAGCGAACCGCGAGGCGATTCTTGCGAAATACGGCCAGATCGACATCCTCCTGAACGCCGCCGGCGGCAACATGGGCGGTGCGACGATCGCTCCCGACAAGTCGTTCCTCGATCTGGAGATCGACGCCTTCAAGAAAGTCGTGGACCTCAACCTTTTCGGCACGGTGCTCCCGACGACGGTATTCGGCGAGGCCATGACGGCCCGCAAGAAGGGCGTGATCGTCAACTTCTGCTCCGAAT
>ENA-USUJ01003068-USUJ01003068.1-human-gut-metagenome-genome-assembly--contig:-NODE-3068-length-11632-cov-11.005625_pt1 | contig 11632 bp, 7 predicted proteins | sample MGYA00250061_ERZ773398 | MGnify/ENA primary metagenome ERZ773398 (study PRJEB29103, sample SAMN06111992) | human gut metagenome | biome: human gut; feature: ankylosing spondylitis patient; material...
AGGTTCATAATCAACATTCCATACATTCTCATTCCAATAGCTATCAAACAACTCAAGAATTATTCTCTGACGTTGTATTATATCTGCTTTGGCAGTTCTACCACATCCATATTGTAAAATGTAATGAAGAGGTTTTCGTAACAAATAATATTCATATTGTTGCATACTTTCTCTATATAATTCTTCTTCATTCACAATAATTTTACCATCGCCTTTTAAAAAGAAGGCTTTATTATTATGTGCTTTAGGAAAAATGTCACACAATTCAGCATATTTATATGCTTCCATTAATAAGCTATATGCATATCCATATAGTAAATTATCCACTTCATAAATAAAAATGTCTTCTTCTTGTAAATACTTATATGCCAAATGTGTTAAATAATTTAGAGCAAACACTAAATGTCTTTCTGTAGATTCTGATGAACTAAAAAAACTGCCTGTTTCAATCACAGCATCAACATATGCACAATTACAGTGAAAAATAAAAGAATATCTTGGAATTTCTTTGTTTAACAATTGAGGAATCCAAGCATCTACCAATTTTTCCAGTTCATTATAATCTATTTGTTCTTTTCTCATTCAATAACCTCTCCATGTTTGTAGAATTTCGTCTAACTTAAATTTCAATTATCAGACGGTACATTATCTCTTACAACTATACCACTACTACTTTTATTTTCCCATACTTACTTTCTTCTGCGGAAATTCCATCTTAAATTTATACTGAAATCCCTTGATTTCCTTACCGTCTTTCGTGTAGGAAAATTTCTCGATGCTCTCCGGAATCAAATAAGCATCATAGCTGCCTTTCTTGCCTTTTAATCCTTTTACAAGTATCTTTTTCCCTTGAAGCAGGCTCTTGACCTGTGAATCGGAAAGTGTTACCCCAAGTGCCTTGCCGACATTCATACCGCACTTTCCGGTACAGTACGCTCCAAACTTCCCTTTTACTACATCAGCACCACATTTTGGGCATTTGCCAAGCACTTCCTGCGTTCTCTTTCCTGCACCAAACATGGCTTTCTGCTCATCGCTAACGCTATGATAGGTCTTTACAAGATCACTTACCATAGTTTCAATCCCAGACATAAACTGTTCTGCAGCAACGTCTCCTTTAGATACCAGAGTAAGCTCATTCTCCCAGTCAGCAGTCAGTTTCGGAGATTTTACTACATCCGGAAGTATCGTGATCAGCTTCATTCCATCCTCTGTCGGAATCATCTGCTTTTTCTCACGCTTTACGAATCCGTCTTTTACCAGTTTTTCAATAATGTCAGCTCTGGTGGCAGGTGTGCCAAGTCCTTTTCTCTCCACTTCATCGCCCATATCCTCTGCTCCGGCTCGCTCCATGGCGGACAGCAGGCTGTCCTCAGTGTAATGTTTTGGCGGCTGTGTGAAATGCTCGGAAACCTTTGTCTGCTCCACTGCAATCATCATGCCCTCACGAAGCTCCGGCAGCTTCTTTTCCTCCTCTGCATCCGATTTATCCTCTGCGGTTTTATAGGAATTTTTGAAGAAATCCTCAAATTCCTTCCATCCATTTTTCCACACTTCCTTGCCGGATACCTTAAATACAGTATTGTTGCAGGTAATCACTGCCTTTGTGGAATTATAAATTTGCTTCTCCCCGGTCGCACACAGCAGACGGTTTGCACAAAGGGAAAGTATCTTCATTTCGCTCTCCGGGATTGCCTTTAAGTCCTGCTTGATGATCTCCATGGTAGGAATGATTGCGTGGTGGTCCGTAACTTTCTTGCTGTTCAAAATTCTTTTAATATCTGGATTGAACATGATATTCTGCTCAAATAACAGAGAATTGAAAATCGCTTCGATCACATTTTTTGCAGTACCTTCCATGTCATCGGAAAGATACTGGCTGTCTGTTCTTGGATAAGTCACTAACTTTTTCTCATAAAGGCTCTGCGTATATTCCAATGTCTGCTTGGCAGTAAAGCCAAACAGACGGTTTGCATCCCTCTGGAGTGTGGTAAGGTCATAGAGCTTCGGTGGTGCTACCCACTTTTCTTCCTTTATCACGGAAGTGACAAGAGCCTGTCCGTTTTCACAGGCTCCTGCAATCCTCTCTGCTTCCGTTTTATCACTGATATGCTCCGATACAGCATCCAGATCATTTTCCATGATATGAGCCATATAATAGGCTTCTTTCTTGAAATTCATGATTTTACTTTCACGGTCTACCAGCATGGCAAGTGTCGGTGTCTGCACTCTGCCGACCTTTAATGCCTTGCCACCATACAATACCGTAAAAAGCCTAGTGCCATTGATACCCACAAGCCAGTCTGCTTCCTGTCTGCATAATGCTGAGTGATACAGATTATCATAATCGCTACCCGGTCTGAGATTAGAAAATCCCTCTTTGATTGCACTTTCCTCCATAGAAGAAATCCATAAACGTTTCATCGGCTTTCTGCAGCCTGCCATGTTGTAGGTCAGGCGGAAGATTAACTCTCCCTCTCTTCCTGCGTCGGTAGCACACACAACAGCATCTACCCTGTCATCGTGCATGAGCTTTTTCAAAATCTGATACTGCACTTTCGTATCACTTTTCACCTCATGCTGCCATTCCTGCGGAATGATTGGAAGGCTCTCATAGCTCCATTTCTTCCATGCTTCCTCATAGCTTTCCGGCTGTGCCAGCTCTACCAGATGTCCCACACACCATGATACCAGATAGTCATTGCCTTCCAAATATCCGTCTTTACGCTGTGTGGCACCAAGAACTGCCGCAATGCTCTGTGCCACGCTCGGCTTTTCTGCAATAACAAGCTCCATCTCTATTCCTCCCCATTTTCTTCATCATCGTTGTCATGTTCCGTGGTATTCTCTGATTCTGTGTCATTCACAGTATCGTCCCCACCATTTAAGAATGATTCGTCGGAACTCTGCTCATTTTCTTCCTCGTCCTCATAATCATAGTCCTCGTCAAGCTCGTCCTCATCTTCATCCTCATCAATAAAGTTTTCCTTTTTCTTCTTGGACTTCACAACATATACCACGCCGCTCACAGCTACCGCAGCAATTCCCATTAAAATATATGTAAAGCCGGAACCATCTGCTTTTGCGGTATCCTCTTTCGGCTCACTTGTATCCTCCGTGCTATCTTCGGTGCTGTCCTCAACACTTTCTGTTTCCTGTGTTTTCTCTCCTGTGGTATCAGCATTATTGTTGGATAATGCGCTGTCTTTGGTAGGAATTGCAGATTCCAAAGCCGCTGAATTTTTCGGAAGTGTCTCGCTGTTATCCGTTGTGGTATTTAACAGGTCATTTTCGCAGACTTCGGTAAGGAAATACACCTTTTCATCCTCCCCGTCACGGTCAATTACCAGATAAAATACTTTCTCGGATGCAGTCTGGATTGTGTAAAATTCCTTGCCTTTTTCAGAAGTCTGACTGTCACTGCTCTGGTCTGCATCCTTAGAAGTATCTCCCGTACTTGGAAACTGCTTTGCTGTTGCGGAACTGCTTGAAGTTGTTCCACTGCCTGTCTGGGAAACTGTATTTCCATTCATATCCGTTTTTGTATGTTCTGTGACCTGTGCGGTTGCAGAGCTAGGTTTGGTTGCCGACGCATCCACCGGGAGCTGCTGTGCCGGATCTTTTTCATTGCTGTCCTTATTCTCCGGATCGGTGTAATACGGATTGGCTGTTTTATAGATTTCAGAGGTATTTCCTGCATTATCCATGGCAGAAATCGTGAAATACTGATACCCTGCATCGAACTGTTGCAGACGGATATTCAAGGCTCCATTCGTATGCTCTGTAAACTCATAGCCATTGACATAGATTGCCTTGATACCGGAATCCGTATCATGTGCCTGAATGCTCAAAAGACCGTCGCTGACTGCCGCATTTAAGGTAGGCTTGGTAAAATCAAAACACTTGATATAACGGTTTTTCTCGTAGGTCTTGCCCTTCTGGTCTGTGACCTGCACATAAATGGTGCTGTTCTCGGAAATCTCTATGTACATATCCTCGGTAATATCTGTCCAGCTCCCATTCTGTCCGACTTTTGCCTTTACTGTCTGAATGGTAAAATTGCCGGATGCAATAGTATCCTCCACCTTGACTGTTACTTTCGTGGTATCGTTATGCCACCCAGAAGGTGTATTGATTGTAATTTTTACGCTCGGATTGATATAAGCATATTCCTTATAATCCTTTGCACACACCTCACAATCCTCATCCACCGCATACTGACTGCATTTTTCCTTGCAGGTGCATTTTGCGGAAGGCTGTGTTTCCTCGGTTGTGCCTTCTGTGGAATTTTCCGTTGTATTCTCTGTGGACTGCTCTATGTGATTTTCCCCACTACCGGAACTGTCCTTGTTATCATTACCGGACGCTGTGCTTTCTGCACTGCTTTCCTCTGCCGCACTTTCTGTTTTCTGCTCTGCTGTATCCTCCGCATGAACCTCCACAGTATTTGCCCTGTTTGCAAAAAATGCCCCAATCGGCATACAAAAAAGTATTGCCGACAGTATCAGGGACATTAGTGCCTTAACGGATAACTTCTTCATTTTCATTGGTCGAATCCTCCTTTTCCTGTTCCCGTTTCTGTAATAAATTTCTGACTTCATCCTCACTGAGCTTATTAAGCATCTGCAATCGCTCGGATGAGATTTTATATTTCCGTATGATCTTCATGGCTTCGGCATCCTCCGCCATCTGTTTCTGCTCTGCAAGGTCTTTTTCCTTTGCCTGTAGCTGTGCTATCTGCTCCCTGACCTTTTTAAGCTGTGAATTGATTCGCTCTACTGACAAAAATAATTCCTCCCTTCGCTAATTCAATCTTCCAAAACCATAAAAATGGCTCTGCCAGTAAGAGGTATTGATTGAGGTGTACTGGATTGGATCGCCACAATGCACCATCGTACCGTTTCCGCAGTAAATGCCAACGTGTGTAACCGGACGTCCCGCATTATAAGTTCCGGTAAAAAAGATAATATCCCCTGCCTTTGCGTCTGCCGCTGATACCGGAGTACACTGGTCATAAATGCCCTGTGCGGTGGTTCTTGGCAGGTTATGTACGCCGCTGTTTGTAAATACCCAACATACAAAGCCAGAACAATCAAAACTTGCCGGAGCTGTTCCTCCAAAGGTGTATGGCATTCCCAGATACCTGTTAGCTTCACGCATGAGCGTCTGTACGGTTGCATCATCATAAGATTCCGGTGGTATCACATTGCCGGTTCCTCCTCCGGTGCCGCCCGGTGTTTCTCCATAAATGGTCTGCTCTCCTGCTTCAAAGTAAAATAACGGGTTATAATACTCCCCGTTATACAGACATTCAATATGAAGGTGGATTCCCGTACTACTTCCCGTATTGCCACTTTTTCCAATGTTAGCACCCTTTTTAACGCTCTGTCCTGCGGACACATTTAAGCTATCCATGTGGGCATATTTTGTGGTATATCCCTTACTGTCCGTAATCACCACATAATTCCCATAATAGGAATCGTAAGCCGCTTCCATAACCGTTCCGTCATGTGCTGCATGTACCATGGTTCCGGTCGGTACTGCTATATCCACACCCCTGTGAAGCTCCTCGTCTCCTGTGTTTGGATTTTTCCGGTAGCCATAATAACTGCTGATATAGTAATACCAGTAATAATCAACCGGAGAAGCAAAGACCTGTAAGCCGCCCTTTGTCTCCGTATAAGCTCCAAAAATTTCCGTCTGCTCGCTGTCCATGCGTCCAGCAACAATGCTCTCAAGCGGTGTGACCGTAAGTGTGACACGAAGAATTGTTACGGTATATTCTTCTTCCTCCTCATACTCGTATTCCTCGGTATGGGTAGTCCCGTCCGGATTTGTTATTATTCTGGTTCCGGTCTTTGTGACTGTCCTTGTCCGTGTTTCCTCTACTTCCTCGGTAGTGAGTGAATACATGGCATCAAATAATTCCTGAATCTCACTCTCTATTCCTGCGGCAGTAAATTCCGTATGGACTGCGGAAAGATAACTGATCAGTGTGTACGGATCATGCCCGATTGCACCAAGGTTATAATCGTATTCATCGTATCCCGGATAATCAGTTTCAATCCGGTCAATCTTGTTTTGCAGCTCCATTTCCTTTTCTGTAAAAGATAAATCTGCTGCATCAATCTCTGCCGGAAGGCTAAGATATGTGCTTGCCATCGTTGTTGTCACAGTTCCGGTAAACATGGAACCGCAGCTTGATAATGCCGACATGATCATAATAAGCAGAAGTGCAAAAATACCGACTGTGATAATGAGTGTTTTATTTTTCGTGGCAATCTCCTGTAACTTCTTTGCAATCCCGGTTGCAGCATTGGCTGTCTTTGTAAATGTTTCCTTTGCAGTCTTGGCTTCTGCTCCTGCCCGCCTTGCCTTGGCATACTCACGCTTGATGCGCTGTTTCTGTAGCTGCCTTTGTAACTGTTTCTTTGGACTGTTGCCCTTTAGATGTGGATTTTCACTGATGAATTTCTCATACTCCAGCTTCATATCTGCTGTGACCTGCTTTTTCTGCAATCGCTCTAGGCGGTCACGCTTTCTCTGTGCCTTGCTCTTGCGGTGATACTTCATATAGTGATAAATGTCCTCGGCACGCTGTTCCGTCTTGTGTGCACCCTCAACCGCAGAATTGTCCCTTTCTGTTTCTGCAATCTTACGATGCACAAAATACATATTTTCCGTTTGCAGCTTATGAACCGCAGTCTTTCCCAGACCATCCTGCTTAAATGGCTTCTCCACATCTACCGGAACTACGATATATTTTGCTTTTCCGTTCTGTTCATCAAAGACACGTTTCATCTCATAATGCCGCTTTTTCGGCATCTTGTCCTTTGCTTTCTGCAACTTCTGACGACTCTTTTTCGACTTATCAAAAGCCTTCTGTACTTTTTTGTCGGTAAATTCTTCCGCCTGCCCCTGCGAAAATGTGGCATCCTTTGTCTGGAAATCTCCATAATCGGACTGCTTTGTATTTTCTGACTTCGCACGCTCTCTGTGTGCGTGTTCTCTCTGCACACGCCTTTTGTGATATTTTCCTTTTTCCTCAGACCGTTGGTAGGTGTCCCTGACATGAACCTTGTTTTCTATCGTGCTGTCAGAAGATGTTTCAAAATCACTCTGCTCATCCTGCATGAAACTGTTTTCCTTTAAGAATGCCTTTTCCGCTTCGGCTTCCGACTTCTGGACGCTGTGACCAGAAGTTGCATTTCTTCTATGACTGCCATGGTTCGCATCTCTTGGCAGATTGCTCACAGGCTTCATATTGGCATGAAACTGATTTTCCACAGAAAAGGTGTTGTCCTGCCTGTGTTCTGTATGCTTTGCTCCAGTCACTTCCTTATCTTTGGAAAATATCTCTTTTTCAAATGCCTTTGCCGCCTGCTTTTTCTGTCTCTTTTCTGCCATTTATACTGCGTCCTCCTTCTGCACTGATTCCTCCGGCTTGGTATTCATAATTCTGTAGGTCTTGGTGTCTGTCGGGTATTTATCCACGAAGGGAATTACGACATTATCAAACAAGATAAGACCGCTTCCCGGCTCGGAGTTGGTGACATAGGATAACTGCTTATCGGATAGTCCCAGCTTATCAGCGAGGATTGCCTGATCTTTGGCATTCTGATTTAACAGATACACAAAATCGCTGTTACCCAAAATACCCTCAATCTCCTCAGAACGGAGAAAATCGCCCACATTCTGTGTCAAACCTGTCGGAATACCGCCCCATTTTCTGAAACGCTTCCAGATTTCCACAGAGTAGATAGCTGTCTGCTTTTCCTTCAGAAGAAGGTGGAACTCATCACAGTAATAACGGGTAGCAATCTTTCGCTCCCTGTTCTGCGATACCCTGTTCCAAACCGCATCCTGCACGATCAACATTCCAAGTTCCTTTAACTGATTTCCCAAGTCTCTGATGTCAAAGCACATGATACGGTTGCCGCTGTCTACGTTGGTATGGTGATTGAAGTAATTCTGGGAACCATGCACATACAGTACAAGGCTGTTTGCGATACGCTCTGCCTTTGGATTCTTATGCTTCAGAAGTGCATTGTATAAATCCTCCAGTATCGGCATATTTTCCGGCACCGGATTTTCAAAATACTTGTCATAAATATGGCGGATACATTCGTCGATGATACCTTTCTCGTCGTTCTCCAGACCGTCCTTGCCACCTGCGATCAGATCACATAATGTTATGATAAAATCTGATTTCAGTTTTAATGCTTCCTTATCCCCCTTATGGCTCAACTGAATATCCATAGGGTTCAGATAGTCTTTGGAATTGGTGGCAAGTTTTACCACCTGTCCATGTAGTGCTGCCACAAGAGCAAAATACTCTCCCTCCGGATCGCAGATGATAATATCGTCCTTTGTGATAAGAAAACAGCTTAAAATCTCACGCTTTGCGCTGAAACTCTTTCCACTTCCCGGTGTACCAAGTATGACTCCGTTTGGTGTACGGAGCCTTTTCCGGTCTGCCATGATCATATTGTTGCTGAGTGCATTTAATCCGTAATAGATTGCCGGAGCAGGCATAAATAATTCCTGTGTGCAGAATGGTACTAAGATTGCGGTACTCTTTGTGGAAAGGGTACGCTCAATTCCGGTTTCATTACACCCAATCGGTGCAGATGCCATAAGGCCCTGCTCCTGTAAATACTGTAAACATCTAAGGTCACAGTTTGCCTGCTGAATAATACCGGACACCCTCTGCATTAAGCTCTCCAGTTCCCGCTTGGTTCTGCCATAACAGGTAATAAGGAATGTCATGTTGATCATCTTCTGGTTGCTCGTATTCAAATCATCGAGAAATTCCAGCGTGTCCTTTTCATAAGTCACGATGTCTGTTGGAAGAATATCCATATCGTAGCCACTTCGGACTGCCTTTTTCTGTTCCTCAATCTTCATTTTCTGGATATTGGAAATGACCGCTTTTAACTTCTTGATTGCCTTTACCGGATCTTCCGTCTGCATGTGCATGGAGATAGTAAGGTTGGCATCAATATCAAGAAGCTGCTTGATCAGCTCGTCCGTAAATTTCGGTGCGATAATATCCAGATAGGATACACAGCCATACATATTTCCCGACTTAAAGCGGTTCGGATAGCGGAAATCAAATCCCGGCGGTGCAATATAGTCCTTGACCGACTTGCCGGATTCTGCCAGATCCTTAAACGAAAAACGGAAAGGCTCCATGGTATCCTGATTAAAATATTCATGCAGGATGCGCAGTCTTTCCTTTCCGTCCAGTCCCCTCGCAAGGGTTCCTATGTTATTTAAGTTCCGTATAACATCTTTCTCGATGTTATTAAGGCGGCTCTTGGCTTCCTTGTAGCCACTGCTCTCCACACCAAAAATCAGATATTTTGATTTGATGATGCCATTGTTTCCCTTTGCCGCCTGCTTCTTTAACATCTCCGTATATTCTTCACGAATGTCGTTAAAATCATCCTCCTGCCACGGAATGTCAAACTGTTCTGTAAGCATCTGTTCGTTGACCTGCCTGTTGAAAAGCACCAGTTCAAACCTCACAGACGGATCAAAATAATTGATGAGCTTGCTATACTGTGCCAGTATGTCCGCCTGCTCGTCCACTTCCAGAAGCGAATAGTTTATATCAAAAAATTCCACCATCTTTGTATAATAACGGTGGCTGACCTGACAGATACCGTCACGGAACATCTTTTCAAAAGTAATCGTCTTTTGTGCGGTAGTCGGCTTTTCTTTCTCATTGCTCTTTCCCGATAAAATATGTTTCAACTGTATAAGACGCTTCTTCTCTGAAAAGGTAAGTCCACCGCTTTTGCTGTTATTCCTGCTATTGCCCTTATAACTGCTTTTTCTGCGGCTTTCCGGTTCCGCCTTTTGCTTTTTCTTCAAGATAACGAACCTCCCTTCGTAATTTTTCTTTTTCTTCCAACTGCTTGTATAAGTTCTCTGACCGGTATGGTCTTATGCCCGGTGTGAGTATCTTCTGCCGGAGCATAAAATACAAAATCTTCTCTGCCGGAAATCCGTTTTTCTCATACATTGCAAAAAAGAAGAATGGAAGCATTACTCCCATCATAAGAAGTGATGCGGCTGATGTTCCGATCAGTCCCTTGGTTAAAAAATACAAGGGTATCCCGGCTACTGCCGCACCGCTGAAACAGATGATCTGTCTCTTTGTTAAGTTCAGTGCCACTTTTGTCTTGATACCGGACAAATCCTTCGGCACCTGCACGGATATTGCCATATCGTTCCTCCCTTAGTGCGCATTCCAGATAGATTTCGATAATGAACCAGTCTTAAAGAGTGAAAAGCATAAAATAACGGTATATGCTGCCACCGACCAGAGTGCCGTATGCAGGTTGTCGGATACTGCCACACCAGCCACAAGCACTGCATAGATTGCAACGCATACCATCATAAAAAATCCCTGAAATGCTAGAGCACAAAGCCCCTTAAAATAATTCGTTCCTATCGTTCCCCATTCCCGGTTGGTTACGGTTGCACAAGGAACTGGTGCTACTGATACATAAAGATATATTTCAATCATTCGCCCATAAAGAATGACGGTGATAAGGACTGACATGATTTTCATACATAAACTGACGATCATGGTCTCCATTCCCAGTCCCAACAGCTCTCCTATGCTCATTTCCGAAAACTGCTCATTGAACATCGTCTGCAGCGTACTTGCCACATCAATACTGGTGCTTCCGGTAATCGCTGATGCGGCAGAATTTACGATATGGCTTCCCACATCAAATACTGCCATTACAATGTCAAAAGTCTTGCTAAGAAGCATGACTGCAATACACGCTTTCATAAAAAAGCGGATAAAAATGGCTGTATTGAAGTCATGCAGGTTATTTTTGTCAATGACCATGGAAATAAGCTCATAGACGAGTACAAAACTGATGATCATTCCCGCTATGGGAATCATCACATTGTCGGACAAGGTTTTTATCATATCAAAAATACCGGAGTTCCATGTGCTGGGAGTTTTGCTGACCTCCCCTGCAATCGTGCCTACTTTGTCATTGACATCGGTAAACATGGTTTCAAAGTTGGTCAGAACCCACCCCTGCAACAGTTCCTTTATGAATTCAGTAATCTTATCAATGATCCCGCCCATGAATTATGAGAACAGAGTGGTAAGCTGTGGAATTACCGTCTGTGCCACAATGATGATGCCACCGCCACTCATAAGCTGTTTTATACCCAATTAGGTGTAAAACTCTGCTCGATGGCGGGCGGCGGTGTACAAAAAATCTATATGGTGTTTTTAAGAGAACCGTCCCGGCGGGACAGGTCAGGCAGTGACCTGTTCCACCTCTGGGATGGGTTTGAGATTAAAATGAATTTCGATAGAAATGTGTCTTGTTTTATCTTCGTCAATGCGCTCATGCACGACGATTTCTTTGATTAAGCGGTTGAGGGTGGCTGCGTCCAGCTCTGTGATGTTGGCGTATTCCTGAATGGCTTCCACCCATTGTTTTGCGTCATTGGCAAGCTGGACTTCATCGGACAGCCGCTTTCTGCCCTCGGACACTTTTGTTTTAAGCTCCGTCTGCTCGGTCTGTGTCTTTTCCAGCATGGTGTTGAAATTCTGCTCACTGATACGCCCTGCAATCATATCCTCATAAAG
>ENA-USUJ01003069-USUJ01003069.1-human-gut-metagenome-genome-assembly--contig:-NODE-3069-length-11631-cov-6.202095_pt1 | contig 11631 bp, 9 predicted proteins | sample MGYA00250061_ERZ773398 | MGnify/ENA primary metagenome ERZ773398 (study PRJEB29103, sample SAMN06111992) | human gut metagenome | biome: human gut; feature: ankylosing spondylitis patient; material...
AGCTCGAGAATGCCAGTGCGGCAGCTACGAGCACAATGCTCAATTTCATTAAGTTTTTCATAATAGGTAAAAGTTAATGTGTTTATTTTGAATTTGTTTGCCTCTTTCGTTCGTTCCGCCGCCTTTCTGTCCGCCCGCTGTCCGTTCTTCGTTGTCCGTCCGTGCAGGCGCTTGCCGGGCTGCGGAACAGTGCAAATATAGAAAACTCTTGCTGATTATGCAATATTCCGGACGGAAAAAAGCGTTGATTTCCGTCCGAAATATCCACATTAACAGTCTTTTTATTCCTCTTTGTGCTCGTGGCGCTCCCGGCGTTCGCCGCGGTCGCGGCGTTCGCCACGCTCACCGCGCTCGGGACGCGGGCGGCGCTCACGTTCCACATAGCCTTCGGGCTTGGGCAGAAGCGCCTTGCGCGACAGTTTGAGCTTGTTGGTCTTGGGGTCTACGCCGATCAGCTTGACGTCGATCTCGTCGCCCTCTTTCAGACCCGTCTCCTCCATGGTCTCGAAACGCTTGTAGTCGATCTCCGAGATGTGGAGCAGGGCGTCCTTGCCCGGCATGATCTCGACGAACGCGCCGAAGGCGACGATCGAGCGGACTTTGCCGTGGTACGTCTCGCCCACTTCGGGGATGGCCACGATGGCCTTGATGCGGGCCAGCGCTCCGTCGAGGGCCTCCTTGTCGATGCCGAAGATGTCCACGATGCCCTTGTTGTCCACCTCCGTGATGGTGATGGTGGTGTTGGTGGTCTTCTGGATGTCCTGGATCACCTTTCCGCCCGGGCCGATAACCGGACCGATCATATCCTGCGGAATGACGATCTGCACGATGCGCGGCACGCAGGGCTTGTAGTCCTCGCGCGGCTCGGCGATGCACTCGGTGAGTTTGCCGAGGATGTGCATGCGGCCTTTGCGGGCCTGCTCCAGCGCGGCGGCCAGCACCTCGTAGGAGAGTCCGTCGACCTTGATGTCCATCTGCGTGGCGGTGATGCCGTCTTTGGTTCCCGTCACCTTGAAGTCCATGTCGCCCAGGTGGTCCTCATCGCCCAGGATGTCCGACAGCACGGCCCATTTGCCGGTTTCGGAATCGGAGATCAGACCCATGGCGATACCCGACACGGGTTTGCGGAGCTTCACGCCGGCGTCCATCAGCGCGAGGGTTCCGGCGCAGACCGTGGCCATCGACGACGAGCCGTTCGACTCGAGGATGTCCGACACGACGCGCACGGCGTAGGGGTTGTCCTCGCCCAGCGGAATCATCGGCTTCAGGGCGCGCCATGCCAGGTGGCCGTGGCCGATTTCGCGGCGCGAGAGGCCGCGGGCGGCCTTGGCCTCGCCCGTCGAGAAGGGCGGGAAGTTATAGTGGAGCACGAACTGCTCGGTGCCCTGCACGAGCACCTCGTCCTTGACCTTTTCGTCGAGTTTCGTACCGAGCGTAACGGTCGTCAGCGACTGCGTTTCGCCGCGGGTGAAGATCGCCGAGCCGTGGGCTGCGGGCAGGTAGCCCACCTCGCACCAGATCGGGCGGATCTCGTCGGTCTTGCGGCCGTCGAGACGGACGCCTTCGTCGAGGATCATGTTGCGCATGGCCTTCTTCTGCACGTCGTCGTGGAAATATTTGTGGATCAGCGGCGCCTTCTCGATCAGCTCTTCTTCCGAATAGCGGGCTGCGAACTCGGCTTCGAGCGCGTTGAACTTGTCTTCGCGCTCGTGCTTCATCGTGCCGCTCGTGGCGATGGCGTAGGCCTTGTCGTAAAGCTCTCTGATGATCGTCTGACGCAGTTCTTCGTCGTTGACCTCGTGGCAGTAGGTGCGTTTCACGTCCTTGCCCAACTCCTTCGACAGCTCGATCTGTACGGCGCAGTGCTTCTTGATCTCCTCGTGCGCGAACTTGATGGCGCCGAGCATCACCTCTTCCGAAACCTCCTTCATCTCGCCCTCGACCATCAGGATGTTGTCGATCGTACCGCCGACCATGATGTCCAGGTCGACGTCGGGCATCTGCGAGAAGGTCGGGTTGATGCAGTACTCGCCGTTGATGCGCGCCACGCGCACCTCCGAAATCGGGCCGCCGAAGGGGATGTCCGACACGGCCAGTGCGGCCGAGGCGGCCAGACCGGCCAGCGCGTCGGGCTGGATGTCCTTGTCGGCCGAGATGAGGTTGACCGTCACGTAGACCTCGGCGTGGTAGTCCGACGGGAAGAGCGGGCGCAGCGCACGGTCGATCAGACGCGCTACGAGCACCTCGCTGTCGTTGGCCTTGCCCTCACGCTTCATGAAACCGCCCGGATAGCGGCCGCATGCGGCGTATTTCTCCTTGTATTCCACCTGCAACGGCATGAAGTCCGTGTCGGGTTTTGCATCTTTGGCGGCCACGACCGTCGCAAGGAGCATCGTATCGCCCTGTTTCACGACAACCGAGCCGTCGGCCTGCTTGGCCAGTTTGCCGGTCTCGATCATGATCTCGCGTCCGTCGGCGAGCGTGATGAACTTCTGAACGGCGTTGTACAGCTTCTTTTCTTCCATAACGTCAAATAATATACTTCGAATCTTGAATTTTCATGCAAAATGGAGCGGCCACCCGCAGTGACTGCCCCATTTTCCGGCACCCGTACTATTTACGGAGATTGAGCGTCTTGATGATGGCGCGATAGCGCTCGATGTCGATCTCCTTGAGGTACTCGAGCAACTGGCGGCGCTTGCCGACCAGACGCAGCAGCGCGCGCTGCGTACCGAAGTCGTGACGGTTGCTCTTCATGTGCTCCGTAAGGTGGCTGATACGGTAAGAGAACAACGCGATCTGGCTCTCAGGCGAACCCGTGTCGGTGTTGGACTTTCCGTACTGACCGAAAAGCTCCTGCTTTTTTTCTGCTGTTAAATAAGCCATTTTGAAAGATTTATTCGTTCCACTCTACGACGCATTCCCCTTACTATGAAATCACGCCAGAGCGTGGCGCAAAGGTACACTAAATTTATTTAGAAACCAATTGTTTGGCCGAAAAAAAGCATACTCCGCCCGCGCTTCGTGCGTCGATTCCCGCGAAATTCGCCATATTCGGCTTGCGCCTTGGATACTCCCGCCCGGCAAAATGCAAACGAGTTTGCTTTTGCCCTCGCTTATCCGTATCTTTGACTTCGTCGAAGACACTCCCGTTCGGCAATGTTCAAATAAATTTGACATTGCTCTCACTTATCCGTATCTTTGTCGCAGATTCAACTTTTCCATACGATGAAATTCTCCGCATACCGCCTCGTCCTGCTCCTCGCAGCGCTGCTCTGCGTGGCCGGCTGCCGCCCGTCGACGCACTACGTCACGGTCGAGGGTTCCGTACTCGGAACGACCTTCCGCATCAAAGCCCGGACGACCCTGCCGGCCGACGAAATCTACACCGAAGTCATGGCGCTCGACGAAGAGATGAAACATTCGATGTCGATCTTCGACGAGACGTCGCTGCTGAGCCGCATCAACCGCGGCGAGAGCGACTCGCTCGACAGCCACCTGATCTACAACATTCTGGCCGCCGACTCCGTGAGCCGTCTGAGCGACGGCATGTACGACATCACCGTCAAACCGCTCGTCGAAGCGTGGGGTTTCGCCGGAAAAGAGGGACAGAAAACACCGAACATCGATTCGATCCTGCCGCTGGTGGGCTACCGCAAAATCCGCATCGAAGGGAACCGGCTCGTCAAGGACGATCCGCGCATCCAGCTCGACTTCAACTCGATCGGCAAGGGCTACATGGTCGACCTGATCGCCCGCATGCTCGAACGAAACGGCTCGGAGAACTACCTGGTGACGATCGCCGGCAGCGGCCGCTGCCGGGGTGTGAACGAGCAGGGCGGAAAATGGCGCATCGGCATCGAAACCCCTTACGACAACAATTTCTCGGACCGGGATCTGCAACGTATCGCGGAGGTGACCGACATCAGCTACACCACTTCGGGCAACTACCGCCGCTTCTACTATACCCCCGACGGCCGCAAGATCGCACACACGATCGACCCCGTCACAGGCCGGAGCGCCGTCTCGCGGCTGCTCTCGGCCACGGTCTTCTGCGACAATGCCGCACGCGCCGACGCGCTGGGGACGATGTTCATGTCGCTCGGCTCGGAACGCGCCGTGGCGAAGGCCCGCGAACTGGAACGCGAAGGGGTGATGGCCTACTTCATCTTCGCTACCGAGAAGGCCGACGGGCGACAGCGCGACGAATCCCCCGACGATTACGAAACATGGGCTTCGCCGGCCCTCGAAAAACTGTTGAAACGTTAACCTATCCATGCAAAAAGCGCTCTTTCTCTACAATCCCGCCGCAGGACGCGGCCGCATCGCCCGCAACGTCGGGGGCATCGTGGACATCTTCTCCGAAAACGGGTGGGAACTCACGCCCGAAAAGATCGACTTCGGACGCAACCCGTTCGACGCGCATCCCGACATCCGGATGGTCGTCGCCGCCGGCGGCGACGGCACGGTCAATTACGTCGTCAACCGGATGCGCGAACGGGGGCTGTCGCTCGAACTGGGCATCATCCCCGCAGGCACGGCCAACGATTTCGCCGGCATCGTCGGCATGGCCAAGAACCCGCTCGAAGCGGCCCGACAGATCGTCACGGGCGAGGTGCAGGCGCTCGATTGCGGCGTGGTCAACGGACTGCATTTCGTCAACATCTTCTCGTTCGGCATCTTCACCACCACTTCGCAGCGCACGCCCGACGAACGCAAGCACCGTCTGGGCAAGCTGGCTTATATCGTGGAGGGCATCAAGGAGCTGCGCCATATGCACGCCATTCCGCTGCATGTGCGCACCGAGAACGGGGAGTTCGATTTCAACGCACTCATGGCACTCGTCTTCAACGGCGAAACGGCCGGCGGGTTCCGGCGGGCCAACCCGTCGAGCGTGCGCGACGGAATATTCGACTGCCTGATGCTCGAAAAGCGCAACTTCCTCGTATCCTGCTTCGCCATGGTACGCTACCTCTGCGGCGGCCATCCCCGCAGCGTCCGGCACCTGCGCGCAGCGACGTTGCAGATCTCCTCGCCCATCGACGAACCCACCGACGTCGACGGCCAGCGGGGCGCCCGCTTCCCGCTCGACGTGCGCTGCCTGCCCGGCCTGCTGCGCGTGGTCTGCCCGCGCGACGGCAGAAGATAATCCGGCCCGGCCTCTCCCGTACCGAACGGATTCGAAGACGATTTCCGGTGAATAAATTCCGAATTCGTTCGTTAATCGCCGTTTTTTGTTACCTTTGCCGTCGATTCAGACAATCGATGAGACGAAAAACGGGCTATAAGATCCTGCTTGCCGCGATGATGGCGCTGGCCATCGCCAACGTTTACGTGGGCAAGGCGCTCGACGTGCACGCCAACGACCCGCTTTCGCGGGCCGAATGCGCCGCTTCGGGCAGCGACGCCACCGTCGAAGAGTACTGCCTGATCTGCCATTTCCACCTGGCGGCCTGCACCGAGGCGGAGTCCTTCCTGCCGACGCTCGTCACCCTCTTCGAAGAGCGTCTCTACCGATGCTATCTCGCCGGAGGCTCTTCGCCCGTCCTCCACGGGTACGGCCTGCGCGCACCTCCCGCCGCGGTCTGACATTCCGACGCCGGATGTACGCATCCGGCCCGTACAACCGATCCCGCGATCGGTATCCGGACATTCCTTATCCATCAAATCCATCGCATGAAATCATATATTCTGCTGCTGGGCCTGCTGCTCGGCGGCTTTACGGCATATGCAGACTCCACTGCCAAAAAGGAGACCGAAGCCATCCTGATCGGCCACGTCGTCGACAGCCGCAGCGGCGAACACCTCCCCTTCATCACCATCACCGTCAAGGGAACGACGATCGGCACCACGACCGACGTCTCGGGCCACTACCTGCTGGGCAACCTGCCGGTAGGACGACCGCTCACCGTCGTGGCGCAGTCGGTCGGCTACAAATCCGCCGAACGGAGCGTCACGCTCGGCGCCCACTCCACCACGGAACTGAATTTCGAACTGGAAGAGCAGGCCGTCGACGTCGGCGAAGTGGTGGTCGAGATCGACCGCAACTCGGTCATCCGCAAGGAGACGCCGTCGCTGGTCAACATTCTCAACAGCAAGCTGTTCGAACGAACAAACGCCGCCACGCTGGCCGACGGTCTGAGTTTCCAGCCGGGCGTGCGCGTCGAGGACGGATGTCAGAACTGCGGCTTCGCGCAGGTACGCATCAACGGTCTGGACGGCCACTATTCGCAAATCCTGCTCGACTCGCGGCCGCTCTTCTCGGCCCTCAACGGCGTCTACGGTCTCGAACAGATTCCCGCCAACATGATCGAGCGCGTGGAGGTGATCCGCGGCGGCGGATCGGCGCTCTTCGGCGCGTCGGCCATCGGCGGCACGATCAACATCATCACCAAGGAGCCGCTGCGCGACTGGGCCGAGATCGGCCATACGCTCATGTCCGTGGGATGCAGCGGCGCCTACGACAACAACACGACGATCAACGCCTCGCTGGTAAGCAACAACCGCAAGGCGGGCATCTACGTCTACGGGCAGAACCGCTACCGTTCGGGCTACGACCACGACGGCGACGGCTACACCGAACTGCCCAACCTGCGCAACCAGATGTTCGGCATGCGCTCCTACCTGCGCACGGGCGACCACTCGAAGCTGACGCTCGAATACCACGGCATCAACGAGTTCCGCCGCGGCGGAAACCGGCTCGACCTGCCGGCGCACGAAGCCAACATCACCGAGCAGACCGATCACAACATCAACGGCGCGTCGGTGGCCTTCGACCTCTTCTCGCGCGACGACCGTACGCGCCACCTGAGCGTCTACTCGGCCGTGCAGCAGACCACGCGCAAGAGTTACTACGGCGGCACAGGCGAAGGCGCGACCGACGAAGAGCTCGAAAACGCCCGCAAAGCCTACGGCCGCACCGACGGACTGACGGTCATCAGCGGCGCGCAGTTCCTGCAACGGTTCGAACGGCTGCTGTTTCTCCCCTCCGAACTGACGCTCGGCGTGGAGCACAGCTACGACCACATCGACGACGTGACGATCGGCTACGACATGCGCACGAATCAGAAGGTACACATCCTCAGCGGCGTGATCCAGAACGAGTGGAAGGCCCGCAAATGGAGTTTTCTGCTCGGCGGCCGGTTCGATCATCACAACATGGTCGACCACGTGATCTTCTCGCCGCGCATCAACCTGCGCTACAACCCCACCGAACAGATCAACCTGCGGCTGAACTACGCCGGCGGCTTCCGCGCACCGCAGACCTTCGACGAAGACCTGCACATCGCCCTCGTGGGCGGCGAACGCGTGGTCACGCAGCTCGCCCCCGACCTGCGCGAGGAGCGTTCGAACAGCCTCAGCGCCTCGATCGACCTCTACCGCTCCTTCGGCAGCGTGGAGACCAACCTGCTCGTCGAAGGCTTCTACACCGCACTCGACCATATCTTCGCCACGCGCTACCTGCCCGAACCCAACGAAAAGGGCGAAACGGTGCTCGAACGCTACAACGGCGGCGGAGCGACCGTGGCAGGCGTCAACGTCGAGGCGAAGGCGGCCTTCTCCCGCTGGTTCGACTTGCAGGCCGGCATCACATGGCAGCGCAGCCGCTACGAACACGCCCAGCATTGGAGCGACGACGCGCCCGACGAACGCCGCATGTTCCGTTCGCCCGACTGGTACGGCTACCTGACAGCCAACTTCGTCCCCGTGCAGCGGTTCGACATCTCGCTGTCGGGCACCTACACCGGAGAGATGCTCGTCCAGCACGCCGCAGGTTCGGGCACGCCGGTCGACGTGGCAGTCACCACGCCCGACTTCTTCGCGCTGAACGTCAAACTGGCCTACGAATTCCCGATCCTCCGAACGCTCACCCTGCAACTCAACGCCGGCGTGCAGAATCTCTTCGACTCCTACCAGTCGGATTTCGACCAGGGCTGGGAGCGCGATTCCGGTTACGTCTACGGGCCGTCGCTGCCGCGCAGCTGGTTCGTCGGGGCGAAAATCCGCTTCTGAGAACCGTTGCGGCGACACACGAAAAAAGGGAGACGTGCGTACGACACGTCTCCCTTATCGTTCGCCGCCGGCGAACCCGACTTACTCCCACACCGAGAAACGGCGCACGCAGGCTTTTCGCGCAGCCTGCTGGCAGGCCGCGGCGCTCTCGTCCGTCACTGGAGTATGTCCCTTCGGATCGGGACGGAACGTATTGCCTCCGATATCGGTGCGCAGACAGGGCGCCACGAGCGCCTGGAACCACGTGCAGGCCGCCGTATAACGGCCGCAGCCGAAATCGAGATGGTAGCCGTCGCGCGTGAAATCCGACGGCGGATTGTTGAACTCGCCCGCCCGCAGGTTCTGGATCGCCGTACCGGTGGGAATCACCGTTTCGATCCCGCACTCCTCCGTCACGCGCCGCGCGACGTCGACGACGGCCGCATACATCTGCTGCGGATCGTTGTCGTACTTCGGGAACGCACCGTGGTCGGAGCCCGAGCCGTAGGCCCAAGTCATCTGCCACGCCACGCAGGCGCCGGCATTGGGGCAGTAGAAACGCACCCGTTCGATAAGTCGTTCGAGCCACGGATGATAAGACGTATAGATTCCCGAATAAGCCGAGGATTGCTGCACGACGAGTACGTCCCACCGCTCGTCGCCGACCGCTTCGCGCAGGGTGGCCGCCTCGGAGACCGTCGTCCAGCGGTTGCGCTCCGACTTATAATAGGTATATTTCGGTGCGTCGGCGGCATCGAACTCGCAATGCTGCCGCAGCGAACAGCCCGGGTAATAGAGCCGTCCCAGCACGACGTTGCGGATGCCGGCCGCTTCGAGCAGCTCGGGCAGGTACATCATGCCGTCGTCGGTAAAACTGTTGCCCACGCCCAGGATACGGAGCGTATCGGGCCGGACGGGCAACGGAAAGTTGGGTGCTTCGGACTGCGCGCGCAGCGTCAGCACCGCCAGCAGAGCGAATGCGCAAAGCGCGAAACGAAACAGTTTTTTCATGCCGTTGTCTGATTTAGAGGTGAAAAAGCCGTCCTTCCGCAGGGAGGACGGCCCGTAAAATCCGTTGAGAGCGGCCGCTACTCTTCGTCGGCCTCCTTCATGTTGTGGTAGACGTTCACCACGTCGTCGTCCTCTTCGAGCTTCTCGACCAGCTTCTCGATCGATTCGCGCCCCTCGGCGTCCAGCTCCTTGGTGTCGGTAGGCACCCGCAGCGATTCGCCCGATACGATCTCGAAACCATTGTCCTCCAACCATTTCTGGATCGTACCGAACTGTTCGTAGGGTGCTTCGACCGTGACCGTCGTCTCGTCCTCGGGACAGAAATCGTCCACCCCCGTATCGATCATGTTCAGCTCCAGCTCCTCGAAATCGGTGCCGGCCGGTACGCGGAACTTGAACGAGCACTTGTGCTCGAACATGAAAGCCACGCTGCCCGACGTGCCCAGCGCACCGCCGCACTTGTTGAAATACATGCGCATGCTGGCCACCGTGCGGTTGGTGTTGTCCGTGGCGGTCTCCACCAGGAAAGCGATGCCGTGAGGGCCGTATCCCTCGTAGACCACCTCCTTGTAGTCGGACGTATCCTTCGAGATGGCGCGTTTGATCGCCCGCTCGACATTCTCCTTGGGCATGTTCTCGGCCTTGGCGTTCTGGATCAGAATACGCAAGCGGACGTTGGCCGTCGGATCGGGGCCGCCGGACTTGACGGCGATTTCGATCTCCTTGCCGATTTTGGTAAAAGTGCGGGCCATGTTGCCCCACCGTTTCAGTTTGCGCGCCTTGCGGTACTCAAATGCTCGTCCCATGACAGTTATCTTTTCGTTATTATCTTCAACAGTGGTGCAAAATTACGACATTTCACCGAAAAAGGAAAAAAATCGCCGGCAAAAAACGACCGCCTGCCGGCAGCGACTCGCTCTCAGGGTTCACTCCCGACGAAGACCGGTGCGCATGCACGCCCCGACCGCACCCGGATGCAACCCCGGATCGGTCCGGCGTCGCCGGCCGCACGCAGGCGGATGTCGGGAAAACGGCCGTCGGGCGTCACGTCGATCGCCGCCCGTCGGCCTGCACGAGCATCCACTCCTCGACCTCGTCGGGCAGGTAAAGCCGCACGGTGCCCGACACGTAAGGCCAGCGCAGCCGGTCGCTGCCCCCTTCCAATACGAGCTCGGCTCTTCGTGCAGACGACGGTCGACTGACCCTGATCGGCGGGAGGAATCACCTCGCCTACGTTCTCCTCCTTTTCGCAGGGACAAAGCCCGAGCAAAAGCGAGAGCAACAGCACTCCCGAATAATCAGTTCGATACGGGGACAAATACAGCGAAAAAGTTTTCGAGACAATACTTCGCCGAGCGCCGACGAAACGGTCACTCCTCGCCGAAGTCGAAGCGCAACTGCACGCAGTCGGCACAGGCTTCGGGCGTGTTGCCCACCGTGAGGCCGATGAGCCGCACCTTGCGGCCGTGGAAATCGACGCCCGCGAGCAGCTCCTCCGATACGCGGCAGAGCGCTTCGTCGGAGTCGATGGCCGTGAAGAGCGTCTTCGAACGGGTGATCTGGCGGAAGTCGTCGTATTTGAGTTTCAGCACGACGGTCTTGCCCCGGAACTCGTGACGCTGAATGCGGTTCCACACCTCCTCGCGCACGGCCGCCAGCTCCATACTCAGCCGTGTGCGGTCGTCGGTATCCTCGGCGAAGGTCGTCTCGGCGCCGACCGACTTGCGCACGCGGTGGGGTTCGACCTCCCGCTCGTCGACGCCGCGCGCATAGCCGTAGTAGGCGTGCCCGGCCTTGCCGAAGCGCTGCACGAGCGCCGCCTCGTCCCACTGCCGCAGATCGGCGCCCGTATGGATGCCCATGCGGTGCATCCGCTCGGCCGTCACGGCACCGATACCGAAGAAGCGCTCGACGGGCAGCGCGGCGACGAACGCCTCGACCTCGGAGGGCGCGATCGTGAAGAGCCCGTCGGGCTTGCGGTAGTCCGAGGCGATCTTGGCCAGCATCTTGTTGACCGACACGCCGGCCGAAGCCGTCAGCTCCGTCTGCCGGCGGATGCGGGCCTTGATCTCGCGGGCGACGAGCGTCGCCGAACGTTCGTGCGTCACGTCCAGAAAGGCTTCGTCGAGCGACAGCGGCTCCACCAGTTCGGTATATTCGCGGAAGATGTCGCGGATCTGCTGCGAGACGGCCTTGTAGACGTCGAAACGCGCCGGAACGAAGATCAGCTCGGGGCACAGCCGCCGCGCCGTCACGGAGGGAAGGGCCGAGCGCACGCCGTAGGGACGCGCCTCGTAGCTGGCCGTCGAGACCACGCCGCGCGGCCCGTCATGCCCCACGGCGATCGGACGGCCCCGCAGGGAGGGGTCATCGCGCTGCTCGACCGAGGCGTAGAAGGCGTCCATGTCGATGTGTATGATCTTCCGTTGCAGCATAGTCTCCGAAGACAAAGATACGAATACGTGAGGGCAGAAGCAAGCGCCAGCCTGATTATGCCGAACAGAAGTATCTAAGGCGTCAGCCAAAGATACGAATAAGCCGAGTGCAAAAGCAAACATTTCCCCCATTTGGATCGAACCAAAAGCACAAGAAAAAGAATTTTAAACAAAGAAAAATTTCCCGATCGAT
>ENA-USUJ01003073-USUJ01003073.1-human-gut-metagenome-genome-assembly--contig:-NODE-3073-length-11623-cov-3.663260_pt1 | contig 11623 bp, 7 predicted proteins | sample MGYA00250061_ERZ773398 | MGnify/ENA primary metagenome ERZ773398 (study PRJEB29103, sample SAMN06111992) | human gut metagenome | biome: human gut; feature: ankylosing spondylitis patient; material...
AAGGCGATGTCTTTTAAAATAAAATCCATTATAATAAGAGTATGTGCTAGTATTACATAGACCATTCTTAATGAAATTGCTCTTTTTTGTTCGTCAGCAATATATTTAGTAATAAAGTAATTTAAGTCCATTATAGAGGAGTTAAACCCTGAGTAGTCTAATTCTGTAAGAAGTCTTGATTTTGAAAATTCATAGATATATTTCCAACTCTTATTATTGTAGGTTTTGTAACTTTTATATTTTGAAAGTTCATTTAATAAATCTTCTTCAGAGATACGCTCATTTTCATTGGTGATAGATTTAATTTTGTTCAAAAACTTTCTTTGTGACAGTTTCAAATCATAGATATAAAGTGCATAATTGCTGTTTATATCGTCAATATTGCTCATTTCGGAATAAAAAAGCGAACTGTCATTAACAAAGCACACTGTAAAAATATCGTTATCAAGTTGTATTTCAACCTTTTGATTTATCTTTGTATCAATGACCGTAATATTTTTATTGCGTGCAACCGCAAAGTAATTTCCGCCTTTGGAAACAGAACAAATATCATCATTCAGGACGCTAACATTGCTGTCAAATAAATCATTGTAATCGAAATCCGTAATACAATAATTACCTTTTGAGTTTTTGCACAATAAACAATCGTCATTTACACATCGAATGTCAGTTATATTCTTATTCATAAACACACACCTCACGGTAACGAATTGGGCTTTGCTTTGCAATGTTGGCGTCGGCAGTTAAAGCCTTACCCCAAGTGTCGTACTAATAATTGCCTACAACAGTTCCCTCGGGGAAAGGCTTTGTGTTTGGTTTTTTAATTTTATTTATTCGCCGTCCCCTGCGGAAAGAGTTGTTGAACTTTTAAGTTCGCTGTTGTCAACACCTTTAACCTTTTTGTCTATTGTATAATTGTTGTCGCCGTTGATACAAATTAAGTCGCCGTAATTTTCGTCATTATCATAATCGGTGATTGCGTAAAATTTGCCGTTGTATTTGCCGAATGACCAATTTATAACATCGTCGGCAATCTTTTCGATGTTGCCGTTTGAATATTTATAAATATTACATTCACCGGTCTTTTCGCTGTAATCGGTTGCATAATAATATGTATCTTTTTCATTTGGGTCATAATAAATACTAAACGGTGCGGCATCTTCAATTTTCTTGTCCTTGATATGGAGCGTGCCTTTATAGTTTGAATTGTCGCCGTATCCGTCAAGAGACATAAATTCGCCGTTTGCATAGAGGCAAACATAGATGTTTTCGGCAATTGTTTTGGCATCGGACATACTTTCTGCCTCTTCAGGAAGGGAGTATATCGAAATTGAATCCCACGAACTGTTATCGGAATTACTGTCATAATTTTTTGCAAATGTTACAACAAATTTCGATGAATCAGGGTCGTAGTTAACCGTTGAGCAGTAGTAGCCTTTCTTTTCAATAGAAATGAGCTTGCTGCCGTTGTAAATTACATTATGCATGGTGATTTGTTCGCTGATTTTTGTTGATATATTTTCGCTGTCTGAAATTTTTGTAATATCAACCTTTTTCATACTGTCAATCGAGGTGTCATATACCGAGAAATTGACATATTCTGTAAATCCTGCCGAGTCGGTGCCGTTCGGCAAATTGTTAATTTGCATAATTGATGGATACGAAAGGTCGCTCGCGAGTTTTTCACCGCTCTCATTATAAAGTGAATATGATTTGTAGTTGCTGTCGGCTTTAAGGTCTTCTCTCAATTTGTTTCTGTCAAGCGCGGCTTGATAGTCGCTGTATGCTTTGTCATACTTTTCCTGCGCTTCATCATAAGCGGCTTGGTATGCGTCATAATCGGTTGTTGTGTATGAATAGCCCCAATCGTCGGTTTCCTGCTTTTGGTATTTTTCAATCTTTGGTTCATAATCGTCCCAATTTGGCTCTTTGGCTTTGGCGTCCTTGTCCTTCATCGAGTCATTTACCAAATCGTAGTAGGTATATTTTTTGTCGCAGACGGTGTAATAAATATTGCCGTTTGCAGATGCGAATGACTCAACTTTATCGGCGATTTTTTTGTCGCTGCCGTCTTTTGCGGATGCGCTGTAAAGATTGTCATCCTTTTTATACAGGATAGTATCGCTGTCAATGTCGAAGGCATAATCCTGTGCGCCCTCAACGATTTTATTTTTGTCGCCTGTTGATACATCAACGGTGCATACATTGTATGTAGAGTCGCCGTATTCATCTGCCTCTTGGTCATACTCGCCCTGATTACATTCTGTTGCTACAAAATAGCTGTTGTCACTGCTGAATGATGAAACATTTGCATCGGAAATCAGCTTTTCGGTTTCACCGTTTGCATCTGTTGCACAAACATTTCCGTCTTTTGCATAAATGATTTTATCAATGCTGCCAACAACCGCTTCAATCGTCGAAACATTTTTTGCAACAAGTGTGCCCTCGTCCTTTTCGTTGCCGATTTCCTTATAATAGATGTTGTAGGTATAGCTTGTTGCATTATCTTCGTCGGTGTGTTCTTCTCTGTCGGTGGTGTAAACGATATATTTCGAATCCTCCGAAAGTTTGTAATCACCGCCGTAATCATTTGTTACCTCAAATGTTTTTGCCTCATCACTGCCTAATGACTGAACTACAAATAGTCGGCTGTCGGTGTAATAAACCATCGGCTTTGTCGTTTCCTCTTTTTTGCCGCCAAACAGAACAATCAAAAGAACAACAACGGCAATAACGATTGCCGCAACGATAACGCCGATTGCAATTTTTACGCCTTTTTTGCTTTTTTGCTTTTTAGGCTTGCCGTCATTACCGTTGCCTGTGTCTGTCGACGGTTGAACTTGATACGGCTGAACGGCAGGAACAGGTGTCGGTTGATACTGCTGTTGTTGAGCCTGTTGAGGCGGTTGATATTGTGGCTGCTGTTGCTGATAAGGTGCGCCTTGCGCCTCTGAGCTGCCGACAGGAACATATTGATTTTGAGCCTGCGGCGGATATTGCGCGCCCTCATAGCTGCTGCCATTTGCTGTCGGTTGTGGGATAGGTGAACCGCAACTTGTGCAGAATTTTGAATTGTTTTCATTTTCCGCGTTACAATTCGGACATTTCATTTTTTCTTCCTCTTTCCTTATTTTATTTAACACTATAATATCATATATCGACACCGATTTGCAATTGTATTTGAAGTAAAAAGTGATGTTTGGCTGACTTTGCGTGACATTCGGAGGCGGAGCGCAAAAAAGCACCGCTTTACTAAAAAGCGGTGCTTAAATAAGTTGTTATTTACTTGTCATACGAAACAGTTTCGTATTTTTGTATCGACGGATAATATCTGAACATTACCTTGCCGACAAGCAAATCCTTGTCAACATAATTCGTTGTTGACCAATATCGCGAATCGCCCGAATCCTCTCTGTTGTCGCCCATAACGAAATAGCAGTTTTCGGGCACCTTATACACTCCGTCGGCATGATTGCCCTCGTATGTTGTGCCGACAACATAGCTTGTTTCGTCAAGCATTTTTGCCTTGCCGTCACTGCCGGTTATATAAACCTGACCGCCTGTGATTGTAACGGTTTCGCCCGGAAGACCGATAACACGCTTGACATAATATGTTGTTTTGCCCTTCGCATAATCATCGGGATATTTAAAAATGAAAATATCGCCGCGTTCAGGCTCTTTAACAAGTCGGCTTGCGATTACTCGGTCGCCCTCCTGAATTGTGTTGAGCATTGAGCCGGTTGGCACAACAGCATTTGCAAAAACACAGTGCTTGAGAAACAGCGCAACCAAAAGCGCGATTATGATGGGCAGGAAAAATTCAAGCATTTCCTGCGCCTTGCTTTTCGGCTTTTTCGTTTTTACTTTTTGTGTTGTTTTGTCGCTGTCCTGCTTTGCCAGCTCTTCGGTGTTGTCAACCTTGACAGCCACAGCTCCGCAGTTTTCGCAAACATAGCGTTCGCCGTCCTGTTTCATTGTATCCTTGCCGCAAACCTTACATTTCATAAAATTGCTTCCTTTAGATTATTTTGTAAATTTTAAAATTACCGCTTCGTATGGGTGCAAAGTCATATCAATTTTGCTTTTGTATGAATAAAGTTCGTCGCTCTGAGGCAATGAATTGCACATTATGTTTATGCGCCTTACATCTTTCAAATCCTCAGGCACGCCCATAAGTTTGTTAAGATTGAGGGTGAGGGGAGCATTTTCATCTGTTGAGTTTCTCAATGCGATGATACCCTCGCCGTCATCTGTCCAACTGAAATAGCCGTAAACATTGTTGTCCTCGGGGTCGCCGCCGATAAACATTGCATTTTTGAGAATATGATAATTTTCTTTTTGAAATCTCATTGCTCTTGCAAGCGCGTCCCATTTGGCGTCAGACATCATATCGTATGAAAGGTGAAGTTCGTTGAGAGCGTTGCCTCTTATTGCACACCAGAAAATATATTTTTCAAACTCCTCGTCGGTGTATTCAACCTTTGCCTCTCTGCCGTAAATCGGCTCGTGGTTATAAAGGCGATTGAGTGGAATTTGGTTTGCTCTTCTGCAAACGCAGTCATAATATCTTGCGTCACGATATGTGATTTCAGACTCAACCTGCGGCTGGTCCTCAATGTTTTTGGCAAAGCCTATATCGTTGCTGTTTTGAATCCAAATTGAGTTTACCCATTGCAGCCACCACGGCGAAATATTGACATAGCATGTCATATTAATCCACAAATCGCGGTTGTTGACTTTTCGTGCGGCGCGGAGTTTTGAAAAAAGCCTTATCCATTTTTGCCACATATCGGTTACAAAATACATATCGTTTTCGCCGCCTACGGCATGGTCGTGTGTTTCGTCCGTGCAGGGTGCAAGACAAAAGCCGTCAAGCTTAAGATATGTTATGTCAAATTCCGATACGGTGTCAATCAAAAAGTCGGTCAATTTGTTTACATATTTTGATGACGCAATACAAATATCGTTTGCATTTTTGTTGAAATAGCCGTTATTACCCTTTTGAACGCGCTTTGCAAACGGCTTCGCTTTTGAATAGCCGCCGCGCGGACCGAGCCAAAGACCGAATCCCGTGCCCCTTTCCTTACAATCGTTTGAAATATTTGTCAGCTTGTTAGGAAATGTTTTTTTGTCAAATGTCCAAAACTTTGCCTTGTAATCGTTCCATCCGTCGTCAACAACATATGCGTCGAGTTTCGGCGCATTATGAAATGCAAGGCCCTTCGCGATTTCGCTGAACGAGTCGCGTATAATCTGTTCATCAATTTTGAGCATATGGTCGTACCAACAGTTGTATTGAAACCGCAGGTTTGACGGCTTGCTGATGAAATTGATATATTCGTAAAATGCCTTTTGCACTTCAAGAATCGTGTTGTCTTTTGCGCCGCCCATAACGGTAACGGGGCAAATAAAGTTTTCGCCGAGCGGTCTGCCGACAAAATATTTTATCTGACCTGCGCCGTGAATGATTTTGTTATCCGTTGCGGGAAATTCACAGCCGAAAAACAGGCTGTCGATATAAAACGGCTGACCGAGCGATGCGTGATAGCCCGAAAGTTCTGTTCCGTCGGGCATAATGTCAACGCCGTAGTGGGTTTTTGAATTGATGATTCCAATATCGTCAAGCAAAATCCAATCAACTGCGTTATCGTCCTTTTGCGATAGTGTGATTTGTTTGCAGATTGTGTTGCTGTCATCGTGCACCCAATATTCTATCGTAGCCGTTATTCCCATGTTTTCGGCAAAAACAAACATAAGCTTGTTGCCGTTTTCAAGGCTTTTTGTAACAGCCAATCCTTTAGAGGAAAACTCTGTTCCGTCAACAAAATGAACAACAAATTCACTGCCGTTGCCGTCGGGAACAAAGCTCATATTTGAATATTTATTAAGTATTTGGCTTGCAAAAAAATTATCGTTTACGATTTTAAATTCTCTTTTTAGCCTTTTACTTTCAAGTTTAAACATAGTTACCCCTTTTAAAACCGGTCAAATTTATAATTCTTCCTTAATATCCTCAAGCGCCCTTGCAAGCTGGTCGGGGCATGAGGTCGTTTTGTATCCGCACTGAATGCCCTTGAGAGAGTCGATAACCTCGTCAATCGTTCTGCCCTTTACGAGCGAAGAAATGCCCTTAAGGTTGCCGTTGCATCCGCCGCGAAAGCTGACACTGTTGATTTTTTTAGTGTTTTCATCGACATCCACAACAATTTGAGTTGAGCAGGTGCCCGATGTGTCATATGTAAATTCCATTTTTATTCTCCGTATTATTATCTTGATTTTATATATTATACATATTTTGCGTTAACAATTCAACTACAAAACAAGAACGAAGTATTAACAATTGTTTGCCTTTTTGAGCGCAAAAACAAGCCAACCGTTGTTTTCGTATCTTTCGATAATTTCAAAGCCGTTTTGCGCGAACGAATAAAGCACCTCGTCCTCGCGGTTTTCAATAATTCCGCCGGTGATGTAAACGCCGCCGTCGCTCAAAAATTCGCCGACTTGTGTGTTAAACTCCATAATAATGTCCGCAACAATGTTTGCGACAACAAGATTGAATTTGCCGTTTACTTTGTCCGACAAATTGCCTTTAACAGCGTTGAATACAGGTGGTTTAAAACCGTTTCCCTCTGCGTTTGCAAGAGCTGTTTTGACTGCGAGCGAGTCAATATCAACGCCGAATGCGCTCTTTGCGCCGAGCAGCAGGCACGCAATCGACAAAATTCCGCTGCCGCATCCTATGTCAAGCACCGTTGTGTCGGGATTTACATATTTTTCAAGCGTTTCAAGGCAAAGTTTGGTTGTCGGGTGACTTCCCGTGCCGAATGCAAGACCCGGCTCAATATTCAAAACTTTTCTGTCGCCTGCGTCGTAGTTATCCTCCCAGACGGGTCTGATAAGGAGCTTTTCGCCTATCGGCATCGGGTGAAAATATTGTTTCCAATTGTTTTGCCAATCCTCAACTCGGCAATCCTGAATTTTTATTTCGTATTTGATGTTTGCATCGTCGAGTCTGTCCTTAATAAACGCAACAGCTTCAAGCGGATTTTCGTTCGGATTGACATAAATGTGGATGATACCGTTTGTTCTGTCCTTTTGGAGGAGCGACTCCTCGATAAGGTCGATATGGGCGATTTCCATTGTTTCTTCTTCAAGTGCCGAATAATCCTCGATATATATTCCGTACGGCACAACCATATTGGCAATGTTTCCTGCCGTTTCAATGTCGGCTGTTGCAACCGTTACGGTGATTTCTGTCCAGCATTCCTGCTCGACCGCGTTTGTCATTCCCATTTGCGTTTCCCCGTTATTCAAAATTAACTCTGTGCTCGGTTGATGAAAGACCGTGGTTATAAAGCTTTCTGTTGTCAAGCGCCCACTGTCTGTCGGTAAATTCGCCCGGTTTAACCTTTGATGTGGCGTTGTTTACTTCAAACACCGTTGCATCAAGTGCGTCAAGACTTGAAAGAATTATTGCCTCAAGAAACATCGGCCTTGTCGGTGAGCCAAACTCGGGCACGCCGTGGTGCGACAAAATCATATGTTCAAGAAGCGGAACAACCTCGCTGTCGATTCCAAGCTCATTTGCCGCATCGTTGACATACATTGCGCCCTTAACAAGGTGACCGATTAATTCGCCCTCAACGCTGTATCCCTTTGCAAGTCCGGATTTGCCTGTTTCAAGCTCCCATGTTTTGGCAACATCGTGCAAAATGACGCCCGAAAACAAAAGGTCCTTGCAGATATTCGGATAAATTTTGCACATTTCTTCAGCCATGCGCAAAATGCTCATTGTGTGATAAAGCAAGCCGCCCACCATTGCGTGATGAAGTTTTAAAGCGGCAGGGTAGGTGATGAGCAAATCTTTTCTTTCGTCAATGATTTTTGAAACGATTTTTTTCAAATCCTCGTTTTCAAACGCATCAACGCGTTTTTTTATCATATTGAAAAGCTGTTCGCCGCCGATTTCGCTTGCCGGAACAAGGTCGCTGAGCGAATAATTGTCCTCGTTTGATGCGGGTCTGATTTGTGAAATTCTGAATTGGTCTTTGCCGTTGTATGCTTCGACGGTGCCTCTGATTTTAACAATCATATCTTGCTCGAATGTATCGGCAGAGCCGTTGAAATCCCACAGCTTTGCGCTCATTTCGCCGTCTTTGTCGGAAATAAGAGCGTCAAGATACTGCGAGCCGTTTTTCGTCTTTTTTACATCGCATTTTTTAAGTATAACATATCCGTCACACATTCCGTTTGGGTGTTGTTTAAAATTCATATTGTGCCTCCATAATAATTATATGCCTATTATAACGCATAAGCCGTTTTATATCAAGCGAGATAATGGCAAAGTATTAAATCCGAGAAATAATTTTAAACTTATTTTTAAGTTATGCCCTTCTTTCTTGACAATATTATAATATATTGATATTATTAATTAAATGGATTAATTATTGCGGCACGGCGTTCGCCTGCCGTTATTTATAACACCGAATTGGAGTGGTATTGATGAGAGATACTGAAAATCTCTGTGCGAATTGCTGGAAAGAGCTGACTCAAGGTGCGGCATGCCCGGAGTGCGGCTTTGACAACGACAATGCAAACGATACAATGTTTTTGCAACTCAAAACAGTTTTGCAGGGCAAATATGTTGTCGGCAAAGTTTTGAGCCAAGAGAGCGACGCCGTAACCTATTCAGGCTATGACGCACAGCTTGACAAGGTTGTGATTATTCGCGAATTCTATCCGAAGGGCATGGCAAGCCGTCTTGAGGGCAGTGCCGACCTTCATGTAAGACAAAAATTTATCGACTCGGCTGTAAGATACAAAAAATCATTCTATAAACTTTGGACAACACTTGAAAAAATGCAAAGCCTTTCGGCTGTTGTTCCCGTTTACGATGTTTTTGAGGAAAATGCGACCGTTTATGCGATAATCGAAAAAATCGACGCTGTTCCGCTTCGCGAGTATTTGCTCAGAAACAAGGATGGTTATATCGCGTGGGAAAACGCACGCCTTATGTTTATGCCTGTGCTTACAACGATTGAGGCGCTCCATTCAAACGGAATTATTCACGGCTCAATCACGCCTGACAGCCTGCTTTTGTGCGCCGACGGTAAGGTAAGACTCAATCCGTTTTGTATTCAGGAGGCTTGTATTCAGACAAGTCCGCTTGAATTTAATGTGACAGACGGATACACTGCACTTGAGCAGTATGACAACAATCATAAAATGTGCGCAGGCACCGATATTTATGCATTCAGCGCGTGTATTTACAGAGCGCTTGTCGGCACAAATCCGCCGCCTGCTCCCGCAAGAGAAGCTAACGATAAATTGATGATTCCGAACTCAATTGCCGAAACAATCCCGATGCATGTAATTAAAGCACTCGGCAGCGGACTTCAAATCTATCCGGAAAAAAGAATTAAAACAATCGGTGCGTTCAGAGAGCTTTTGGATGCATCGCCGAGCGTAAGGGCTGCGGCTGCCGAAAGCGCTTCAGCAAAACAGAGCAAGCCCGAAGCAAAAGAAAAGCCGACCGAAGAGAAAACAGAAAAGAAAAAAAGCAAAAAGCGAGGAGACGCCGTAGACCACGAAGGGGTTGCTGGGCGGGATCATGACGCCCACGCAGCCGGCGGCGGCCACGAGAGCGGCGGAGAAGAACTTGTCGTAGCCGCGCTCGATCATGGCCGGGATGGTCAGGGCACCGATGGCGGCCACGGTGGCGGGGCCGGAACCGGAGATGGCACCGAAGAACATGCAGGTCACGACGGCGGTCAGGCCGATACCGCCGTAAAGGCCGCCCACGATCTCGTCAGCCAGGTTCAGCAGGCGTTTGCTCAGGCCGCCGGCGCCCATGTATTCCCCGGCCGCGATGAAGAAGGGGATGGCCATGATGGGGAAGCTGTCGATGGACGTGAAGCAGACCTGGGCCATGTATTCGATGGGCAGGGTCTGGGAACAGATGATGGTGGCCAGGGTGGACAGGCCCAGGCTGATGGCGATGGGCACCCCGATGACGCAGAGCAGGGCGAAATAGCCGAACAGCACCGGCAGGGGATCGATGTAATCCACCAGGTACCAGGGGCTGAGGATGCCCAGGGCAAGGGCGAAGCCCAGCAGGGAGTCCAGCGCACCGCAGACACGCATCTGGCCCCAGATGCGCTGCAGCAGGCGCAGACACATGAGGCCGAAGCCCAGGGGCAGGATCAGGTACGGCACCAGGAAGGGGATGCGCAGGGCCGTGGTGTGCTGGGGGAAGGTCAGCAGGCGCTCGATCTGGCCCCAGCCGAAATAGGTGATGACGCCGGTCAGGACGAGGAAGAGGGTCTCGACGATGATCCAGCTGATGTTTTGCAGGCGCTCCGGCAGTTTGTCATAAATGATGTCGACGCGGATGGAAGACCGCTTCCTGATGGCGACGGAAAGGGCCAGATAGGAGATCCAGATAAAGATATAGCGGGAAAGCTCTTCGGTCCAGACGGCGGCGCCGGCGCGCTCGATGAACTGTGTAATGATATAGCGGTAAATGACCTGCCACGTGATGAACAGGATGATGGCGAGCAGGCCCGTCACCATGAAAATTTTTTCAAAATTTTCGTTGAGCCAGGAAAAGGGCCCGCTTTTGCCTTGCACATTTTCACTCATGACAAACCTCGGTGTAAGCGCAAAAGGAGTCCCGCGCGCGGCCGGGCCGCGCGCGGGAGGGATAGGTCAGGAAGGGTTACTTCTGGGTTTCTTCCAGAAGCTGCAGGATGTCGGCCGGCACTTCCTTGGCGAACTTTTCGTAGGCAGGACGGGTCTTGGCCTTGAGCTCGGCGCGTTCGGCGTCGGTCAGCATGTGGATCTTGATGCCGCGGTCACGGAAGGCCTGCCAGGCCTTTTCTTCCAGCACCACGCTTTCCTTGCGCTGCCAGTCGTTGGCTTCCTTGGCGGCTTCACGCAGGATCTTCTGCTGTTCGGGGGTCAGGCTGTCCCACTTCTTCTTGTTCATCAGCAGCACATGCATGGAGTAGTTGTGCTCGGAGTTGACGGCGTACTTCAGCACTTCGGTGTGCTTGGCGTCGTTGAGCAGGGAGAAGGTGTTGCCTTCGGCGTCCACGGTGCCCTGCTGCAGGGCGGTGTAGGTCTCACCCCAGGCGATGGGGGCGGGGTTCATGCCCAGTTCGGTGGCCACGGCCACTTCCACGGGGGAGTCGGTGGTACGCACCTTGAGGTTCATCAGGGACTTGGCATCGGTCAGCGGCTTGTTGGCAGCCACGAAGTTGCGGTAGCCGAACTCGGAGAACATCAGGGTCTCGAGGCCGATCTTGCGGGAGGCTTCACGCAGGGCTTCGCCCAGCTTGCCTTCGTCCAGGGCCTTGTACAGGGCCTGCTGGTGAACCGGAGAGGTCACATAGGGCAGGTCGATGGCCATGTAAGCCTTGGAGAAGCTGGCCAGGTTGGGGGTGGAGCTGGAGGAAAGGTCCAGCGTACCGGCCTGGGCGGCTTCGGTGGTTACACGGTCACTGCCCAGCTGGCAGTTGGGGAACAGCTGGATACGGATCTTGCGATGGCTTTTTTCTTCCACCAGCTGCTTGAACTTTTCATAACCCACGGTGACGTTGTTGCCGGGAGCCATGGGATGACC